>ERZ808026.256-NODE-256-length-11445-cov-3.525334_pt1 | contig 11445 bp, 10 predicted proteins | sample MGYA00380182_ERZ808026 | MGnify/ENA primary metagenome ERZ808026 (study PRJEB31490, sample SAMN06133376) | cow dung metagenome | isolation source: H9 | host: cow | place: China: Chengdu | collected 2015-05 ... | reverse complement strand
TTCCTGCCGGAACCGCGGAATCGTTGAACGCATGTTGCTGCATATTGAGCGTGTTGGTCGTGCCGTCGAGTTTGATGCCGGTTACCTTGAACAACCAGCAATTAGCAAACTGCAAATCGGTGGACTCGTCTTTGTGGAGAATGAGCAACTTTCGCTCGTTTACGTCCGCCACCACGCCAACGGATTCAAGCCCGTCAGCGACCGCCTGCGATACTGGATATACAGCCTTGTCGAAGAAGTACTTGTCGCCGTTATTCGGGTCCACCCAAAGGATGTCGCCAACCTTCGCTACCGCAAGCAACGTGCCGCCGTTTGGTACGCGGTGCAACTCCTTGTAGAGTTTTAAGTTGTTTACAAGCGGGTTCTGTTCGCTTGTTCCGTCCGGGATAAGTTTCTTGATGTTTTCGATTGACGAGTTCACATCGTCCATCACTTCCTTCAACGGGATAAGCACTTTGCTGCCTTTCACCCATGCACGGATAAAAAAGTTCTCGTTTCCTTGAGCGTCCGCATAGTGTACGATGCTCAAGTCGCCACTGGTCTGCGGCAATACGTTGTTGCTAGACATTTTCTGCCTCCTGTACTTTGTTCAATTTCTTTGTTTCGGAAACCTTAATTTCTTCGGTATCCGTACCGGGTTCAACGCCTTCAATTTCGGTGGTGTCCTTCAAGTTCAAATTCTTTTTACTTTCTTCAAGTGCCTTCTTCCTTGCAGCTTCAACCGCCTTTCTGTTGGAAATTGCAAGCGTTGTCTCTTCCTGCAAGCGCCCGATAGCCTCAAGAACCTCGTTCATGTTTACGAGTTTATTTTCTTCGCTTGTGTCTTCGGGTATTACAACTTCAATGTCTTTGCCGTCTTTCAGCCCGTACACAAGTTCGGACAAAGGCATGAGAACCTCATGCCCGTTTACCCAAAAACGGACAAACATAAGATCATTCTTTTCAGCATCAAAGTAATGAACAACGCTAAATTCACCGGATGTACTTGCCATGTTTTATCTCCTTTATGCCAATGTTACCGTGGCGTTTCCAAACAGGATTGCTTTATTTGACATTTGTAGAAACTCCGTTTTAAGTCAGTTTGTACCACCCGGAATCGGCGTTGCTTGTTGCATGCAAGAATTCCGCCGCCGTGTGACCGTTCAGTGTTAATGTGTATCCACCAAATGTAACGGTTTGGTTACTTTCAGTGTCGTTCAAAACGATTATGCGAGTTCCTACAGCAGCATCATTTGGTAAAGTCGGGTTTGGTGTACTGGAACACTTAATAATGGCTCCAGAATCCATGCCCATTTCCAATTTGGAAATACCTTTTAGCTCCGTGTGCTCTGTTGCAAACAAATTCTTTATAACAGTAAAGTTTCCGTTTAATTCAGTACGCCCTGCCACCGTCATGGATTTTGTTACAACCATATCCGCGGCTATAGTTGTGTCTTTCTCTACAAGCAATGTGCCGTGAACATGGAGTTTAGGAACCGCCACCGTCCCGCTATTTGCCCTTTGCCAAATGACAAACTCGTTATTTGTGGAGTCCCAGCTTATCGGGATGTAGTTGTTTTCGTCCTGCATGACACGCACTTCCGGCGTTCTCATGTGGTCCCACGCTATGCGGCTTGTATGCGTGATTACATTTGCGCCGTTCCTGGTTTGGTGCGAAATCTGTATGTAGTTCTCGAAGATTTCTACCTTGTCCACAAGCCCGCTTGCGGTCTTTGAAAATAAAACGCTGTTGCCATTTGCTTCAAAGCGATTTGTATATCCCGAAGTGGCAAGAACTGCGTGGATTCCGTTGCTATCTATTGCGTAGTCAAGGTTTGCGTTATAGGACTGGTCAGCATCGTGGTGATAGCTGTAGCCGTTATTTCCGACCGTGGACCTAAAGCCGTTCACGTTCACGAATACAATTTCGCCAAGCTCCCCGGCGGCAATGAACGATGCCAGCTGAGAAAGTGTCATAGAACGTGTTTTTTGACCTCGTGCGTTCAGCGGCTGGACGATTACAACGATGTCGTTCCCCGTAAGTGTTTCCGCTTGCGGAATCATTGACATTGGAATAGGTGCATCTGGAATTTGTCTTGGCGGGTATGGCATATAAAATCTCCTAGTAGTAATATAAGTTTTTTTGTTACAAATCGCTATTCTTCATCATGCGGAAAACGTCTTGATAGTAACGTATGCTTTGCACTAGAACTTCCGTTTGATTTTCGTCCGGCAAGTATGCGACAAGGTTGTTTTCAATACAGAATGTCAGAATATCGCCGCCCCAATTTACCGGAATTTGCAAAAGTTCGAAAAGCCCCTGCTCCGTAAGTTTTCCGCAATCGTGGAAAGTCTTTTCGTGGTTTCCCGGCGGAGTTGACTGTCCGCTCATTTGGCGGTACATATCGAGTGCGCCGTGGCGAACATACGTGCTTCCTTTGAGGAAGTTGTCAACGTTTGTAACGTTGTTCGTTGAGCCTATCGCGAGTATGTACGGCTTGTTTTCTTCGTCCGCAAAGGCGCCCTCAAGTTTGCCGCTCCAGTTGCTCCACGACCTCTCCCACGTCCAGATGTTGAAATCTGTCGGGTTGTTTGCAAGTTCCGTCCATGTTCCACTTGCGCCAACGCCTGCGGTTGACGGGTTGTAGTTTTCGTCACCGAACGCAAAGACAACGGATTTTTCAGAGACCAGTCCTAAACCGCCCCAACTTGTCGGAATCTTGAACAAGTCGGAAACTCCTGTTAATTTATTCACGCCGCAATTCGTGAAGCAGTCTTGGCTGCCGGAATTCGATATGTTTTTTAAAACCGAGTATGTCTCCGCTGCACCGCGTTCCACATTCGGGCAATTTTTAAAAGCGTTACTAGCATCAATGTCATTTCCAACTATTGAACGTATAGTGGGAGGATTTATTGTAGTCAATTTGGTGCAGTTATCCGCGATGAAAAAGATTCCGCCTTTAAGGTTCGTAACGTCTATATGCGGGAATACCTCAAGATTGGAGCACCTTGAGAACATACCTTGTAGCGAACAACTATAGCCGGGGTGATTTACGGAAGCATCCGGGATAACAAAGTCACAACAAGTTCTCAAAGCGGATGCTCTACAGAAAAGGTTCGCATAGCACTTGATGTCGGTCAAGTCGCCATGTGCCACAACGTCCACCGGGTTGTTTTCGAAATCGGATAGATAGCTATGGGTGCGATCCGGCATGAACTCTCTAGCCCATCCGTATGTGCCACCAGCATAAGTCCAAAGCCAAAGGTTGAACGTGTTGTCTGCATAACCCGTGCTATAACTTGTCCAAGTTCCGTGGTTGCTTGTGGTCGTTTCATTCGGGTTGTAATCCGGGTCGCCGAAGTTGAACAAGAGAGAATTTGCCGGGATAGCCCCGAGCCCGCCCCAGTTTGTCGGAATCTTCGTAAGGTCGCCAATGCCGCCAATGGTGTTTATGCCGCAATCCTTAAAGCAGTCGGAATGCTCAGAAATGTTGGCGGAGTCGCTCATCTGTTCATACATTTCAACCGCACCGGATTCTACATTTATACAACCTTCAAACATTGAAGTTACATTTTCAGCACTTGACGTATCAACGAACGGAAGGTTCTTCAAAGAACTACAATTAACGAAAAGTCGGCTAAAATTCTCAGTATTTCCGGTATTTCCTATAAATTCTACATTTCTTAAACTCGTGCAATCTTCGAACATAGATTCCATAGATAACGCGCTGGACACGTCTATTCTTATATACTCTAGATTTTCGCACTGCGTAAACGCTAAATTGAAATCGGTGACATTTGAAGTTTCATAGACTGGAACTTCCTTCAAAGATTCACAATTAAAAAATACACTGTTAAAATTGGTACATGAGGAAGTGTCTAAACTGGGCGCCGTTTCCAATGCAGTACATCGGCTAAATGTTCCGTTTAAACTTTCTACGTTACCCGTATTTTTTAGAATAACGTTTTTTAACTTTGAACACCCGTAAAACGCTTGGTAGCATGTTGTGACACTTGGAATATCTAAATACACGCTTTCAAGGCTTGAGCAATTTCTAAATGTTGTATATAAATTTATTACGTTCGGAATATACCCAATGCGTACATCTTTTAACTGTGTGCAATTTGTAAATGCTGCATTTAAAGAGGTGCAATTTTCAAGTGAATCAATATAGACGCTCTCAAGATTTGAGCAATACCCCGCGAAGTACGAGGTGGTTTCTACATTATTCGCACCGGTAAGAACAATATTTTTTAAGTTGGTACAATTTTCGAAGAATGAAACCGCGGAGCCATAAATTCCCGTTACATTCTGCAACTGAACGCTTACAAGCGAAGAATTATTATAAAATAATTTATTCGCATTTAACGAACTTTCAAAGATTTTACACCGAACACTTACAAGATTCGAGGAATCTCTAAAAGCGTTCTTAAATTCCCCGGAAGTGCTAACGCCTTCCGTGGTCCAGTCCCATTCGTTTTGGTTGCTAGTCGCGACCTTTGTCCAAATTCCATGAGGGCCAACACCTGCAACAGTCGGGTCATAATCGGGATTGCTGAAAGTGAAGCGAAGCACGTTGTCCGGGATGTCCATAATGTCCACGTAATCGACAACGAACGGCATCCCGTTATCGTCATTCACGATGTAGCCGCCTTCGCCCTCTTCTGCACAAAGGAATGTTCCACGAACAAGCGAGGCGCCGCTTGTCATGCTGTTTTTCTCAAGGTTCGACAAGTTCGCGTCCGTGCCACCGTCAAGAACGTAGTACATTTCTGCGGGCCAGTTCGGGAAAAGGCCGACTGAATCGACACCCGTGAGGAACTTTATAACCATGCGCAACGCTTCCGGCCCCGGAAGGTTCAACAGGTTCAAACCGCTTACGATCCGTTCGCGGTATTGCGTGTCGCTTTCGCCAGGATTGCGCTTTACGCCGACGATTGCGCCCAAGTAGTCCAATGCGGGTCCTATGGCGTCGGCAAGGTTCAAGGCTTGCAGAATTTCAAAAAAGGCCGTCTCAAGGTCGTCAAATTGCGCCATGCAGGAATTGACGAGAGCCAGAAGTTTCTCGCTGTTCTTGTACTGTTCCGGGATGTACTTCTTGAACTCTTCCTTGTAAGGTACTATCGTTTCCATTGCAATAAACTCCTGTAAGACTATTATAAACGATTTACGTTGCCGGCGTCAGCGTTATGCGGTCGGTAGAAAGAACGGCGTAATCCGTGCTTGAAACGGGTATAGTGTCTGTCACATAGTTTGGGCTGTCCGTCGGATTTTCCGTCAATGCGACCTCTATCGAGCATTGGCCCACTCCTGGAACGCCGTAAATGCCTTGATAGATTCGGTCTGGAATTACGTCCTTTCCGATGTTGTACTCGATGTCTGCCCACTGCAAGATTGCCGCCTTGAGCGTTTCTATGCCAGGGAACGTCTCTTCGTCATAGAGTCTGTACGTTATGCGCACCCAAAGATATTTTGCGCGTGGTCTCGAAAACGAGATCATCTGCCTGTCGCCATCTTCGTCAACAATTTCCACGGACGTGTTGCCGTATGGCTGTATTCCGCTCGGCTGGTTCTTCCAAACGCACATTGCTACATCGTAATCATCGCCGCCACCTACAAGCGCCTCGAAGCTCTTCGGAGGTCTCCCCTCGTTGTCCGTTGTCATGTTGCGGTTGCTCGTTACGGATGCCGCCGTTACGCCCTGAACATCGTTAAGAAGGTGCGCCTCGATTGACGGGTCTGTGCCGCAGGACTTGATGGATTGCGCATAGATTGCGCGCCTTACGCGAAGTTCCTCGTCCGTTTCCGCATCACGGCCTGGAACGCCAACGACAAAATTATACACCGCGTCAAAGCCGGTAACGGAGCCGCTAACGGCATCGAGTTCCCCGATGTCGCAAGTCTGCAAGCCTTCTGTTACAGCCGTAAAAGAACCGGTATTTCCTGCATAGATGTTGAAATCGTCAGGAAGCTGGCCCGTTATGCCTACTGTAGAACCGTCAACCCATACGGCGAGCCGTCCGCCGTAAAATTCGGCCTTGCCTCCGGCTACAATGATAAGCTGGCGGAGCCTGTAAAGGTTGCTCTGTTCTGTCGAGTTGTTAAGCGTAACATCGCCAAAAGTGAAATGGAAAACGTAGTCAGTGTTCTTCTGGCTTCCGTCATCTTCAATCATGAGCTTTTCGCAAGCAGAACGGCTTACGGTAACGGAAGAATCAAGCGTGAAGTCAAGGTTACCGCGTGTCCTTATGGCCGTAGCACCTTGAGGGATAGTAGCCGACGAATCGAGAGTGAATGCGACTGCGTTCACAGAGCAAGCCCTCGCAGACTGTCTCGTAATGCCGTTAAGGGCCGCCGCGAAGTCAAGCGAGACGCCTACAGCTTGCGCCGGGTCACGGCTTGCGAAAACCTCGAAGGCGAGTTCCCAGGCGTTCGAGAATCCGAGAGCGAGCTGGCTAATCAAAAGTCCGTTCGGACTATCGGCTGATGTCTCGAAGGAAGGCCCGAAAGCCTGCTTTAATGCGTTTTCGATTTCGGCGCGGCATTCCTGCAAGGTCTTTCTCTTGAGACCGCTTTCGGTTACATAAGTTCCCATAATCTAAACTTCTCCTGTAGCGATTGATCCGTCTTGGCCCAGTACGCGGAATGTGACAGACAGCATTCTTGTTTTTCTGTCAAACGACAAATCAAGCGATAGTATCTTGTCCACTCCGTCAACACCAGAAATTACGGAAGATAGAAGCGAGCGTATGCGTCCAAGGTCCGGGTTTTTCTTTAGGATTTCCTCATAATAGGGTACCCCTATTTCACGGTCAAGGAAACACTCGCCCTTGAAAGTCTGCAACCTGTGCGTAATGCGCTGCGAAAGCAACGCCGGAAAATCGGCTTCGCCAACGGTGGCGATATTGCCCGTTGCGTCAAGATGCAAGTCCCATGTGGCTTTGTCGAGTGATAGTTCCATAGTCTTATCCGATTTTAAATATAACTTATTTCGTGCCTATAAATGACAAAATTTGTTACCGAAAAAGGCGCCCGGACAAGATGGCCTCCCGAATCCGGGCTGGCGCTCACCCTGCCCGGACTTAATCCGTCATGATACGCAGTCCGTAACGACGATAGGATCGACGTTTGACTGTGGCGATGGAGAAGTAGTTGTCTGCGTAACGACAACGCCGCCGATTGGAATCGTTATCGTCATTGTCTTTATGTAGGCGTCCACCTTTTCCGCTATGGCGTTCGCAATGTTTTCCATCGCCTTGTCGAGAGCCTCTGCCGGGTCGTTCGGAGAAAGTTCCTTGTTGGACTCTGCGGCGGCTTTCATTGACGCCTTTAGGTCTTTCTTGAATTGTGTCAAGTTCAATGCCATGTTCTATTTCTCCGGCGGTATGGGTGTAAGGGGTGACGGTGCGTTTGACGGGCCTGCCGGTGTAATATGCGTGTGCTGCTTGAGCGATACGCCTGGACCTTCTCCAGCGCCTACGTACACGTCAGTACGGGCGATTACATCATCGTTGAAAACGACTTGCTCGTTGAATACGATCTTCTTCGCTTCCCATGTAATCACCCCGTCCGAGTCCACAACAATGCGCGCCTTGCCCTTCGTCGGCTTCGGAAAACAGCCCGGAATGGCAATGGCGGCATCAAGGCCGAATCTCGAAGATACGGATGGCGCCGCGTTCTTGTCTCCGTTCTTCCACGCGGAAATATCCTGCTCCTGGAATACGAGAAGCACCCCGTCGCCCTTGTCCAAAGGAAATTCCATGTCAAAAGCCTTTGAACTAGGGAACACCACCGGGACATCGACAAGCTCCGGCAATTCAATCTGTATGCCGTTATCCATCAGCATGCGCACGGAAGGCTTTACCGTGGCCCTATGCGTTTTCTCGTCGTATGCCGTGACAGTCGCCACAAGCGATGTGTGGACTCCACTCAAGGCGTTCGCTAAATAAGCGTCTAGCATTGATGGCAAACTCATGGCTATGCCTCGATCAGGTTAAGGTCCATCGAGAAGGCAGAATTGGGGCCGTTGCCAACGCTTACCTCCATCTTGTCAACTACGAACAGGCCGTCATGCACACCGCGCCGTTCGTCGTTTATACGCACAAGAGCGTTAGGGCGCAATTTCGGTATGACCATCGTTTTCGCGGAATAGGTCTTTTTCATGTTCGTGAAAATCTTGTCAAGCTGCGCGTAAACATCGTCTACATCTTCGGGCTTCAAGACTACTTCTCCACTCTTCGGTTTCTCGCCTACCTTGCTCGCCATGTCGTCAATGCTTGTCCTCGCGAAGCCTACATAGTCTGTAGTGTTTTCGAGGTTAAGAAGGCCACTGTCTGGCGTAAGGTACGCAATGGAATAGGAACTGTCCGTCCTGTGACGGAAAACGACCATTTCGGCAAGGTCTACATATATGCCCATGCCCTTTGTTTCCAAATCCTGCGCAAGCTTCTTCATGGCGTTCATCACGTTTCCAACGAATGTCCACCCAGACGGGAAAGAAACTTCTGTAGCCATTTCCTTGCCATACGGCACAAGCCCCAATATTGCGCAAATGGAGTCGATTACATCGGCAGCGGTTGCACCGGGCTTGAATCCAAGACATACGGGCGTGCAAGTGAACGGACGCTTGAGAGAACGCAAGGCGATGGAACGAATAGTAGTCACCGTGTCCGTTCCGTTGCTCAAAGTCTTTGAGTCTATAATGTTACCCTGCCACATGAGACCGGGTTCACCGCCCTGCTCGTAGCCTGCGTAAAGCATTATGTTAGTACCGCGTTGCAAAAACTTCGATATAGTGTCGCTGTTGGCGTTGAGAATTGTCGCCTCCATCTCGTTATCGTTGAAAACGCGAGAACGGACGCATCGTGCGTCAATACGCAATGCCGAAACATCGACCTGCACCATGTCGCGGTTCTGTGCCACAAGGCGTACAACTCTACCCCAAGCCATTAGCCTTCTCCCATGCCTTCAAGTCGTTCTCGTCGATGTAGAACAAGCCCCATGAATCGCCAAGAGCGTCATAATCGGAAAGCGGCTTGCCCTTGCCTTCGGACAACGGAAGCGCGATTATGTCGCCCTTTATCGGGGAAATAGCCCTGTGTTCGTACAATATGGGGAACCGCTCCGTAATGCGGAACATTCCCAGTTCCCCGTTGTCGGATGAAACAACGATGTCCCACGCCTTTGCGCGTTCGCTCCATACCAGGCGCAATGTCATTACAAGCTGTTCGGGAATAAGTACGCTTACGGTCTGGTCTGCACTTACGGAAGGATTAAACGGAATACGCAACATGGTAAAAGCCTCACGGAACTATTGTGCCTATGATAAGTTGATTCTTGTCGGCCTCGCTCGGCTCCGCAGCTACCTTCTGTCCGTTGTTCACGCCGACCGCCGCAGAGCGGTTTATGCCGGACTTCATGTCCTTCGGCTGAACCGGCCCCGATACTACAGTCTCCGTTAGGCTTACCGTCTGAATCTGCTTGAAATTTATCTTTATTTCGAGCGCTTCGCCTGTTTCTCCGTCTCGATCAGTCTCGATGTCAGTAATGACTACGTTGTCGTAAGTTTCGAGCGATGTAACGATCTTGACCGTCTGTTTCTTGTCCATCAGGTCCTTCAAGTCGTTCCATGCGTCTCTAGCGCGGTTCTTGAGCTGGTCTTTCCATTGCGCCATGTTCATCAATGTCTCGGCGTTCTGTTTTTCATCGTCGATTTTCTGGACGTGCTTCAATGAATGGTTAGACACAAGAGCAGTGAGTGAGCCTTCGCGGAGCTGTAGATAAATGCCATCGCTAACAGCGCGCCCGTCCTGTAACGGATTCTCCGTCACTACGGCATGTTTCGAATGGTTCTCGTCAAGTATAAGGTCAATGTCAATTTCGCCTACGCTGTAGCCTTCTTTCGGGTAAAATAGGCTTGTAGGTATAAGAGACTTTATGTCGAGCCTGTCGCCAAAAATAGAATTGAGTACGCTAACCATGACCCGCTCCTAGATTGTAGTTATGAAGGCTTCCTTGAGCTTTGTATTGAAGGCGGCATCGAAGGCCTGTCTAGAAATATCACTAATGTTGAACTTGCGCGTGTTGTCCTCGACCGCCTTCGTGTTCTTTTTCGTCGATTTAGAACTTTCGTTTAGCGCCTTCGTCATTTCGGCGATTTGCTTTGCCAAGTCGGAACTGCCGGACAACGGAGACTTGACTACACCAGCCTTTACTTCAAACTCCATGCCGGTCTTTTCCTTGTAAACATCCTTCAATGCGTTTACAAAGGATTCTCGTTTACGGATGTTCATCTGTAAAGACTCAAGTTCCTTTGACGCTTCTTTTCCTTCCTCGCCGCCCATAGCGGCACGCTCCTGCAGTTTCTTAGCCCTAGCCTTCATTCCTTCCTGCTGAACTACAACTTCGCTAACAACCTGTTCGCGTGTCTTTTGTCCCTTGGCTACGTTCTGCGCTATATAGCGTCTTGCGGATTCCCGTTGTTCCTCCGTCGCCTTTTCCCTAGACTTTCCTTCAAGCCAGTTGTACGCCGCTACAAAGCCTTCTATAGCGACCAACGCAATACCGATCGGGCCTAGGGCCGTTTTCATTGCGATTCCGATAGACTTTATACCGCCAACGGCAATGCCCTTGAAACTTGTAAAAGACAAAGTAAGATTGCTGAAAGCCGTCATTCCGGCTTCTGCCGCCCTTGCAAAAGACGTTACCAAGGTCCTCTGCAAATCCCTTGTAGCAAATGCTATCACGGCAATAGAAAGACGCCTAACCCATGTAATGACGGTCTCGAACGGAATTGATGTCAAGGCGTTTCCGAAAGATTTTACCGTTTCGACAATGGGCGTCCAATCATACGCAACAAGCATATCGACGCCGTTCTTTAGCAGCGGAAGGAACGCCTCCGCCATGTTCTGCAACGCCGTAACAAAGTTGTCCCTTAGCGTCGAAATGCGGCCCTGCAAGGTCTGGCTTTGTGCTTCGAGGTTACCATAGAATAGGCCGCCAGCGCTTGTGGCGCTCTTGAATGCGAGAGTAACCATGTCGGCGCTAATTGCGCCCTGCGACATCATGTCCTTGAGTTTGGCTACCGAAATGCCTGTCTGCTTCGATATTTCCGTAAGGGGGTTGAAGCCCTGGTTGATGAGCTGGAGCAAGTCCTGCCCCATCAGCTTGCCCGTGCTCTGAATTTGACCGAAGACGAGAGCAAGACCGTTTAGCTTGTTCTGGTCTGCACCCGCAACGTCACCGAGCATCTTTAGCGTCGGGACCACCTTTTCGGATTCAAGGCCGAACGCCATCAATGTCTTTGCTGCACTTGAAAGACCGAGCTTGTCGAACGGAGTATGGGCCGCGAAGTCCGCAATCTGTGCGATTACGTCACGCGCCTTTTCAGCGCTCCCGGTCATGACGGTAAATTGGGCGTTAAGCCCTTCCATCGTCATTGCGGCTTCTACGCCAGTCTTTGCAAG
>ERZ808026.255-NODE-255-length-11446-cov-3.563902_pt1 | contig 11446 bp, 10 predicted proteins | sample MGYA00380182_ERZ808026 | MGnify/ENA primary metagenome ERZ808026 (study PRJEB31490, sample SAMN06133376) | cow dung metagenome | isolation source: H9 | host: cow | place: China: Chengdu | collected 2015-05 ... | reverse complement strand
ACTTACGGTAAATGTGGAATGGATACGCAACGATTTCTTTGGAGAGGCTATTACGGTATCCGGTCTGGTAACCGGACAGGATCTGCAGGCTCAGTTAAAAGGCAGAGAATTGGGCAGCAGAGTGTTGATTCCGATAAATATGCTGCGAAGCGGCGAGGAAACATTTTTGGATGATATGACGGTGTCTCAGATACAAAAAGCTTTACAAGTTCCGGTTGTTAGTGTAAAATCAAGCGGATACGATCTGGTGAAAGCTTTGATTATCAAAGATTCAGAGGAAGACACCAGTGATTTATTTGTTCGGGAGCAGGAAACGAATTTTGATATGCAGGGAGAGCGTTTCCGTCCTTACGAACCAAAAAACTGAAAGAGATACTGATAAAAGATTTGAATCGTTGACCTCAGTGAACGGGAGGAATGTGTATCCATTTGTACACTGAGGGTAAAAAGACAGAAAAACAGGAGGTACCAGATGAGTAAACCAATTGTAGCAGTGGTAGGAAGACCAAATGTTGGAAAATCTACATTGTTTAATGCATTAGCCGGAGAAAATATCTCCATCGTAAAAGATACACCAGGTGTAACTCGTGACCGTATTTATGCGGATGTGACCTGGTTAAACCACAACTTTACCCTGATAGACACCGGTGGAATCGAACCGGACTCAGGGGACATTATTTTATCCCAGATGAGAGAACAGGCACAGATTGCCATTGATACGGCGGATGTGATCATTTTTATGACAGATGTAAAGCAGGGGCTTGTTGATTCAGATGGTAAGGTTGCGGACATGCTTCGCCGTTCCAAAAAGCCGGTGGTGCTTTGTGTAAATAAGGTGGATAGTTATCAGAAATTTATTGCAGATGTTTATGAATTTTACAATCTGGGAATTGGCGACCCAATGCCGATTTCAGCAGCAAACCGTCAGGGTATCGGTGATATGCTGGATGAAGTTGTGAAATATTTTCCGGAAGGTTCCGAAGAAGAGGAAGAGGACGAAAGACCAAAGATTGCGATTGTTGGGAAACCAAACGTTGGAAAATCTTCTATCATCAATAAATTAACAGGTGAAAATCGTGTGATTGTATCTGATATTGCAGGAACAACCCGTGATGCTATTGATACGGATATTATCTATAATGGCAAAGAATATGTATTTATCGATACAGCCGGACTTCGCAGAAAAAACAAGATCAAAGAGGAACTGGAACGTTACAGTATCATTCGTACAGTATCAGCGGTAGAAAGAGCCGATGTTGTGCTGATGGTAATTGATGCGACAGAGGGCATTACAGAGCAGGACGCGAAGATTGCAGGAATTGCGCATGACCGTGGAAAAGGAATTGTCATTGTGGTAAATAAGTGGGATGCCATTGAAAAGAATGATAAAACCATTTATGAATTCCAGAATAAAATTCGTGAAACCTTGTCGTATATGCCTTACGCAGAAATGGTATTCGTATCAGCAGTGACAGGACAGAGACTTCCAAAACTGTTTGAAACCATTGATATGGTTATTGAAAATCAGACACTTCGTATCGCAACTGGAGTTTTAAATGAAATTATTACAGAAGCTGTGGCATTACAGCAGCCGCCTTCAGATAAAGGAAAGCGTCTGAAGATTTACTACACAACACAGGTTTCTGTAAAACCGCCAACATTTGTAATTTTCGTAAATGACAAGCAGTTAATGCATTTCTCCTATACAAGATATCTTGAAAATAAAATTCGTGATACCTTTGGATTTAAAGGAACTTCTTTGAAATTCATTATCCGTGAAAGAAAGGAGAATGAATAATGATTCCTAGAATTGCAAGCCTTCTCATAGGCTATCTGTTTGGAATTTTCCAGACGGCATATTTTTATGGAAAAATGAACGGAATCGATATCAGAGAACATGGAAGCGGAAATGCGGGAACAACCAATGCACTTCGTGTCCTTGGAAAAAAGGCAGGAGCCATTGTGTTTGTAGGAGATTTTCTCAAATGTTTTCTTGTGATTCATCTTGTGAAGCTCATTTTTAATAATATGGCGGCAGATATTTTACCGCTGGTAGGACTTTATGCGGCAACAGGCTGTATTTTGGGTCATAATTTTCCGATACAGCTTGGCTTTCGCGGAGGAAAGGGGATTGCCTGTACTGCAGGGCTGCTGGCAGCCTTTGATATACGCATTGGTGTGATTGCACTTGTGACGTTTCTGGCAATTGTAATCATAACCCGTTATGTTTCGTTAGGATCTATGGTGATTGTGACCGAGTTCGCCCTTTTTATTATTATTTTCGGGCAGCTTGGGTTGTACCATATGGCACAGGCTCCGTTGATTGAAATGTATGTACTGGCTGCATTTTTAGCCGGTATGGCAATTTACAGACATCGGGCAAATATCGTGCGGCTCTTAAATGGTACGGAAAACCGGATTTTTGAGAAAAAATAGGAGGCATATTTTGGCAAATGTAGGTGTTGTAGGTGCAGGAAGCTGGGGGACAGCCCTTGCTCTTGTATTAGAAAAAAATGGTCATCAGGTGACCTTATGGTCCTCAAGAGAGGCAAAAGCGAAGGAAATGTCAGAACTTCGTGAGAATACGGACAAACTTCCGGGGGTGAAGATTCCGGAAAGTATTGTGATGACTGCTGACATGGAAACAGCAGTAAAAGATAAAGAGCTGGTTGTTCTTGGAGTGCCGTCTCTTTATATCCGCGGGACAGCGAAAAAAATGGCAGCCTATGTACATGAGGGACAGATCATTGTCAATGTAAGTAAAGGAATTGAAGAGAGTACACTTTATACGATGACAGAGGTAATTTCGGAGGAGATTCCGAATGCAGATGTTGCTGTCTTATCGGGTCCAAGCCATGCAGAAGAAGTAAGCAGATATATTCCCACAACTGTGGTGGCAGGAGCCAGAAGCCGTAAAACAGCGGAAAAGATTCAGCAGATCTTTATGAATGAAGTATTTCGTGTTTATACCAGCCCGGATATGCTGGGAATTGAAATTGGCGGGGCTCTTAAGAATGTGATCGCTCTGGCGGCAGGGATTACAGACGGTCTCGGTTTTGGTGATAATACAAAAGCAGCATTGATCACACGCGGAATTGCAGAAATGACTCGTCTTGGTGTGAATATGGGCGGATATCAGGAAACATTCAGTGGTCTTGCAGGAATGGGAGATTTGATCGTAACCTGTGCAAGTCAGCATTCCAGAAACCGTAAGGCGGGATACTTAATTGGAAAAGGTTATACCATGCAGGCGGCCATGGATGAAGTGAAAATGGTTGTGGAAGGTGTGCATTCTGCCAAAGCGGCACTCATGCTCGCAGAAAAATATTATGTACGCTTACCGATCATTGAGCAGGTTAATGCTGTATTGTTTGATGGAAAAGCAGCCACAGAGGCAGTCAAAGATCTGATGGTTCGTAATGGAAAAACAGAAAATCCATTATTACCATGGGAAAAATAAGGGAGAAGTGGGATGTTGTTTAATTCTCTGCACTTTTTGGTGTTTTTCCCTGTGGTGGTACTGATTTTTCTCATTATTCCGGGAAAGTTTCGGAGTATGTGGCTTTTGGTGTCCAGCTACTATTTCTACATGAGCTGGAATCCGAAGTATGCTCTTTTGATGGCGTTTTCCACAGTGTCTACTTATTTGACAGGATTGTTTCTGAATAAAGTGAGTGAAAAAACTGAAGAGAGGAACGAAATCAGATATAAAAAGCTGTGTGTTGCAGTAAGCTTTTTTATTAACCTTGGAATTTTATTCTTTTTTAAATATTTTGACTTTGCATTGGAAAATGTGAACAGAGTTTTAGAGGCACTGAATGTGACAGTGTTGGAAAAGCCATTTGATGTACTGCTGCCGGTAGGAATTTCTTTCTATACCTTTCAGGCACTGGGTTATACAGTGGATGTATACAGAGGCGATATCAAAGCGGAAAAAAATCTGATCAGATATGCTTTGTTTGTATCATTTTTTCCACAGCTGGTGGCAGGACCGATTGAACGTTCGGAAAATCTGCTGGTCCAGATTCAGACGATTAAAAAAAGGCGATTATGGAATAAAGAAAGAATACGAGATGGACTTCTTCTGATGCTTTGGGGCTTCTTTCAGAAACTGATGATTGCAGACAGAGCGGCCATTGCGGTGAATGCGGTTTACAACCAGTACCATGCATTTGGAGGAGGCGAAATCATACTTGCCACTTTGTTGTTTGCTTTTCAGATTTACTGTGACTTTGATGCTTATACGAACATTGCCAGAGGTGCGGCAAGGGTTTGCGGATTTGAGCTGATGGCAAATTTTCGACAGCCGTATTTTGCTACAAGTATTGCGGATTTCTGGAGAAGATGGCACGTTTCTTTAAGCAGCTGGTTCCGGGATTATTTGTATATTCCCCTTGGAGGAAGCCGTGTAAGCGCGGTAAGAAACTGGATGAATCTTATGATTACTTTTTTGGTCAGCGGTGCATGGCATGGTGCAAGCTGGCATTTTATTCTTTGGGGTGGTCTTCATGGGGCTTATCAGGTGGCAGGAAAGTGGAAAAATTCTCTGCTAAATCGTATTCGGATTGTATTAGGGATAGAAAAAGAGATTCATCTGCCAAAGCTGCTGCAAATGGCGGTAACCTTTGCTCTGGTGGTTTTTGCATGGATGCTGTTTCGTGTAAATTCCCTGAGAGATTTAAAAGAAATGTTACTGATTGTGGTAAATCAGCCCTTTGTGAAGGATTTTGCAGCCATGAATATGTCTAAGGTAGAATGGGTATTGCTTCTCATTTCCCTGACGATACTGATGTTGGTGGATATTCTTCAGTCGAAGAATATTTCCGTTAACCGGCTGATTGTAAATTGTCCGGCAGTGGTGAGAGTTCTGTTCTATACTGCAGGAATTGGAAGTATTGTGATTTTTGGTGTTTATGGAGTGGCTTATGATGCAAGTCAGTTCCTGTATTTTCAATTTTAGGAGGAAGATTCCATGGGAAATCAGAGAGGCTTGCAATTCATAAAGGAAGCGATAAAAATATTTTGTATGACAGCGGCAGTGGCCGGATTACTGTACCTGCTTATCAAAGGATGTAATTATCTTGTGGTAGATGATGCAAATTCTTATACAAGATTGACTTTGCATGAATTTTATGAAAGTGAGGAAGAAATAGAGACAATTTTTTTGGGAACTTCTCATTGCTTTCGTGCCTATGAACCGTTGCTTTATGAAGAACTGACGGGGGAATGTGCATATAATTTGGGGTCTTCTTCACAGAATATCGATACATCCTATTACTTATTAAAAGAAGCTTTGAAATATCAGGACATCAAAAAAGTATATCTTGATATTTACCACGAATTCTTATTTTTTAATCCGGAGAACAGGGAACTGGTAGAAGCGAATATTATCTCGGATTATATGAAGCATTCTCTGAATAAGCTGAATTTTATTCTAAGCAGATCTTCCTCAGAGCATTATACTAACAGCTTCTTTCCTTTTCGAAGAGACTGGCAGCTTTTGGGGGATTTTTCATATTTGAAGGAAAATCTTGCAAAGAAGAACCGGGACAGCTATAAAAATTATGAGCCGGTGGTTTATGATGATGAAGAATACGTAACCAAAGGATTCGTGGCATCCTATGCAGTGCTGAACCCGGAGCACTATCAGTGGATTCCAAAGAGTGACAAGGTGGATTTGTCGGCCGATAAATCCTTTGCATTATCTTATTTGGAAAAGATCGTGGATTTGTGCAAAAAGGAAGGGATAGAGATTATCTTTCTGACTGCGCCAAGCTATGAGGAATATTTAGACACCAAGGATTCCTACGAAGACATTCATGAATATGTGAAAGAACTGGCGCAGAAGTATCAGGTTTCCTATTGGGATTTTAATACTTGTTCAGAAAATCTGCTTGATTTAGAATTGGAAGATTTTATGGATGTAGACCACCTAAATGCAAGCGGGGCAGAAAAAGTAACGAAATGTTTGGCAAAATTTGTCTTAGATGAATTAGCAAACTAAAATATAAGGAGGAAGAGTTTATGGGAATTATTAAGGCAGCTGTGGCTTCTGTGAAAGGAACACTGGCAGATCAGTGGCTGGAAGTGATTGAAGCTACAGATATGGGGGATGATACGGTCTTTTGCGAAGGGACAAAGATCCGTAAAGGTGAAAATGTGAAAGGATCTGACGGCACAGTATCTAACGGATCTGTGATCCATGTGTATCCAAACCAGTTTATGATGCTGGTAGATGGCGGCAAAGTGATAGATTATACTGCAGAAGAAGGATATTACAAAGTGGATGATTCTTCCATGCCATCCTTATTTAATGGAGATTTTAAAGAAGCATTAAAAGATTCTTTTAATCGTATGAAATTTGGCGGACAGACACCACAGAAGCAGAGAGTATTCTTTGTAAATTTACAGGAAATCAAAGGTCTGAAATTCGGTACAAGAAATCCGATCAATTATTTTGATAATTTTTACAATGCAGAGCTGTTTCTTCGTGCTCATGGAAACTATTCTGTAAAAATTACAGACCCACTGCGTTTTTATGCAGAAGCAGTGCCGCGTAATAAATCTTATGTCAGAATGAATGACATTAATGAGCAGTATTTGTCTGAATTTTTAGAAGCATTACAGTCTGCCATTGGACAGATGTCTGTGGACGGTATTCGTATTTCTCATATTCAGTCCAAAGGTCGTGAGCTTGGAAAATATATGGCAGATATTCTGGATACTGACTGGAACCAGATGCGCGGTATGGAAATTCAGTCTGTAGGTATTGCAAGTATTTCCTACGATGAAGAATCCCAGAAACTGATCAATATGCGTAATCAGGGTGCCATGCTTTCTGATGCGGCAATTCGTGAAGGCTACGTACAGGGATCTATCGCAAGAGGTATGGAAGCAGCCGGTTCTAACAGTGCAGGTGCTGCTGCGGCCTTTATGGGTATGGGTGTCGGTATGAATGCAGCAGGCGGTTTTATGAATACCGCTTCGGCAACCAATATGGCACAGATGCAGATGCAGCAGGCACAAATGCAGCAGATGCAGGCACAGAAGGCTGCAAGTGCTGCACCGGCAGGAAGCTGGACTTGTGAATGCGGTGCGGTAAATACAGGCAAATTCTGTGGTGAGTGTGGAAAACCTGCTCAGAAAAAAGAATGGTTCTGCACAGAATGCGGCGCAAAAAATACAGGCAAATTCTGCAGTGAGTGCGGAAAGGCAAGAGGATAATGTCAGCAATTACATATAAATGTCCCAACTGTGATGGCGGTCTGGTCTTTGATCCGGAATCCGGTACCTACGCCTGTGAGTATTGTCTTTCCAAATTTTCACAGGAAGAATTGACGGTAGAAAGTGCAGTGGTGTATCACTGTCCGAGCTGTGGCGCAGAAATTATGACGGATGAGACAACAGCAGCAACCTTTTGCTTCTATTGCCATAATCCAATCGTGCTATCCGGTAAATTAGAAGGGGAATATTTACCGGATGGTATTATTCCGTTTAAAATTACAAAAGAAGAAGCAACTGAAAAATTCATAGAATGGATTCAGAAAAAGAAATTTGTTCCGGGAGGATTTTATTCCAAACGTCACATTGAAAAAATGAGCGGTGTTTACTTTCCATACTGGCTTTATGGCTGCGAAACGGAAAGTTATATGAATGGTACGGCGAGAGATGTCCGTATCTGGCGTGTTGGAGACATCGAATACACGGAAACCAAGACTTTTGAAATCAGGCGTGCAGGAAAGGTGTCATTTAAACATTTGCCGAAAACTGCGCTTCAGAAAGCACAGAATGCTATGTTAAAAGGAATTTTTCCCTATGAGTTTGGTGCACTGGAAAAGTTTCATATGGGATATTTATCGGGCTTTCAGGCAGAAAAGAGAGATATTGATAAAGAATCCTTTACAGCCCAGGTTCGTCAGGAAATTCAGAAATTTGCAGAAAAACGTATGCGGGACACTATTACCGGACGAAACAGTTTTTCCATAGAGAGTCAAAATCATAGAATTTCAGAGGAGGATTTCCGATACATATTGCTTCCTGTGTGGGTTCTGACCTACAGACAGAGCAGCCAGGTGTATTATTTTGCAATGAATGCACAGACCGGAGAAATTGTAGGAAAGCTGCCGATCGATAACAAAAAATTGTTTGGTCTTGGAGGCATTATTTTTGCGGCGGTATTTGCTGTTCTTTTACTGGGAGGGCTGCTGTTATGATGAGAAGACTTGAAAAATTAGCTGCAATTCTATGCCTGTGTGCCGGATGGATGATGACACTGAATGTGTCTGCAGATGAGTGTCTCGTTTATGATCATGCTGATCTTTTATCCGTTCAGGAGGAAGAATATCTGGAAAATCTGGCAGCAGAGCGTAAAGAACAGTGGAATATGAACTTTCTCGTTGTGACCATTGATGATTCCGAAGGAAAAAGCAGCATGGAATACGCAGACGACTTTTATGATGCTCAGTTTCCGGAAGAGACTGAGGAAGATGGGGTGCTGTATCTGATTGATATGGATAACCGGGAAATTTATCTTTCTACCTGTGGAGAAGCCATCCGATATCTGACAGATGACAGAATTGACCGTATTTTAGATGAAGCTTATGAATATGTGGCAGAAAGTAATTATTACGGAACTTTTTTGGCATTTTTTGAAGAAACAGAAGAATATTTGTATGAGGAACCAATGAAGCTTACATTTGGTGAATTTTTGTTTGCCCTGATAGGAGCGCTGATTCCTGCAGCAATTACAGTAGGTGCCATAAAAGCGAAATATCAGTTGAAGTTTGAAGATTTTCATTATGATGCCTACACAGATTCAGAGGTGCAGTTGTCTGTAAAATCAGATCGTCTGGTCAATCAATTTGTAACACACCGAAGAATTCCAAAGAACACCGGAAGCTCTGTACATCGTTCTTCAAGTGGAAGAAGCCACGGAGGCGGCGGAAGAAAATTTTAAATGTTAAGAAACGCATTCGGGATGTCTGGAACGCAGACATCCTGTTGTTATCATTGGAGGAAGCTATGACAAAACAGGAATTTAGAAACCTTTTAAAAACAGGTCCGATTATTTTGGATGGAGCAACAGGATCTAATCTGAGACTCATGGGGATGCCGGCAGGTGTCTGCACAGAAAAATGGGTGAATGAGCATCCGGAAGTACTTCAAAAACTGCAAAAGGCTTATGTGGATGCGGGAAGCATGGTAGTTTATGCGCCTACATTCATGGCAAACCGTATCAGCCTGAAAAATGTAGGGCTGGAAGAAGAGATAAAACGTCTAAATCTGGAAAATGTAAAGATTTCCAAGGAAGCAGTAGGAGACAGAGCGTTAGTGGCCGGGAATTTAAGTACCACCAGTCAACCTCTAGAGCCGGTTGGAACCATGACCTATGATATGCTTTTAGAAAACTATAAGGAGCAGATCAGATATTTGGCAGAGGCCGGAGTGGATTATCTGGCAGCAGAAACATTACTCTCTCTTGAAGAAGCAATGGTAATCTGTGATGCAGCCGCAGAAGTATGCGATTTGCCTTTGACACTGTCTTTTACCTGTGAGGGTGACGGAAGAATGTATTTTGGCGGAAATGTGGTAGATGCGGCCATGGTGCTTGAGGAGATGGGCGCAGATGCAGTGGGCGTCAACTGCTCTGTAGGACCAAATCAGTTGCTGGCAATTGTGAAAAATTTAAAAGCCAACCTTTCCATACCGGTACTTGTAAAGCCAAATGCCGGAGTTCCGCAGATTGATGAGAAAGGGCAGGCCCATTATAATATGGATGAAGAAGAATTTTCCCGCTGCATGAAAGAGCTAAAAGAGGCCGGTGCAAGTGTATTAGGTGGATGCTGTGGCACGGCTCCACAATATATTGAAAAAATGTGTAATACTTTGGCTTGACATTAACGCGTTAAAGTGCTAGTATAAACGGAACAGCAATTTCACAATTTACTACGCTAAAATTGTGAGAAAGAAAAAGCAAGGGATGATATTATGAAAAAAGTTGTATTTTCAATCTTAATGGCAAATACTGCCGGTATGTTAAGTCGAATCGCAGGTTTATTTACCAGACGCGGCTACAATATTGACAGCTTAACTGTAGGAACAACTGCAGATCCAAGATTTTCCAGAGCGACGATCGTATCTACCGGAGATGATCAGGTCTTAGGACAGATTGAAGCTCAGTTAATGAAGTTGGAGGATGTTCTGGATATTAAGAGACTGGATGCAGGTTCTTCCGTGTGTAGAGAACTTCTGTTGCTGAAAATTGCAGCAAATGCAGATGATCGTCAGGAAGTGATTTCTGTAGCGAACATTTTCCGTGCAAACATTATTGACGTAGCAAGAGAATCTCTGGTCATTGAACTGACAGGTAATCAGTCAAAACTGGAAGCATTTATTAATATGTTAGATGGGTATGAAATCCTCGAGCTTGCGAGAACAGGTCTTACAGGACTTTCCCGTGGTACTTTTGACGTAAAAGTACCGGACAAAACATTTGATGAAACCGGTAAACTCGTATATTACGATGATTATGAACCGGAGTTCAACTAATTTATTATTTGATAGCAAAGCGATGTGATTCGCTTTACTGGGCATATGCCTTACATAAATATAAAAAGGAATCTTATTGAATAAAAGATCAATAAGCAGAAATTGTGAAAAAAACAGAAAAGAGGAAAAAAATTATGGCAAAAATTTTTTATCAGGAAGATTGTAATCTCTCATTATTAGAAGGAAAGACAATTGCAGTCATCGGCTACGGAAGCCAGGGACATGCGCATGCATTAAATGCAAAAGAATCAGGATGTCACGTAATCATCGGTCTTTACGAAGGCAGCAAATCATGGGCAAGAGCAGAAGCACAGGGATTTGAAGTTTATACAGCAGCAGAAGCAGCAAAAAAAGCTGATATCATTATGATCCTTATCAATGATGAATTACAGGCAAGCATGTACAAAAAAGACATCGAACCAAACCTTGAAGAAGGCAATATGTTAATGTTTGCTCATGGATTCAACATTCACTTTAACCAGATCGTTCCACCAAAGAACGTAGACGTTACAATGATCGCTCCTAAAGGACCAGGTCATACAGTAAGAAGCGAATACCAGGCAGGCAAAGGTGTTCCATGTTTAGTAGCTGTTCATCAGGATGCTTCAGGACAGGCACTTGAAAAAGCACTTGCATACGCATTAGCAATCGGTGGAGCAAGAGCTGGTGTTCTTGAAACAACATTCAGAACAGAAACAGAAACAGACCTTTTCGGTGAACAGGCTGTTCTTTGCGGTGGTGTTTGTGCATTAATGCAGGCTGGTTTCGAAACATTAGTAGAAGCTGGTTATGATCCAAGAAACGCTTACTTCGAGTGTATCCATGAGATGAAGTTAATCGTTGACTTAATTTATCAGTCAGGTTTTGCAGGAATGAGATATTCTATCTCTAACACAGC
>ERZ808026.254-NODE-254-length-11467-cov-2.350834_pt1 | contig 11467 bp, 9 predicted proteins | sample MGYA00380182_ERZ808026 | MGnify/ENA primary metagenome ERZ808026 (study PRJEB31490, sample SAMN06133376) | cow dung metagenome | isolation source: H9 | host: cow | place: China: Chengdu | collected 2015-05 ... | reverse complement strand
CATTCCGTTTACTACCATTCCGCCGTCCTCTGACGATGCGGCTACAACAGTACCGCCCGGGCACATACAGAAGGTGTAAAGACCTCTGCCGTGTGGTGGGTGGCAGGCAAGCTTGTAGTCTGCCGCAGGGAGAAGTGGGGAATTCCACATATCACCATACTGGCATTTATTTATATATTCCTGTGGGTGCTCAATTCTCACTCCAATAGAGAAAGGCTTTTGCTCCATCTTGACATCTTCATCTACAAGCATTTTGAAAGTATCACGAGCATGGGACAAAAAAGTGGCCTATTTCCGGGCACTAGGCTTAATTTGCCCTAGTATACTATATATACACATTGAAAATGAAAAAAAATATAGGAAGGAAAAAAATATGATTATTACATTAAAAAAAGGGACTACAGAAAATCAAATAAATGAATTTATTAAAACTAAAACTCAAAATGGTTGGTTAGAGCAACTTAAAGAAAAGTGGCTTTCATCCTCCGAACCAAATGAAGTTTTTGATTATTCAACCTTAATTGGAACAAACGGAACTTTGCGTGTTGCTACTTCTGTTGAAAGTAGACCATTTGATTATTTAAGTAATGGAAGTTACACAGGGTTTGATGCTGAATTTATCTTTAATTTTGCTAAAGAATATGGCTATGCACTAGAAATCAACATTATGGATTTTGGTGCTCTTTTGCCAGGCCTTACAGTGGGACGATATGACCTTGTTATTTCTAGTGTAACTGTTACTGAAGAACGAAAAGAAAGTGTACTTTTTTCAGACACATATTGCAAAAGTCCTATTGTAATGGCTATTTCTCCAAAAGATGAAGTAACAAATAAAAAGTTAACTCTTGCTGATATTGAAACTTCAACAATTGGAATTGTAACTGGAACAAATTATGATTTACTTGTTCAAAAGAAATTTCCAAAGGCTACTAGAAAATATTTTTCTTCAACTGCTGATGTAATTCTTGCCATGAAACAAGGAAAAGTTGATGTGTTGCTTGCAGATAAAGATGTTTACGCAAGTATGAAGTGGGAAAATGCTGATATCACTCGCATTGAAGAACCAATAGAAGCTCTTTTTAATGCCTTAGTTTTAGCAAAAACTGGATACGATGAAAATTTGCTTAATCAGATAAATGCCTTTGTTGCTAAGACAAAAAATGATGGAACTTTAAAAGCTTTAGACGAAAAATGGTTTGGAGATTATGAACCTACAGAACATCCTGATTATACAAAACTTACTGGCAAAAATGGAACCTTAAAAATTGCAATAGGTGATTCTATGAAACCTACTGCTTATCAAAAAGGTCAATTTTATACTGGATATGAAGTTGAGTTTCTTACACTTTTTGCACAAGAGTACGGATATAAACTTGATTTTCATGGAATGACATTTGAAGCGTTGATTCCTTCTGTTGCAAGTGGAAAATGTGATATTGGTGCTTGTGGAATTACTATCACTCCAGAGCGTGCTGAAAGCGTAACTTTTGCAAATCCTCACTTAGAAACCTACGCAGTTGCTGTAGTAAAAAGCAATAGTGCAGAAAAAGAACAAACTTTAGCTGATTTTGAAAACGCAACAATTGGAGTTCTAACAGGAAGTGTTTATGAAAAATATGCAAAAGAAAGATTCCCAAATGCAAAGCGCCAATATTTTACTATTATTCCTGATATGATTCTTGCGGTAGAACAAGATAAAATCGATGGATATATTTCAGAAATAACTTATGTAACAGGAGCTAAATGGGAAGGTGCAAAAATAGATGCAATTCCAGAAGTAATTGATCGTACACATGCTGGATATATTTTTCAAAAAGGTGATAAAAATTCTTTTCTTCGTAATCAGTTAAATGCTTTTATCAAAAAATCTAGAGAAAATGGATTTATTGACAATCTTTATAAAAAATGGATTTCTGATACAGAGCCTACTGAATTTTTTGATGTTGATTCATTAACTGGCAAAAATGGAACAATAAAAGTTGCTGCTTCTCCTGATTTAAAGCCTCTTGCTTATATAAAAGATGGTAATATTGTTGGTTATGAAATTGAACTTTTACAACATTTTGCTAAAGAATATGGATACAAATTGGAATTTACATTAACTACTTTTGATGCAATTCTTCCTGGTGTTATTACTGGAAAATACGATATTGGTACTGGTGGTGTTACTATTACAGCAGAGCGTGCACAAAGTATAGATTTTTCAGATATTTACCTAACTGTAGATGTTCTAATGGTTGTAAAGAATGAAGAAGTAACTTCTGCACAAAATAATTTTTGGAATGATGTAAAAGAAGATTTTGAAAAAACATTTATTCGAGAAGACCGCTGGAAATTAATTGTTTCAGGAATTGGCGTTACAATGCTTATTAGTATTTGTTCTGCAATTTTTGGTTCATTACTTGGTTTTGGACTTTATATGCTTAGCCGTTCCGATAAAAAGTTTATTCAAGTTGTGTCAAAAGGAATAGCAAAAGTATATTCTCGTATTATTGCAGGAACACCGATTGTTGTTATTCTTATGATTTTATTCTATGTCATTTTTGGTAACTTTAGAAATATGAGTGGTGTAGTTGTAGCCATCATTGGATTTACTCTTACCTTTGGTGCTTTTGTTTATGACCATCTTGCAGTATCTGTTAACAGTGTTAATTTTGGACAAACAGAAGCAGCTTATGCTTTAGGATATCCAAAGACAAAAACTTTCTTCCGTATTATTTTACCTCAAGCTATGGATGTTTTCCTTCCATCTTATTGTGGTCAAGCTGTAGAACTTATCAAAGCAACCGCAGTTGTAGGTTATGTTGCTGTAAACGACTTAACAAAAATGGGGGATATTATTCGAAGTAATACTTATGAAGCATTCTTCCCGTTACTTGCAACAGCAATCATTTATTTTATTTTGACTTGGTTGCTTTCGTTACTATTGAAACTTGTAAAAGTGCGTTTTGAACCAAAGCGTCGTAGCAAGGACGAAATTTTAAAAGGAGTTAAGACTGTATGATTCGTATTGAACATTTGAGAAAAGAATATCCAACTGCAGTTCCTCTTAAGGATGTAAATGTAGAAATTCACAAAGGCGATGTAATTTCTGTAATCGGTCCATCTGGAACAGGAAAATCTACGCTGATTCGTTGTATCAATTTATTAGATCAGCCAACTTCTGGAAAAGTTTTTGTTGATGGCGAAGAAATTACAGCAAAGGGATGTGATGTTGCTCGTATTCGTCGTAAGATTGGAATGGTGTTTCAGCATTTTAATTTGTTCCCTCACATGACTGTAATCGAAAATATTATGTCTGCTCCAATGGATTTGTTGGGGAAATCAAAACAAGAAGCTTATGATAAAGGCATGGAACTTCTTCGTAAAGTTGGTCTTGCTGAAAAGGCTCTTAATTATCCTGATGTTATGTCTGGTGGTCAAAAACAGCGTGTTGCAATAGCAAGAACTTTGGCAATGGAACCAGAAATTATTTTGTTTGATGAACCAACTTCTGCCCTTGACCCTACAATGATAGGTGAAGTTCAAGCAGTTATTCGTGATCTTGCAAAGCAGGGAACCACCATGATTATTGTAACTCACGAAATGAAGTTTGCTCGAGAAATTTGTAACCGTGTATTTTATATGGACCAAGGTGGAATTTACGAAGACGGTACTCCAGAACAGATTTTTGATAATCCACAAAAGGAACTTACACGACAATTTATTCGTCATTTAAAAGTTCTTGAATATCAAATTACTTCAAATAGTTTTGACTTTATTGGATTAAATACAAAAATCGAAGAATTTGGAAGAAAGCATCGTATTTCACAACACACAATTTATAATCTTCAGTCTTATATAGAAGAAATGTGTGTTCAGATTATTCTTCCTAAAATGGAAAATCCTTTTGAAATTTTAGTAACTGTTGAATATTCCGAAGAAAAAGATAATGCTGATGTTGTAATTCGATACAATGGAAAAAACTTCAATCCATTATTAACAGATAATGAACTTTCTTTAGTTTTAGCAAAAAAAGCAACAAAAGAAATTGTTCATACTTACGATTCTGAGCAAAAATTGGCTAACATATTAAAAGCTAGAATTCATTAAAATTTAATAGGGCTGTCTAAAAGTTTTGTCATAATTTACTAATAGACAGCCCTTGATAGTTATGCACTCAGGCGGTGTTTGCAATCGTCACAATTCTTGCTGCAAAGCTTTTCAATATTGTTTGAAGTACATGGTATATCAACTTCTATCATGCGTTGAATTACAATTTCTTCAATTGCAACATCAAACAAGTGAGCAAGCACCAACAAGTTGTCGATTGTTGGAACATTTTTTCCTTGCTCCCAGGCATAAACAGCTTGGGGATATTCAAACCCAAAAATAGTCTGAATATCGTGAACAGAAAATCCATACTTGATTCTGAGTGATTTAATTTGTGCACCCGTTGCCTTTAAATCAACAACAGGCTTTTGAATAGTTACGCTCCTCATTGTTTTATTCTCCTGATAGCGTTAAACAAATACTTTATTATGTTGTATTTTTTATTAACGCACTTTCAAATTACATCTTATTAACAAAAACCAATTATCTTTTGTACTTATATCTAGAAAGCACAATGCCAAGGTGTGCGCATTTTTTTTGGATAGCATCTTTTTTTACCAATCAACGCACTAGATAATATTGTTATGTCAAAAATGTCTGTGCTCATTACGCACTCCTTGTTTAAGATAGTCCCACGTCAACGGCGCTTAAGGGTTTTTGTCTCAAATGTAAAACCAATGAGACTCGGTGCTAGCGTTTTGTAGCCAGCTTTTATAGTGTATATTAAATATAATCACTTGCAAAACTTTTGTCATTAAACTTGTAGTTTAATTTAAACTTTCTTCCATAAAGTAGTTTGATTTGTGCTTACATATTTATGCTTATATAATAGAAGAAACAATACAGATTTTTATAATATTTCTTATGAATCTTGTAAAATCTATTTATTAATGAACCACAATCCAACAAGACAAATTATAATTCCAATAATTTTATTTACATCAACAGGTTCGTGGTATCCAATTAAACCCACAAAAATCAAAGCAACTGCCAAAAAAGCATTAGAAACTGTAGAAAGCGTACTGACTTTCCAACCAGCGTTGTATGCAAAAATAAACCCAAGTTCCAAGCCTGTAATTACAATTCCCAAAACAATTGTAGCCCAATTCATATGTGAAAATTCTTTAAAAATATTTCCACCCTTTGAAGTAACAAAAAACGCCACAGCAGAAAACAAAGTTGCAACAGCGTAAGTAATAGTCATAGAAGCAAAAGTATTCATTTGGGGAGGAATTGCTTTTGCACAAATTTGATAAACTGTGTTTGATAAAATAATAATAACAAGCGGCCAAATGTAATTGAACATAAATTCTCCAAAAAAATAAATAGAATGTGTCAATCTTCAAAGACCTAACGATTTGACTTGAATAAAACTAAAAAGCAATATTCCTACCCGGTGGCAGTAAATGCAATATAACACAAATCAAAAAAAACTTCCATAAAATGCAAAGTGTGTGTTACAATTACAACATGAAAAAATTAATACTATTTCTAACATTAACATTCCTTGCATTTTCAACATTTGCAGAAACACGCACATTTTATTTTACTCGTCACGGCCAGCGAGGCGATTTAAAATATCACTTCCGCCTAAAAAATGTTGCAGAAGACCGCTTAATGCCAAAAGGAATAAAACAGGCTGAACTTCTTGGTCAGTATATGAAACAAATTGGCTTTGAAGGTCAAATTTATGTTTCCCCATATTACAGAACGCTAGAAACAGCCACAGTTGCTTGTAATCAGTTCACAACACAAAAGCTAATTCTTGAACCACGCTGTCAGGAAGTTACAGGCTTAAAAAATGCAACAAAAAAAGTGTACAAACTAAAAACAGGAATCACCAAAAAGGAACTTGCTGAACTTTTCCCAAATATACAAGTTCCAAAAAAAGTAAAATTCCCTTGGCGCCTTGAAAACGAAAAGCAAGACCAGGCTGACCAGCGAATTGGCCAAATGATAGACGATTTTCTAAAAAACACAGAAGGCGACATTTTTGTAGTTTGCCACGGTGGAATTCTAAGTTCCGTAATCCGCGAAATGCAAAAGCGTGGTTCAGAGTTTTCTCGCCCACGATTTAATTACAACTGCTGCCTTTATTCCTTTACTTTTGATACAGAAACAAACCGCGTTATTGATGCACAAGATTTGACCCCAGAATTTATGCCATCAAATCTTTACACAGACAATTTAGCGTATATTTTAATTCCTCCAAAATCAAAAGTCCCAGATATTATAATAGAAGAATAATTTCATTTTTATATATTTTTGGGCGTTGCCGCCGTTCGGAGCTGTCTAAGTCGTTTCAGAATTCGGAATCGTCATCCCGAATTGTCATGCTGAACTTGTTTCAGCATCTCACTATACATAGAGAGTAGATTTCGAAACGCGTTCGGTATGACAGAATAATTTATAAAAATTAGACAGCTCCTCTCTTTGGCCCGGGCTTTCCAGGGTTACGCCGTCTACCGCGGCTCCATAAAATGGGGCTGTCCCTTCAGAAATTATAAAACATATTCAGATTTTTTCATGATGACATAAAAATACATATCGCACTTATTTTCTACGATTATTCACAGTCATCATTAAAATTCCCCGTTGCCCCATTTTACAAGCCCTTACAATCCCTAACGCTTCCCCGTGAAATAATTTTGTTTTATTTGATTTTTGACAACTTGACAAAAAATGTCATAATAGATACTCTTTAAAAAATAACATTTTTATCATATACTTATAAAAATTTATTAAGAATGTTAGAGGTGTATAATGTCTCAACGACGCGTTGTAATTACAGGTTTAGGTGCTGTTACTTCAGTTGGAAACACAGCTGTAGATTCATGGAATGCTGTAAAAGAAGGAAAAAGTGGTGCAGGGCCAATAACTCTTTTTGATGCAACAGAATTTCCTGTAAAAATTGCTGCAGAAGTAAAAGATTTTTCACTTGATACTTATGGTGTTGATAGAAAACTTGCCAGAAAAATGTCACGCTTTGCAAAGTTCTTACTTGGTGCAAGTATAGAAGCAGTAACAGATGCAGGTTATACACAAGAAAATTTCTGCAATGAAAAAGCAGGAATTATTACAGGTGTTGGAATTGGAATTTCTGATACAGTTGAATCATCATATAAAAAATATTTAGATCCAGCTGCTGGAATAAATAGAATGCCACCTTTGACAGCTCCAATGATGTTAAATAATGAAGCTCCTGCTGCTGTAAGTATGTATTACAATATGCACGGACCTGCATGGGTTTTATCAACAGCTTGTGCTTCAGGAACAGACGCAATTGGACTTTCACTAGATATGATTAGAAGCGGCCGTCTTGATATGTGTCTTGCTTCAGGAACAGATGCAAATATTACAGGTTTTAATATTGCAGCTTTCCAAGTATTACAAGCTCTTACATCAAGTTTTAATGATTGCCCAGAAAAAGCAAGCCGTCCTTTTGATAAAAACAGAAGCGGATTTTTAATGGCAGAAGGTGCTGCTGTTTTAGTATTTGAAGAATTAGAACACGCAAAAGCACGCGGAGCAAAAATTTATGCAGAAGTTGCAGGTTTTGGTTCTTCCAGTGATGCTTATCACATTACAGCTCCTTTATCAGATGGTGCAGGTGGAGCAATGGCAATGAAACAAGCCTTTGAAGATGCTGGAATGAAACCAGAAGATATTCAGTATTACAATGCCCACGGAACATCAACTCCTGCTAATGATAAAGCAGAAACAATAATGCTAAAAAATGTATTTGGTGACCACGCATATAAATTAAAAGTATCATCAACAAAAAGTGAAATTGGTCACATGGTTGGTGCTGCAGGAACAATCGAAGCTTTGTTCTGTGTAAAAGCAATTCAGGAAGGTTTTATTCCTCCAACAATCAATCTTGATGAACCAGATTTAGAAAATGGTTGTGACTTAGATTATACTCCAAATGTTGGTGTTAAATGTGAAGTTAACGCTGCTGCATCTTGTTCCCTTGGATTTGGTGGACACAATGCCTGTGTTATCTTAAAAAAGTACAAAGACTAAATTATATAGAAAATTTTATTACTGAGGTAAATTATGATTATCAAACCAATGATTAGAAGTAACATGTGTATTAATGCTCACCCAGTTGGATGTGCAAAAGATACAGAGCGTCAAATTGAATTTGTAAAAGCAAAAAAATCAGAACGCGGAATTAAAAGCGTAAAAGAAGGCGGAAAAGGCCCAAAAATGGTTCTTGTTCTTGGATGTTCTACAGGTTATGGACTTGCAAGCCGCATTTCTGCTGCATTTGAATATGGTGCAGACACAATTGGTGTTTCTTTTGAAAAAGCTGCAACAGAAAGCAAAGGCGGAACACCAGGTTGGTATAACAATGCTGCATTTGATAGAGCTGCAGAAAAAGAAGGCCTCGTTTCTAAAACATTTAGTGCAGATGCTTTTTCACACGAAACTCGTAAACTTGTAATTGATGAAGTAAAAAAACTTGGTAAAAAATTTGATTTAATTATTTACAGTCTTGCAAGCCCTGTTCGTACAGACCCAGATACACAGGTTACATACAAATCTGTAATTAAACCAATCGGAAAAACTTATGCTGGTAACGGAATTGACATTATGACAAATTCCCTAAAAGAATCAGCTGCTGAACCTGCAACAGAAGAAGAAATTGAAAATACAGTAAAAGTTATGGGTGGTGCAGACTGGAAACTTTGGATTGACCAGCTTTCAGAAGCAGGCGTTCTTGCAGAAGGATGTCGCACATTAGCATATTCATATATTGGGCCAAAATTGAGCCACGCAATTTATCGTGATGGAACAATCGGTCAGGCTAAAAAAGACCTTGAAGCAACTGCTCGTACACTTGATGCAAAACTTAAAGAAATCGGTGGTGGTGCATGGGTTTCTGTAAACAAAGGTCTTGTAACTCGTTCAAGTGCTGTTATTCCTATCATTTCACTTTATCTTTCTGTTTTATTCAAAGTAATGAAAGCAAAAGGAACACACGAAGGTTGTATTGAACAGATGGAACGCCTTTTTGCAGAACGCCTTTACACAGGTGCAGAAAATGCTGCTGGTGAAGTTCCTGTAGATGCAGAAAACTTAATCCGCATTGACGACTGGGAAATGGCAGATGATGTTCAAGCAGAAGTTGATAAATTAATGGCAACAATTTCAAATGAAAACCTTGCAGAATGTTGTGATTTAGAAGGCTACAAACACGACTTCCTTGCAACAAACGGTTTTGATGTAGAAGGCGTTGACTACGAAAAAGAACTAGAACGCATGGATAGCTTAGACTAATCCAACCAAAATATTCATTTACAACGGGCTTCTCACACGGGAAGTCCTTTTTTTATGTATTTTTCCACACAATCCCTATATTCTTTTCATTGATGAATGTTTTTATATTTGGTATAATCGAAAAAATTTGTAAATTATATTTAGACTTGTATGTGAGGTTTTGGTGTTATGTTAAAAGGTCGTCATTTAATTGAACCAGGTGATTTATCTGTTTCTGAAGTTGAAGAAATTTGCTCTTTAGCAGAACAAATGATTGTTGATCCTAATTCTTTTCAAGATGTGTGTCGTGGGAAAATTCTTGCGACACTTTTTTTTGAGCCAAGCACTAGAACTCGTCTTTCTTTTGAAGCTGCAATGCTTCATTTGGGTGGAGCAGTAGAAGGTTTTGCAGATGCTTCTGTTACATCTGGCACAAAAGGAGAAACTCTTGCAGATACAATTAGAGTTGTTTCTTCCTATGTTGATGTAATTGCAATGCGTAATCCAAAGGAAGGAGCTGCTTTGTTGGCTAGCAAATATTCTCCTGTGCCTATTATTAATGCAGGTGACGGAGGCCATTCACATCCAACACAAACTTTAACTGATTTAGTAACAATTCGTCGTTTGATGGGTGGTTTTGAAGGTCATACAGTTGGTTTTTGTGGAGACTTAAAGTTTGGAAGAACTGTTCATAGTTTGGCACAGGCAATGAGTCGTTATAAAAATGTAAAGTTTGTGTTTATTAGCCCAAAAGAACTCTGTGTTCCTGATTACCTTGTAAAAAATGTGCTTGAGCCTAATAATATTGAATATATCACTGCTGAACGCCTTGAAGATGTTATTGGTGATTTAGATATTTTGTATATGACTCGTGTTCAAAAGGAACGCTTTTTTAATGAACAAGATTATATTCGCTTAAAAGACAGTTATATTTTAGATAAAGAAAAGATGAAACTTGCTAAACAAAAAATGATTGTGCTTCATCCGCTTCCACGCGTAAATGAAATTGCGCCAGAAGTTGATGATGACCCACGAGCTGCGTATTTTAAGCAAGTTAAGTACGGAATGTACGCACGAATGGCGCTTATTTCTAAAGTGACTGGTTGTTTGTAGAATAAAGGGTTTTAGGGATAGAATAAAAAATCCGTTAAAAAATAATGCGAAAGTATTATTTTAGGATTTTCTTTGAAATTTATCCCTAGGAGAGGGGGTAGCGGAAAATGCCAAAGTTTGCTTGAAAAGAAAACTTTGGTAGTTGCAGCGAGGGGCAGGCGCCCCTTTATAATAAAAAAGGAAGGTGTTTTATGTTGAATGTTGATACTATAAAAAATGGTTTGGTAATTGATCATATTCGTTCTGGGTCTGGTTGGCGTATTTTTCAGTGGTTGGGACTTGATAAAGCTCCTTTTTGTGCTGCGTTGATTATGAATGTTCCGTCAAAGCGCCACGGAAAAAAAGATATGATTAAAATTGATAATGTGATGGATATTGATTATTCTGTTTTGGGTTTTATTGATCCAAATATTTGCGTGAATATTATTCAAAATGAAAAAATTATTCGCAAGGTAAAGATGGAATTGCCTAGCAGAGTTCAGAATGTGTTTACTTGTAAAAATCCAAGATGTATTACGACTACGGAACAGGAAATTGACCAGATTTTTGAACTGGTGAATACAGAAAAGAGAGTTTACCGTTGTATTTACTGTGAAACAGAAGTAAATGGATAGTGTACCGAGGAAACATCCTTTGATATGTGGGGGAATAAATGAAAAATGAATGTTTCGGTTGTTTGATTCAGGCATATCAAGAACAGATTCTTTGATATGCAGGGGAATGGAGCGTTGATTATGAAAAGGAAACTCAAACCAATTGTTGCAGGATTATGTCTTGGGGGACTTCTTTTATCAGGATGTGGTAAGGAAGAAGAAAAAGATAAAACTACGACAGATGCCGGAGAAAGTACAGATATTGTGACCACTGAGGAGGAAGAAGCAGTAGCGCCGGTAGATGCACCGGTGGGAATGATTGAATCTTGTGAACTACCCCAGTTAGAAGGAAGAGAAATTATCAGTGTTTCTGTGGCAGGGGATGGTGAAACTTTGTATGTCAG
>ERZ808026.253-NODE-253-length-11470-cov-4.193979_pt1 | contig 11470 bp, 20 predicted proteins | sample MGYA00380182_ERZ808026 | MGnify/ENA primary metagenome ERZ808026 (study PRJEB31490, sample SAMN06133376) | cow dung metagenome | isolation source: H9 | host: cow | place: China: Chengdu | collected 2015-05 ... | reverse complement strand
AAAACGGAAAATTGCAGACATGCATACCTATTAAAAGGAGAATTTATTATGAAAGAAAAAGTTGTATTGGCTTATTCCGGTGGTCTTGACACTACCGCTATTATCCCTTGGTTAAAGGAAAACTATAACGATTGTGAAGTAGTATGTTTCGTTGCTGACGTAGGTCAAGAAGCATCTGATTTAGAAGGTGTTGAAGAAAAGGCTAAGGTTTCAGGTGCTTCAAAGTGTATTGTTAAAGATTTAAAGGAAGAATTCGTAAAAGATTACGTATATCCAACTTTAAAGACAGGTGCTATCTATGAAGGTACATATTTATTAGGTACATCAATGGCAAGACCTGTTATTGCAAAGGCTCTTGTTGAATGTGCTTTAGCAGAAGGTGCTGATGCTATTTGTCATGGTTGTACAGGAAAGGGAAATGACCAAGTTCGTTTCGAAAGTGCTGTATTCGCTTTAGCTCCACAATTACAAATTATTGCTCCATGGCGTATCTGGACAATGCGTTCTAGAGAAGAATTATTAAAGTACTTAAGTGATAGAAATATCCCTTGTAAAGCTACTTTAAAGAAGATTTATAGTAGAGATGCTAACGCATGGCACATTTCTACTGAAGGTGGAGAATTAGAAGATACATGGAATAAGGCTACTGACGCAGTTTGGACATGGACTACTAAGCCTGAAGATGCTCCTAATGAAGCAGAAGAAGTTGCAGTTGAAATTAAAAACGGTGAAATTGTATCTGTTAATGGAAAGGAAATGTCTCCATATAACTGTTTAGCTACGTTAAATGAAATCGCTGCTAAGCATGGTGTTGGTCGCGTTGATATTGTAGAAAACAGATTAGTTGGCATGAAATCAAGAGGTTGTTACGAAACTCCTGGTGGTACTGTAATGATGGCAGCTCTTCGTGCTATTGAAGAATTAGTTTTAGATAAGTCATTACGTCAATGGAGAGAAAAACTTGGTAATGAGTTTTCACATTTAGTATATGATGGTCGTTGGTTTACTCCATTATGTGATGCTATTTTAGCTTCTGCTAATAACATCGCTGAAGCAATCAACGGTGAAGTTGTATTAAAGCTATACAAGGGAAGCGTAACTGCGGTTCAAAAGCGTTCACCAAATAGCTTATTTAATGTTGATTTCTGTACATTTGGTGAAGATGAAGTTTATAACCAAGCTGATGCTGAAGGCTTTATTAAGTTATACTCTTTACCTGCAAAGATTAGAGCAATTAACAAATTAAATAATAGCAAATAGTTTTAATTTATTATAAAGAGCACCTAACATAGGTGCTCTTTTTGTTTTTGTACTTAAATTTTGTTAAAATATACAAGATTTTATTTTTTTAAAGGAAAAAGATATGGCTTTATGGGGCGGAAGATTTTCTCAACAAGCTGATGAGAAATTTAAGAAATTTAATGATTCATTACCTTTTGACTATAGATTAGTGATTGAAGATATTGAAGGGTCGATCGGTTGGGCAAAGGCGATAAATAGTGTTGGTATTATTACAAATGAAGAACTAGATTCTTTATTAAAAGCACTTAACGAATTATTAGAAACTTACAAGGATGATTGTAGCTCTATTGCTTTAACCGCACATGAAGACATTCATTCTTTTATTGAAAGTCAATTAATTGAGAAGGTAGGCGATTTAGGTAAGAAATTACATACTGGAAGAAGTCGTAATGACCAAGTTGCAACAGATATAAAATTATGGTGCAAGAAAGAATGTGATTTAATTATGTCTGCTATTTCAAATTTAGAAAAAACTCTTTTAGAAGTAGCTAAAAAACATGTTGAAACTGTTATCCCTGGTTACACTCATCTACAAAGAGCTCAACCTGTAACTTTTGGTCATTGGGCTTTAGCGTACCTTGAAATGTTTGAAAGAGATTATATTAGATTAAGTAATGCTAAGAATTTAATGGATGTATCTCCATTAGGTAGTGGAGCATTAGCTGGTACAGCATATCCTGTTGATAGAGAACAGTTAGCAAGAGATTTAGGTTTTAAGTGTGCAACAAGAAATAGTTTAGATTCAGTTTCTGATAGGGATCATATCGTAGAAATGTTAAATTGCGCTTCTATTTCTATGGTTCATTTATCAAGAATGTCTGAAGATTTAATTATTTATAACAGTGGTGAATCTGGCTTTATTGAAATGTCTGATCTAGTAACTTCAGGTTCATCTTTGATGCCTCAAAAGAAAAATCCTGATGCTTGCGAACTTATTAGAGGAAAGTCAGGTCGTGTATTCGGTCATTTAATGGGTATGTTAACAACTTTAAAGGCAATACCATTAGCGTACAATAAGGATATGCAAGAAGATAAGGAAGGCTTGTTTGACGCAATGGATACATGGGAAAATTCTTTGAATATGATGTCTTTGGTTCTTGAAGGAATTGAAGTTAGAAAGGATGTTACATTAAAAGCTGCTAAGGGTGGTTATGCGAATGCTACAGAATTAGCTGACTATTTAGTATCAAAGGGAATTCCGTTTAGAGATGCTCATCATATCGTAGGTGAAGCTGTTGTATATGCAATTAAAGAAAAGAAAGCGTTAGAAGAATTAACAGTAGAAGAATTTAAAAAGTTTAATGACAGAATCTCTGATGATGTATATCCGATTCTAGAAATTAAATCAATTTTAGAAAAGAGATGTGCAAAGGGTGGTGTTTCTTTAGACAGAATATACGAAGCTGTTAAGTATATGGAAAATCACTTAGCTTCAAGATGATTTGATTAAAAATACAACAAAGTTCAAAATTTTTATTGCAAATTACTAGAAAATATATATAATAGACATACTCTCACGAGTACTGTATGTGTAGACGTACAGTTAACCCCCTGCGATATGTAGGGATTTGTTTGGATAATACTCCTTCTGTAATAGTACAGAGTGGCGGTATTATCTTTTTGTTCTTTACTTATTTGGAGCTCTGACAAATGCAGAACCAAAGAATTCGTATCCGTTTAAAGGCTTTCGATCATAGATTAATTGATCAAGCAACTGCGGGAATTGTAGAAACTGCTAAGCGTACTGGTGCACAGGTTCGTGGTCCAATTCCACTTCCTACTCGCAAAGAACGCTTTACCGTACTGATTTCTCCACACGTTAATAAAGATGCACGTGATCAGTACGAAATCCGTACCCATAAGCGTCTTATTGATATCGTTGAACACACAGACAAGACTGTTGACGCGTTAAGATGTCTAGATCTTGCTGCTGGTGTTGAAGTTCAAATTAGCTTGGGTTAATGAGGTAAAATAGAATGTCAATTGGCGTAATTGGTCGCAAATTAGGAATGACACGCATCTTTACACAAGATGGTAAGTCAATTCCTGTGACTGTTATTGAAGTTGAAGCTAATCGTGTTACTCAGGTTAAATCTGTAGAAACTGATGGCTACAATGCTATTCAAGTAACAACAGGCACAAAGAAGGCTAGTCGTTTAACAATGCCTGAAAAGGGTCACTTTGCTAAGGCACAAGTTGAAGCTGGTCGTGGTTTATGGGAATTTCGTTTAACTGATGCTGAATTAGCTAACTATCAAGTTGGTTCAGAAGTTAAAGTTGACTTATTTAACGAAATTCAAAAGGTAGACGTAACAGGTACATCAAAGGGTAAAGGCTTTGCTGGTACTGTTAAGCGTTGGAACTTCCGTACACAAGATATGACTCACGGTAACTCTCGTTCACACCGTGTTCCTGGTTCTACTGGTCAAAACCAAACTCCAGGTCGCGTGTTTAAGGGTAAGCGCATGTGTGGTCACTTAGGTAATGTAAAAGTTACAGTTCAATGCTTAGACGTTGTTCGTGTTGATGTTGAACGCAACGTATTATTAGTTAAGGGTGCTGTTCCAGGTGCTGTTAACGGTAATGTAGTTGTTAAGCCAAGTGTTAAAGCGTAAGCGAGGGAATAATAATGGAATTAAAGATGGTAGATAACAGCCAGCTTCAGGTTTCTGAAACAACCTTCGGTCGCGAATATAACGAAGCGCTTGTTCATCAGGTTGTTGTGGCTTATATGAGTGCAGCTCGTCAAGGCTCAAAAGCTCAAAAGACTCGTTCTGAAGTTTCTGGTGGCGGTAAGAAGCCTTTCCGTCAAAAGGGTACAGGTCGTGCTCGTGCAGGTTCAATTCGTTCTCCATTATGGAAGGGCGGTGCTTGTACATTTGCAGCTAAGCCTCAAGATTGGACTCAAAAAGTAAATCGTAAGATGTATCGTGCAGCTTTACGTAGCATCTTAAGTGAATTAGTTCGTCAAGATCGTTTAGTTGTGGTTGAAAACTTCTCTGTTGAAGAAATCAAGACTAAAGCATTAGCTAACAAGTTAGCTGAAATGCAGTTAAAAGACGTTTTAATTGTTACTCCGGATTACGAAGAAAAATTAAGTCTTTCTGCAAGAAACTTATACAAGGTAGATGTATGTGACGTAAGAAGTTCTGGTTTCAACCCAGTTAACTTAATTGCTCACGATAAGGTGCTTGTAACCTCAGCTGCTGTTAAGAAGATTGAGGAGTTATTAGCATAATGAAATCACGTCTATATAGTATTATTAAGAGTCCGATTGTTACTGAAAAGTCTAACAATGTTTTAGCTGAAACAAATACTTATACTTTCTCAGTTGTTCGTGACGCTAATAAGTTAGAAATCAAGGCTGCAGTAGAAGAAGCATTTAACGTTAAAGTTAAATCTGTAAATACTTTGAATATGCAAGGCAAAGTAAAGCGTACTGGTCAGCGTATTGGTCGTCGTCAAGATTGGAAAAAGGCATATATTACTTTACAACCAGGTGAAGCTATTTCATTTGGTGAAGGTAATGCTGAATAGGAGTAAGGAAGATGGCAATCGTTAAGTGTAAACCAACATCTGCAGGTCGTCGTCACGTAGTAAAAATCGTTACTCCAGACCTATATAAGGGTTCACCATATGCTCCATTAGTTGAAGCAAAGAAAAAGTCTGGTGGTCGTAACAACTACGGTCGTATTACTACTAGACATATCGGTGGTGGTCATAAGCAAAACTATCGTATCATCGATTTTAAGCGTGTAAAAGATGGTATCCCAGCTAAAGTTGAACGTATTGAATACGATCCAAATCGTAGTTCACACATCGCATTAATTTGTTATGCTGATGGTGTACGTAGCTATATTTTAGCTCCTAAGGGTTTAGTTGCTGGTGATGTTGTTGAATCAGGTATTCATGCATCTATCAAAGTAGGTAACACTTTACCATTACGCAATATTCCAGTTGGTACAAACGTACACGCAATTGAATTACATCCAGGTAAGGGTGCTCAATTTGCACGTTCAGCTGGTTCATTCTGCCAAATTTTAGCAAGAGAAGGTGACTATGTTACTTTACGTATGCGTTCAGGTGAAATGCGTCGCGTTTTAGCTGATGGCAGAGCAACAATCGGTGAAGTTGGTAATTCTGAACATATGTTACGTCAATTAGGTAAGGCAGGTGCTAAGCGTTGGTTAGGTGTTAGACCAACAGTTAGAGGTATGTCAATGAACCCTATTGATCACCCACATGGTGGTGGTGAAGGTCGTAACAAGGGTATTCAACCAAGATCTCCTTGGGGTACTCCATGTAAGGGTTACAAGACTCGTAAGAATAAGCGTACTGATAAGTATATCGTACGTCGTCGTGATAAGTAATTTTAAGTAAGAGGTATATACCATGCCACGTTCTCTCAAGAAAGGTCCTTTTATTGACCAACACTTGCTGCAGAAGGTAGAAAAAGCGGTAGAAACAAACGATAAGAAACCAATTAAGACATGGTCTCGTCGTTCAATAATCATTCCTTCAATGATAGGAATAACTATCGCAGTTCATAATGGTCGTCAGCACGTTCCAGTATTCGTATCTGACGAAATGGTTGGACACAAGTTGGGCGAATTCGCTCCAACACGTACTTTCCGCGGTCATGCTGCTGATAAAGCAGGCAAGTAGGAGTAGGAGTTAATATTATGGAAGCAAAAGCTATTCATCGTTATGCCCGTACTTCTGCGCAGAAAGCACGTTTAGTTGCCGATCAAGTACGCGGTATGCCTGTTGCTCAGGCTGTTTATACGCTTCAGTTCAGCCCAAAGAAGGCTGCAGCTTTAGTTTTAAAAGTTTTAAAGTCAGCGATTGCAAATGCAGAAAATAATGCAGGTGCAGATGTAGATGCGTTATATGTATCGCAAATTATGGTTGATGAAGGTCCATCTCTAAAGCGTATTCGCGCAAGAGCTAAAGGCCGTGCAGACCGTATTACTAAGCGTACATCTCATATCACAGTAGCTGTGGCTGAAAAGCGTTAGGAGTAAGCAATGGGTCAAAAAGTTAATCCAAATGGTATTCGTTTAGGTATTACTAAGCAGTTTAACACTACTTGGTTTGCTGATAATGATGACTATAGAAAGAATCTAAGTTGTGATTTTAAAGTTAGAGAATTTATCAAGAAAGAACTAAAGAATGCGTTCGTTTCTCGTATTGTAATTGACCGCCCTGTAAAGAGCATCGCAGTTACAATTTACTCTAGCAAGCCACGTGAAGTTTATGGCGAAAAGGGTTCTAAGTTAGACGCTTTAAGAGCTAAGATTTCACAAATCGCTAATGTTCCAGCTATTGTTAAGGTTGCAGAAATTGCTAACCCAGACATTGATGCTAAGTTAGTTGCTGACAATATTTGTGTTCAATTAGAACATCGTGTTATGTTCAGAAGAGCAATGAAGAAAGCAATTCAAAATGCTATGAAGGCTGGTGCAAAAGGTATTAAGGTAGAAGCAAGTGGTCGTTTAGGCGGCGCAGAAATCGCTCGTTCTGAATGGTTACGTGAAGGTCGTGTGCCATTACACACTTTACGTGCTGATATCGATTATGCTGTTTCAGAAGCAATTACAACTTACGGTGTAATTGGCGTTAAAGTATGGATTTTCAAGGGTGAAGTTTTAGATGGTTTACCATTAGACAATACTCCAGCAAAACCAGAAAGAAAGAACGACAAGAATTCACGTAAGCGTAATTTCTCTAACAGAAATCAAGCTAATAAGTAAGGAGTTAGTACATGTTACAACCAAAACGTACAAAATTCCGCAAGATTCATAAGGGACGTAATCGCGGTCTTGCTTATGCAGGTGGTGAAGTTTCGTTTGGTAGCTTTGGTTTAAAGGCTATCACTAGAGGTGCTATCACAGCACGTGAAATCGAAGCTGCACGTAGAGCGTTTACTCGTGCAATTAAGCGTCAAGGTAAAGTGTTTATCCGTGTATTCCCGGATAAGCCAATGACTGAAAAGGCACTTGGTGTTCGTATGGGTAAAGGTAAGGGTAGTGTTGAATATTGGGTTTGTCCAATTCAACCTGGTAAGGTTCTTTTTGAACTTGATGGTGTACCAGAAGATTTAGCTAGACAAGCGTTTACACTTGCTGCTGCTAAGTTATCTGTACAAACCACTTTTGTTACTAAGGCGGTATTATAATGTTTGCAAGTGAACTAAGAAACAAAAGCGTTGTTGAACTTCAAGAAGAATTAACTAAATTGTTAAAGCAACAATTTAGCTTAAAGCTTCAAGCAAAGATGGGTCAATTAAAAGACGTTGCTGCTATCAAGAAAGTTCGCCGTGATATCGCTCGTGTTAATACTGTATTAGCAGAAGTTTTAAAGGCTTCTAATAAGGAAGGTAAATAATGAGCGCTATTACTCGTACAAAACAAGGTAAAGTTGTAAGTGACAAGATGGACAAAGCTATTGTTGTAGCTATTGACCGTAAGGTTAAGCACCCAATCTATGGCAAGATCATCAAGCGTACTACAAAGTTACACGTTCAAGATGTTAACAATGCTGCTAAAGAAGGCGATATTGTTGAAATTAAGGAATGTCGTCCTATTTCAAAGACAATTTCATGGACTTTAGTTCGCGTTGTTGAAAATGTATAAGCATTAAACAGGCTTAATTAGAAAAAAGAGAGTTTTTAACTCTCTTTTTTTATTTTTTTTAAAAAAAGTATAAACATGTCACAAATTTTATGGTATCATTGCATACCTTTAAAATTTTAAAGGCATTTTTGTAAGTTTAATTTTTTGATATTACGGAGTATTATCATGATCCAGATGCAGAGTATGCTAGATGTTGCTGATAACTCAGGAGCTCGTAGCGTAATGTGTATTAAGGTTCTTGGTGGCTCACATCGCCGTTATGCGAATGTTGGCGATATCATCAAGGTTTCTGTTAAGGAAGCAATTCCTCGCGGAAAGGTAAAGAAGGGTGATGTTGTTAACGCGGTTGTTGTGCGTACTAAGAAAGGCGTTCGCCGTCAGGATGGTTCTGTTATCCGTTTTGACCGAAATGCAGCTGTACTTTTAAATGGACAGTATCAGCCAATTGGTACTCGTATTTTTGGACCAGTTACTCGTGAATTACGTTCTGAACGTTTCATGAAAATTGTTTCATTAGCTCCAGAAGTACTATAAGGAGTCAAAATATGGCAGCTAAAATCCGTCAAGGTGACGAAGTAATTGTTATTGCTGGTAAAGACGCAAGACATAACGACAAACCTGCTAAAGTAGGTAAGGTTTTACGTGTATTAACAGCAGAACATAAAGTTATCGTTGAAGGCGTTAACTTAGTTAAGAAGCATCAAAAACCAAATCCTTCATTAGGTATCCCTGGTCAAATCGTTGAAAAGGAAGCACCTATTGATGTTTCAAATGTTGCGATCTTTAATCCTTCTACAAAGAAGGCTGATCGTGTTGGATTTAGAATTGAAGATGGTAAAAAAGTAAGATTCTTCAAATCTAATAATGAACTTGTTAAATAATTGGAGTTTACAATGGCGAAACTGCATGATGTTTATAGACAAGAAGTAATCAAGAGCTTGGTTGAACAGTTTGGTTACAAGACTGTCATGCAAGTCCCTAGGATTGAAAAGATTACCCTAAATATGGGTGTCGGTGAAGCCGTGGCTGATAAGAAAGTGTTAGAAAACGCAGTTAAAGATATGACTGCTATCACTGGTCAAAAGCCATTAATCACTAAAGTTCGTAAATCCGTAGCGGGCTTTAAGATTCGTGAAGGCTATCCGATCGGATGTAAGGTAACCTTACGCGGCGAACGTATGTGGGAATTTTTAGAACGTTTAATTAGCATCGCGATGCCACGTATTCGTGACTTCCGTGGTGTAAGTCCTAAATCTTTCGACGGACGTGGTAATTATTCAATGGGTGTACGCGAACAAATCATTTTCCCTGAAATTGATTTTGATAAAGTTGATGTTATTCGTGGTTTAGATGTAACTATTACAACTACAGCGAAGACTGATGACGAAGCGCGTGCTTTATTATCTGCCTTTAATTTCCCATTCCGTAAGTAAGGAACTAAATCATGGCTAAGACTTCTATGAAAATGCGCGAATTAAAGCGCGAAATCCTTGCAAAAAAGTATTTTGAGAAGCGTCAAAATCTTAAGGCAATAATTTCTAGTGTTACTGCTACTGACGAAGAAAGATTAGAAGCGATGTTTAAGTTATCAACTTTACCTCGTGATTCAAGTGCATGTCGTCAGCGTAATCGCTGTAGCGTAACTGGCCGTCCACACGGTTACTTACGTAAGTTTGGTATGTGTCGTATTAAAGTACGTGAACACATGATGAAGGGCGAAATTCCTGGTCTTAAAAAGGCTAGCTGGTAATCTAGGAGATTGACTTATGAGTATGCAAGATCCAATTGCGGATTTACTAACTCGCATTCGTAACGGCCAGGCAGCTGGTAAGGTTGCGGTATCTATGCCATCTTCTAAGCAAAAGGTTGCTATCGCAAACTTATTAAAAGAAGAAGGCTATGTTGCTAGTGTTAATGTTACTGGTGACGTTAAGAAGGTACTTGAAATTGAATTAAAGTACTATCAAGGTAAACCTGTTGTTGAATTAATTAAGCGTGTGTCTAGACCAGGCTTAAGAATTTACAAGAGCTGTTCAGAATTACCAAAGATTCAAAATGGCTTAGGTATTGCTGTTATTTCAACATCAAAAGGGCTTATGACTGACCGCGCAGCTCGCAAGAGTGGTATCGGCGGTGAAGTTATTTGCTACGTAGCTTAAGGAGTTAGATATGTCTCGTGTAGCTAAGGCTCCTGTAGTTATTCCTGCAGGTATTGAAGTTACAATTACTGGTAACAATGTAACAGTAAAAGGTAAAAGTGCTACTTTAACTCACAATGTTAATTCATTAGTTAAGGTTTGTATTAATGACAATGCTATTTGTTTCTCTCCAGTAGATGATTCAAAGGAAGCAAATTGTCAAGCAGGTACAGCACGTGCAATCGTTAACAACATCGTTGTTGGTTGTGATAAGGGATACGAAAGAAAGTTATCTCTTGTTGGTGTTGGTTACCGTGCTCAAGCAAAGGGTAAGGTTTTAAACTTATCATTAGGTTTCTCTCATCCAATAGATTACGAGTTACCAGAAGGTGTTACATGTGAAACTCCTTCACAACTTGAAATCGTGTTAAAGAGTGCTGATAAGGCTTTACTTGGACAAGTTGCAGCTAAAATTAGAGCATACAGAGCTCCTGAACCATATAAGGGTAAGGGTGTTCGTTATTCTGATGAAGTTGTTCGTATTAAAGAAGCTAAGAAGAAGTAGGAATAAGCAATGAATAAGAATGAAAATCGTCTTCGTCGTGCTGCTAAAGCACGTGCAAAGATGCACGAATTAGGTGCTACTCGCCTTGTTGTTTATCGTACTCCGCGTCATATTTACGCTCAGGTTATTAACAACGAAGGCAACGTAGTTGCAGCAGCTTCATCTTTAGAAAAAGATTTAGCTAAGCAAATGAAATATACTGGTAACGTAGAAGCAGCTAAGGTTGTTGGTAAGGCAATCGGTGAACGTGCTGTTGCTAAAGATGTTACAGCGGTATCTTTCGATCGTTCAGGTTTTCAGTATCACGGTAGAGTAGCAGCTTTAGCTGATGCTGCTCGTGAAGCTGGCTTAAAGTTCTAAGGTGAATGAGAATGGCTAAAAATGAAAATCAAGCTAACGAATTGCAAGAAAAATTAGTTGCAGTTAATCGTGTAGCAAAGGTTGTGAAGGGTGGTCGTATTTTCTCTTTCACAGCATTAACTGTAGTAGGTGACGGTAATGGTCGCGTAAGTTACGGTTATGGTAAGGCTAGCGAAGTTCCAGCTGCTATTTCAAAGGCTATGGAACAAGCTAAGCACAATATTAACGCTAATCGTATCGAATTAAACAACGGTACTTTATATCACGAAATCAAGGGTACTCACGCTGGTTCAACAGTATTTATGAAGCCTGCTTCAGAAGGTACTGGTATCATCGCTGGTGGTGCTATGCGTGCGGTATTAGAAGTTGCTGGTGTTAAGAACGTGTTAGCTAAGGCTTATGGTTCTACTAACCCTGGTAATGTTGTTAGAGCAACTGTTGCTGCATTAAATTCAATGAAGTCTCCAGCT
>ERZ808026.252-NODE-252-length-11488-cov-3.226098_pt1 | contig 11488 bp, 9 predicted proteins | sample MGYA00380182_ERZ808026 | MGnify/ENA primary metagenome ERZ808026 (study PRJEB31490, sample SAMN06133376) | cow dung metagenome | isolation source: H9 | host: cow | place: China: Chengdu | collected 2015-05 ... | reverse complement strand
CCGACCTTGCGTATATGATAAAGACCGATGATTATTCCGAGTCCGAGTCCTGTGACCAAGATCTGATCCTTCATGATGCTGAGACGGTCAGTCTTGAGCTCCAGGGCCAGAAGGGGAGTCGATGAGAATATGGCAAGCCAGGAGATTATGAGCAGCATGAATACAATCACCCATACTACCTTGTCTCCTTCAATCCTGTCAATGAAATTCCATAAGCTTTTCCTGACGGTTGTGTTGTCCTGCCTGTTCATCTTCCTATAGATTTCTTACAGCCTCCTTGAACTGTCTTCCTCTGTCTTCATAATTCTTGAAAAGGTCAAAGCTTGCGCAGCAAGGTGAAAGGAGTACGCAGTCGCCTGCAGTCGCAAGGCTGTGTGCGAGCTTCACTGCATCTGCAGCCGATGTCACATCGTGAATCTCAGGAACGATTCCCTCGAATGACTCGTGGAACTTATGGTTGTCCAGACCCATGCAGATCATTGCCTTTACCTTCTCCTTTGCGAGCGGAATGAGCGTTGAATAGTCATTGCCCTTGTCTGTGCCTCCTACGATCCACACTACCGGTCTTGTCTGGCACTCAAGTGCATACCATGCAGCATCAACGTTTGTAGCCTTCGAGTCATTGATGTAGAGTACATCCTTGATGCTCAATACCTTCTCCAGTCTGTGCTCCACGGCCTGGAAAGTTGCGAGACCGTTTCTGATGGCTTCATTATCGATGTCCATTACCTTGGCTGCAATCGCTGCCGCCATAGAGTTATATACGTTGTGCTTTCCTCCGAGCGCGAGCTCCTGAAGATACATGTCGCATTCCTGCTCCTTATAGCGGACGATCATCCTGTCACCCTGTACGAATGCTCCCTGAGCCACTTCGCTCTTCTGGGTGAATGGAAGTTTCTGTGCCTTTGTGATGATCTGGTCAAGATGTCTGATGGTTATTTCATCGTCTGAGCAGAAGATGAAGCAGTCGTCGCTTGACATGTTGCGTGTGATGCGGAACTTCGACTTCACGTAGTTCTCCATCTTGTGGTCATATCTGTCAAGGTGGTCTGGTGTGATGTTGGTGATGATGGCGATGTCAGCCTTGAAGTCATACACGTTGTCAAGCTGGAAGCTGCTGAGCTCCAGTACATAGATGTCGTATTTCTCAGTAGCTACCTGGTAGGCGTAACTCTTTCCGATGTTTCCGCCGAGACCCACGTTCAGTCCGGCCTCCTTCAGGAGGTGGTAGATGAGGGATGTTGTGGTGGTCTTTCCGTTGCTTCCTGTGATGCAGATTTTCCTTGCAGAGTCATAGCGTCCTGCAAATTCGATCTCGGAAATGATGTCAATGCCTCTTTCCGCAATCTTCTTCACCATCGGAGCTGTTGCCGGAATGCCCGGGCTCTTGATGATTTCATCAGCATTAAGGATGAGTTCCTCTGTATGCTTTCCCTGCTCGTATGGGATGTTCCATTCCTGAAGCACGTCAGCATACTCCTGGGTTATCTTTCCCATATCTGAGAGAAAGACATCATAACCTTTTGCTTTTGCGAGAACAGCGGATCCTACTCCGCTTTCTCCTCCACCTAAAACGACGATTCTTGACATATCACACTAACTATCTTACTTTCAACAATGCAATTGTAATTACGGCGAGGATCATTCCGATGATCCAGAATCTTGTCACCAGCTTAGCCTCAGGAATGGCATGGTGAGGTGTCTTGATGATGCTCTCGATGCCTTCCTTCTGGAAATGATGATGGATAGGTGTCATCTTGAAGATTCTCCTTCCCTCTCCGTATTTCTTCTTTGTGTACTTGAAGTAGAACCTCTGCATGATCACAGAAAGGCTTTCTGTGAAGAACACTCCGCAGAGGATAGGGATGAGCAGCTCCTTTCTGATCAGGACTGCCGCCACTCCGATGATTCCTCCAAGCATGAGGCTTCCGGTGTCTCCCATGAATACCTGTGCAGGATAGGAGTTGTACCAGAGGAAACCGATAAGGGCGCCCACGAACGCTGCCATGAACACGGCAATCTCGCCGCTGCCCGGTATATACATTATATTAAGGTATTCCGCGTTGAAGACGTTGCCTCCAAGCCAGGCGAAGATGCCGAGCACGACTCCGACTATTGCGGATGTTCCCGTGGCGAGACCGTCTATTCCGTCCGTGAGGTTTACTCCGTTCGAGCATGCGGTGATCACGATGATGATCATGAGCACGTAGATTGCCCATTTGCTGTACCATCCGAGCGCTCCCTTGAACGGAGACAGGCATTTGTAGTCAAACTCGTGGCTCTTTACGAAAGGAATGGTTGTCGTAGTGCTCTTGACCACGTCTCCCGGTTCTGTGACAGCTGTCACTCCGTCCTCGACCTTTATGTTCTCTCTTACGACGATGTCGTCGCTGAAGCAGACAGCAAGGCCGATTGCAAGTCCGAGGATTGTCTGGCCGATGATCTTGGCCTTGGGACTCATTCCTTCCTTGTTCTTCTTGAATACCTTGATGTAGTCATCTGTGAAGCCGATAAGGAAGAACCATACTGTTGTGACAAGCAGAAGGATGGTATATATGTTGGTCAGGTCAGAAAAGAGGAGGACAGGAATGATGATGGAAAGGAATATGATGATTCCTCCCATTGTAGGTGTACCTTTCTTCTGTAGCTGGCCTTCAAGTCCGAGGTCACGGATCTCTTCGCCGATCTGCTTTCTTCTGATAGCATCGATTATCTTCTTTCCTGCGAAGATCGAGAAAAGAAGTGCAGTTGAGAATGCCGCGATGGCTCTGAATGAAAGATACTGGAACAGTCCCTGTCCGGGAATGTCGAAATCCTTCAGTAATTCAAACAAATGGTATATCATATCGGTCGGTTTGTCTACTTTTGTTTATATGCTCATTTCTGCGAAAATGCCGTTCACTATTTCCTTTTCATCGAAATGATGTTTTTCCTTTCCTATTATCTGGTAGGTCTCGTGTCCCTTGCCTGCCAGAAGTATGGTTGCGCCTTGTCCGGCTATCATTATGGCTGTTCTGATTGCCTGTTCTCTGTCTTCAATGAAGAGTGACTTTGCTCTTCCGCTCAGTTCGAGGCCAGCCTTGATGTCAGCCATGATGTCTGTAGTCTTCTCGGTCCTGCTGTTGTCGGATGTGACAATGATCCTGTCGGCCATCTTCTCTGCTATGCGTGCCATTTCAGGCCTCTTTGTCCTGTCTCTGTCGCCACCGCATCCGAACAGGCAGATGAGCTCGTGGTCCGGAGCAATCTCCCTGAGTGTCTTCAGCACATTCTCAAGAGCATCCGGTGTGTGTGCATAGTCAATAATCACCGATATGTCCTTTGGGCCCTTTATGTTCTCAAGTCTTCCCGGAGCCGGTCTGAGTGCGCTCATCGCAATAAGTGTCTCTTCCGGATCTGCACCCAATGTCACGGCAGTAGTGTAGAGGGCGAGGAGATTGTATGCGTTATGCTGTCCGATCAGGCCGCTCCAGCTTTCCCTACCGTCAATCCTGAGGAGCATTCCCTCGAAACTCTGCTCTATGATTCTGCAGGTGTGGTCAGCAATGCTTCTGCATGAATATGTCACAACCTTTGCCTTGGTATTCTGCATCATCACCATGCCGTTGCGGTCGTCGATGTTCGTTATTGCATATGCGTCCTTGTCGAGAGTATCGAAGAACAGCTTCTTGCATCTGAGGTATTCAGCGAAGGTCTTGTGGTAGTCAAGGTGATCGTGGGTAAGGTTTGAGAATATGCCGGCCTTGAATTTCAGACCAGCCACTCTGTCCTGTTCCACTCCGATCGAGCTTACTTCCATGAAACAGTATTCGCAGCCTGCCTGGACCATCTCATCCAGCAGGGAGTTGATGGTAATAGGATCAGATGTTGTGTTGACTGCTTCGCTTCCTCTGCTTCCTACATAGTTGGCAATAGTCGAAAGAAGTCCGCAGCTGTAACCCAGGCCGGTGAACATCCTGTAAAGGAGTGTCACGGTAGTCGTCTTGCCGTTGGTTCCGGTAATTCCTACAAGTGTAAGCTTGTGCGATGGGTTGTCATAGAAGTTTGCTGCCGCTATGGCAAGGGCATATCTTGATGACTCCACCTTTACCAATGTTATTCCTTCAACTCCTTCAGTCTGTTCCTCAAGGACTTCCTGATCTTCATATATGATTGCCGTTGCGCCCTTTTCGATCGCTGTGCGGATGAAAGAGTGGCCGTCGCTGGCATAACCCTTGACAGCAACGAAAAGTGCTCCCGGAACAACCTTCCTGGAGTCATTGCACACTGCGCTGATTTCCACTGCAGTGCTTCCCACGGTCAATACCGTTCCGCAATCCTTTATTATTCTGTCAAGAATCATTTCAATATAATTTTAACTGTTTGACCTTTTGCCAATGATGCACCAGCCTTAGGGCTCTGGCTCGCCACATGGCCGCATCCTTCATAGACGCATTTGTAACCGCTGTTCTCGATTGCATAGAGAGCGTCCTTGAGTCCGTAGCCCATTACTGACGGGACAGGAGTGCCCTTGTCCCTGAAAGCGCTTATAGGCTCAGCTTCCATTTCAGGAATGCGTCCGCCCTTTTCTATCTCGTTGCCCCAGCCGCAGTCGAGGGCATATGTGTTGTCCACAATCTCCTTCATTGCAAGCGCAGGGAGAGTACCTCCGTGGAAGCTTTGCAGTGTAGGCTTTGACCATATGGTCACGATGGCTGTATATTTCGGTGCATCTGCAGGGTAGAAGCCAACGAAGGTTCCCTGATACTGCTTCCTGCCTTCTGCGTCCTGATAGATGCCTCCCTGTCCGTTGGTGTATTTCGCATCCATCACAACCCATGCTGTACCGGTCTTTCCAGCGACCTGGCATCTTGCGTTCTTTACTTTTGTTCCGGTTCCCTCTGAAGTCACTGTCTTCAATGCCCTGAGCAATGTGTCTGCTGTGGCCTTTGAACAGATGGCGCCGTTGAGGATTTCCGGCTTGAAACGCTTTATGACCTCTCCGTCCTTCTCAATAGACTCCACCAGATATGGCTTCATCATCTTGCCCTTGTTAGCCACGGCATTGTAGAATGTCACGACATGAAGAGGAGTTTCGGTTGCAGAGTATCCGATTGCGACCTGGATCAGGTCTGTCGGACTCCATCCCTTTGCCTTCGGGTCAGGAAGGGTCGCCTTTGCAAAACCGTCAAGTTCAAATTCGAATGCATCTCCAAGCTTGTACTCGTAGAGTCGGCTGATGTACTGCTCCGGATTCTTTCCGTAGTTCTGCTTTACAAGGTAGCGGAACACGTAGTTGGACGACAACTTGAATCCGTCTATTACAGGGATTCTGTCTGTCTTGTTGTTTCGCTCGTATCTCTTTATGGTTTCGTCATCCTTGACGTTGGCCATTTTTCCGTGGTTTGTCTCGATCTTGTCGTCAAGGCTGATGTATCCGTCTTCAAGAAGAGTCATCAATGTAGCTGTCTTGAGTACAGAGCCCGGTTCGCCCGCTCTTGCAATTGCAAGATTGTATGATTCGGAAAGGCTGCCGTCGCTGTTTCTGTTCAGGTTTACCATAGCTCGCACTGCGCCGGTCTCCACTTCCATGATGATCACGCATCCTCCGTCGATATCCATTTCCGGCTCGATCTGCCTTCTGAGTGCTCTGTCGGCAATGTCCTGAATATCAATATCAAGCGTAGTCTTTATATCCTTGCCGTCAATTACAGCGACTGCCGCACTGTCGGGGTCTTTGATCGTTCCCTTGTTGTCGGTGATGCGCTTCCATTCAGAGCCGTTCTCTCCGTGGAGATAATAATCGTATTTGCTCTCGATGCCTCTTCGTCTCGATACGTTCTTGTCGTCGTTGTTCTTCACGTAGCCGACAACGCTGCGTGCAAGACTCTTGTATGGGTACTGTCGCGTGTCCTCTCTATCGACGATGAGGCCTCCCTTGTAAGAGCCCTCGTTGAACAACGGAAGTGTCTTGATCTTGAGGAGTGTCTCGTGGTCAATTCCTTTGGCGATGGAAACATACTGCCTGTTGAGGTTTCTTCCTCCGAGGATGAGCTTGGTGTAGTGGGATGCATCCTTTCCGTCCTTTTCAAGTACTGACGGAAGTGCAGCTGCCAGCTTCTTTGCCTTCTCCTTCCAATCGTTCTCCAGTTTCTTTCCGTTTTTCTTGTCCTTTGCGTAGACAGACTTCATGACTGTGCAGTCCATGTAGATGTCGTACATAGGAGTGGACACGGCAATGATCTTACCCTTGTGGTCCAGAATGGCTCCGCGCTCCGGCTTTATTATCTCCTGGCGCTTCTTAGGTCGGAAGTATTTCTCTGTCTCGGAGTCAGCTTCCCAGAATACCTTCAGGTTGATTATCTGCCCAAGAAGGACAATGGAGGCCAATATGAACCCCCAGTACAGGTACCACAAGATCTTGCTGGTCTCGTTTCCTTTGTTTATGTCCTTTTTGTCTGCCATTCCTTGAATGATTCTTATCTTATAAGTCTGTCTGCCGGTTTCTGTGGCGGCTTCACATTTGATCCGAGTTCTTCGAGCATTGTCTCTACGGTGCTTATTCTGTCGAGGCTGACCATGTCGCAGGTCTTCTGACCGTGGTAGATTCTCTGTGTCTCAAGAATCGACTTGTTCCTTTCCATCTTGAGCATCGTCTGTTCTGCCTTGTAGCTCATGAAGATGCTGACCATCGACAGAAAGAATGCGTATAGGAGGTAGGGGAGGAGCTTGTGTATTTTGAGCCTGATCAGGAGGTCTCCATATCCCATTGTCTGTATTCCCTTTCCGATAGCAGTTGCGATGTCTTTCCCGGTAATCCTTTTCTTGTCTTTCATTACTGCTCCTCCTTTACTGCTATCCTGAGTTTTGCGCTTCTTGCCCTTGTGTTTGCGGCAATCTCGCTTTCCTCTGGTAGAATAGGTTTCCTGTTCACAGCCTTGAGAGGAGCCTTTGAATTACCGTAGAAGTCCTTCTCCACCTTGCCTTCGATGTTGCCTGCCTTGATGAAGTTCTTCACCATTCGGTCTTCGAGTGAGTGGTAGGTGATCACCACCAGCCTTCCTCCCGGTTTGAGTGACTCAGCTGCACCGCTGAGGAACTTCTCCAACGACCTCATCTCCTGGTTCACTTCAATTCTCAATGCCTGATAGACTTTTGCAAGGAACTTGTGCTCGGCGAATTTCGGCAGAGCGCTCTCGATTGCTTTTCCCAGCTGGGTGGTGGTCTCGATAGGGGAGACTTCACGTGCCTTGCAGATCATCTGGGCAAGTCTTCTGCTGTTGTCGACTTCGCCGTAGAGCCTGAGAATCTTCTCGAGTTCCTCCTGCTCATAGCTGTTGATGATGTCAGCTGCAGTCCTTTCCGCTTCCTGGTTCATTCTCATGTCCAGAGGTGCTTCATAGCGGAACGAGAATCCTCTTTCTGCAGTGTCGAACTGATGCGACGACACACCCAGGTCGGCGAGGACTCCGTCGATTCCTTTTCTGTAGCCCTGATGAAGGACATGGTTGTGGATCCAGCGGAAATCGCTGCGGATCAATGTGAGACGAGAATCGTCGATACGGTTGCCTATCGCGTCCATATCGCGGTCGAATGCGAGCACACGGCCATTATGTGATAAGCGTGAAAGAATTTCGGCAGTGTGCCCGCCTCCGCCGAATGTGGCATCAGCGTAGACTCCATCTGTGGAATCTACCAGAGCGGACACGCTCTCGTCCAATAATACTGATGTATGATACTCTGACATTTCCGGCCCTCCTCTATCTAAGATCAGACAGTGAACCGGCAATTGAAATGAATTCTTCGTTGGAAATGACGCTGGACTCAAACTTCTCTTTAGCCCAGATCTCAATCTTGTAATCGTTGCCGGAGAAAACGACTTCCTTGGTTACGCCAATAAGTTCCAGAAGTTTCTTAGGGATGGATATTCTGCCAAGTTTGCCGTCGGGTTCAACCACGGCGCAATTGTGCATATATGCTCTCCAGAATTTAGCGTGACTCTCATTGAAAGCCGGGTTGAGTCTCGAGCGGACTTCCTCCGACTGGCGCTCCCACTCCGAGAAGGTGTACATCTCGAGGCACTCGGCAAAATTGTCCTTGCGCACCACGAATCTCATGTCCCCCTCGGCAGGCATAATGCCCTTGAAGGCGGCAGGGAAAATAAGTCTTCCCTTGTCGTCTACCTTGACATTATATTCGCCGAAAAACTTGATCATTGTTAACTTTCTTTTTCTTTCACGCTATTGGGCACAAAAGTAATCATAATTTTCCATTTTCTTCCACTTTCTTCCAAATTTTTCCACAAATTTATCAACAGCATCGTGCGGGCACTAAAAAAGCGAGATGGACGATTGTCCACCTCGCTTAAATGCGTGTATAGGTCTTGATGTGATTATGCCTTCACAGGGGCTTTACTGTTGGATTTGCGGCTCTTTTCTGCTGCGAATCCCATCACGTGGCTCTCGATAGAGTCTGCGATTGAGCTTGAGAGCTTGCCTGGATCCTCGAAAGCGACAGCCTCTACGAAATCTCTCACGAGACCGTAGTCTCCACCGCCGTGACCAGCATCCTTGTACTCGTCTGCCTCATCTATGACCATTCTCCATGTCTTAGGAGTACGTGTCTTGAAATCCCACAATGTGAAGGTGCTTGAATTTCCTTCGATGAATCCCATTGTACCCATGATTCTGGTTCTTCTGCCGCCCCATGGAGAGAATGCATCCATTGTGAATGAAGAAGTTACGCCGTCCTCGAACTCCATGTTTGCAACATAGTGGTCAGGCTGGTCGTTGTCGCACTGATATACGCAGCGTCCGTACCAGTTTGTCTTGAGCTTCTCCATGATCTCGTTCTCGTCGTTGCGGTTCTTGAGGTCGAATACACCGAGGTGCTTCTTCTGCTTTACGTAGATGTCGATTGCAGAATATGGGCAAGTGTCCTGGTGAGGACATCCGTCTGTACATCTTGGAGGTGCTCCTGCAGGCATGTTCTCCTTCTTGAAGAGGGTGAGTGAGCCGTATGCGCTGATGCTCTTGCAAGGCTTGCCCACGATCCATCTGATGATGTCAAGGTCGTGACATGACTTTGCGAGGATGATAGGAGTCGTGTCCTTCTCGCATCTCCAGTTGCCTCGTACATATGAGTGAGCCATATGTGCGTACTGGATAGGTTCCATATGCTGGATGCTGACAAGTTCTCCGATGGCTCCAGAATCAACGACTGATTTCATTGCGATGAAGTATGGAGAATATCTGAGAACGTGGCTGATCGCTACGATTCTGTTTGTTGCCTGTGATACTTTGAGGATATCCTTGCACTCCTTTTCAGTAGGGGCAGCCGGCTTCTCGAGAAGCACGTGATAACCCATCTTCATGGCCTTGATGCATGGCTCATAGTGTCTGTCGTCCGGTGTCGCAATGATTACTGCGTCGGCCATCTTAGGTCTTTCGAATACTTCATTGTAGTGGCCGAAACGGTTCTCCTGTGGGATGTTGTGGAGGTCTCCTACATAATTGCATCTGCTCTCGATGATGTCAGATGCGCCGACTACCTTAATGTGTTGGTTGAATGTCTTTGCGTATTTTGAATACATTCTACCTCTGTTGCCGCATCCGATGACTACAACGGTGATAGGCTTGTCGGTCTCAGGCTTTGGAGAACGGATCTTTACATGGATGTCGCTTTTGAGCTTTTCTGCGGCAGGCGCGGCTGTTGCAGGGTCAGCCATGACTGTTCCGGCTGTAGCAATCGGGTCGGCCAGAGCAACTCCAGTTGCTATAAGTCCGAATCTTTTAAGGAAGTCTCTTCTGATCATTTGACAATAAGTTTAGTTAAATCGTTCAAATGTAGGAAAATTTACGGATATTTGCATATATAAAACGATGAAAATGAAATATACTTCTATAATATCAGCCTTTCTCCTTGTTTCGACACTCCTTTTTTCGTCATGCGTCAATACTTCCAAAGAGGTGCAGACTGCAGATGAACAGGCTGTGGAGGACACTTTATCTGTGCTTCCGTCGCTGGATTCGTTAAGATGTGTTGAAGGTAAGGTTAAGTCCGGCCAGTTCTTTTCTACCCTGATGACTGGACTCGGACTCAATGCTCAGGAAGCATACGACCTTACAATGGCCTGTGACACGGTGTTTGACGTGAAGAATCTCCGCGTGGGAAATGAATACAAGGCATATTATGACGGCCAGATTCTCAAATATGTCCTGTATCGTCAGGACCGTACCTCAGATATCCTTTTCGAGTGCCAGACGCCATATAAGGTCTCCAAGGTGACTCGCCCGGTGACAGTCAGGAAAAGATATGCAGACGTGACCATCAATTCCTCATTGTGGAATGACATGAAGGCGGCTGGTGCATCACCTCTGATAATTCTCAGTCTGTCAGACATATATGCATGGACTGTGGATTTCTTCGGACTCCAGAAAGGCGACAGATTCAGAGTGCTTTATGAGGAAAAGGTCTGTGATGGAGAGGTGATAGCTATAGATACTGTGAGGTATGCCATCTTTTCTCATAACGGCAAGGATCTTCCTATGGTGATGTATGACCAGAAGGACGGAGGCAACATCTGGTGGAATGAGAAAGGTGAAAGCATGAGAAAAGCATTCCTGAAGGCTCCTCTCAAATTTTCAAGAATCAGTTCAGGATTTTCATATGCCCGCAGACATCCGGTCACACGACGTGTCCAGCCTCATACCGGAATCGACTATGCAGCGCCGAAGGGAACACCGGTCATGTCTATCGGAGACGGTGTGGTGACCAGCAAAAAGTATGAGGGTGCTGGCGGTAACACCGTGAGAATCAGGCATAATTCAGTTTATTCGACAGCATATCTCCACCTTTCCGGATATGCCAAGGGACTTAAGGTCGGACAGAGGGTGCGTCAGGGCGAGGTGATCGGATATGTAGGCTCTACAGGACGCTCCACAGGTCCTCACCTTGATTTCAGAGTGTGGAAGAACGGAAGCCCTATCAATCCTCTCAAGATGGAGTCGCCTCCTGCAGAGCCTCTTAAGAAGGAAAATCTTGAAGACTTCGAACTGGTACATAAAAAATATCGCGCGCAGGTAGATTCGATCTATGCACGCGATATTGTAAGAGAACTCTTCGATAAACTCTAGAAGAGCAGCATATAAGTCAAAGCTGCCACGATGCCTCCTGCGATAGGTCCTGCGACCGGAACCCAGCTGTATCCCCATCCGCTGTCCCTCTTGTTCTTCATAGGGAGAATTGCGTGTGCGATTCTCGGTGCAAGGTCACGGGCAGGATTGATTGCATATCCGGTAGCTCCTCCGAGAGACATACCGATAGCCATGATCAGACAGGTTACAGGGAATGCTCCAAGCTCTCCCATTCCAATATGCAGATGTGCGCCTTCTGCGTCGAGGTGTGGCACGTTTGCATCCACTCCGAACACCAGAATCACGAATATCAGAAGCCACGATGCAAGGGCCTCGCAGAAGAAGTTCCTGATTTTGTGACCTTCGATTGCCGG
>ERZ808026.251-NODE-251-length-11492-cov-3.107753_pt1 | contig 11492 bp, 17 predicted proteins | sample MGYA00380182_ERZ808026 | MGnify/ENA primary metagenome ERZ808026 (study PRJEB31490, sample SAMN06133376) | cow dung metagenome | isolation source: H9 | host: cow | place: China: Chengdu | collected 2015-05 ... | reverse complement strand
GTTTTTGCAATACTTCTCTCGTCTGATACACGTAACCAAAATATTTCTTCATCGCAGTATAACGTTTCTTAGCACTAGGATTAGTTTTTAAAGAATCCTGATAAACCTCATCTTCTAAAATAACTTTCAATTCAGCTATTTTTCCATCATTGAGTAACTTCAGCGCCTCGATACTACGCATGATAGATCAGCTCCTATTATTCAGATTTTTCTTTCTTCGTAATGAGCTTTAAATATAATTCTTTGGCTTCTTCACCCTGAAAAGCGTTGATAACTTCGACAGATTCGTTAGGTCTTTTTCTCCCCACAACCAACACTGTGTTATCTTTACCGTGAGTGAAATCATAGCCGATTAATAAACTATCTGTTGTTTTCATTTTGTTCCTTTCTAGCTACCTAACTAAAAATATAACAGCGGTAAGTATGATCTGAATCAAATGAATAATCTGATCATGCCATAAATTGATATACTTTTTATTTGCTTTCATATCGTCCACAATAGCGTGAATCGTCAGATTCATTATAAATACCACAAAGAATAACGGATGAACTGAAAATCTGTAGTGATAAGCAATAGGTAACATTATCATGAACGACCAACTGAAGCTATGCATTAACAAAGCCCAAATATAATCGTTAGCGTATAATTCTTGCGGAGCATTCTTATCCCACCACGATTTCTGTTTTGCAGACGCCAGCCATCCTTGTAAATAATAATCGTCTACAATATGGAAAAATATCATCCATAAAACTATAAATATTAAATTCATGTTTGTTCCTTTCTAGCTACTTGTTAAAATCTCTAATTTCGTTTATGCTAAACCCAGCAATATCACACGCACCATTATCCGTTGGTATATATTTAGCACCTTCAATGGACGGATACATAAATTCAATCATGGCGAAATTAGCTACGTCAGCAAGAAATTCTGTATTACCGGTTTCTTTATACTTAGCTATTCGTTTTTCGATATTACCTAACGCATCCATGCATTTAAATTTGTCGTAGTTATCTTTCATGGGTCCGTATTTATAGTAAGATACAGCCATCATACTTTTACGAATTTGATCGAATCTCTCGCTATATTCGGTTTTCAAAATTTTTTGAATATCTTTCTCCATCGCTACTCCTCACACATTTTTCTCTCATATTCGAGTAATTCTTCCCAAGTCAGCCACTCAGGTTTGTCTTTTTCCGGAAAACTATTCCAAAGAGCTTTCATATTCTCAATCTGATCTTTTTCATTACCAGCCCAAAGACAGTTACCACTTCCACCGATTCTCAAATAGTAATCACAATCTTGTCGCATTCTATCAAGCATCATGTATCGAAATCTCGGTTCTTTCTTTGACCAGTCTTCCATGAATATCAGTCCTTTTCATTTTGTTTTTACTAAAAATCCCTTCCGGAAAAATTTTGTTTTCGATTTTCAAAACCTATTCTCACATATAGCTCAAATAGAAAAAGAGAAGATCCCGTATTTGAGACCTTCTCCTTCTTTGAAACTATTTACGTTTGCTAATAACGTTACAAACATCGCTAGCAATCGAACATGCTCCTGCTGTGATAACTGCCGCAACAACAACTAATGCTGGCATTTTAACAGCTTTGTCACCTTTAATAATTTCTAACATAGTTTTTTCTCCTTTCTTAAACCCCGTTTTTAGTTTCATTAAACAGTATGTTTTATTCGCGTGGCGTGCCAAGCACGTGTATTTTACGCGTCTTCTTTTTCTCCAAATCGCTCAATAAGAGCTTTCTCAATATACTCGTCATAAGGAATGTCAATCTTGCTATCGATATACTTATCCACTCGATTCTTTACGAATCTAGCAAGAATGTCTTCACCTTCTACTCCAGATGGCAATTCGATCGAGCCCATACACTGTAAAGTAGCAGCCCAAACACCACCAGTTACGAGTAAGTTATATCTTTTTCTTTCAACCATGATTTTTCTCCTAGATCATTTCCCACTCTCTAGCATGCTCCATGTGTTTTCTACGAACTAGTAAATATGCTGGTCGTAATCCCATTTCATCCAACTTTTCGAAAGTTAAGTTAAAGCAAGCTAATACATCCTCGTCTCCACTCCAATTTATTGCGTATTCGTGATTATCCATCTCGTACAAGAATGCTTCTTCAGCCGCTTGCGTATCTTTCAATAGCTCGTAAATTTCTTCTTTGTGACGCTTCAGCATCTCCTTAAATGCTGGAACATCAACCTTTTTCATGACATCCCCGCAGTTATAAAGGGTAACGCACTCCTCTTTCTTTGCTCCTAATTTTTCCAACGCTTGTTTTAATTGCTCTTCGTTAAACGCGTAAGCAATCGGAAATTCCTCCAAATCCTTTCGTTGTTTCTCCTGTAGTGTCAAATAAGCTTGTGCGTGTTTCATAGTAAGCATCTCCCTTTAAATTAAATAAGGCCGACCTCAGAATTAACCGAGACCGACCTATGTATATGAAGCATACTACTTATGTGGTTTCTTTATTTTCTTACCAGTGCCATTGCATATTGGACATCTAACATAACGTTTCTGTCCCGTTCCTGGTACTTTCCCCGTGCCTTTACAATTATTGCACTTTATATACTCTACCATGACTTACTCTTCTGGATGCTCCTCTTCTGCGTATCTTTCTAAGAATCTATCAACTTCCTGAACAACAACGATCTTATCGAGATATGCTGTTCTACCAGTTTTTCCACCAGCTGTCCATTCTCTACCCAAACGAATGTCAAGGTCTACTCTTTCCATTGCTACGAAGTCTAATGTTCCGATAGTATCTTCTGTAAGTTCTTTTAGTGGTCTGCCTGGGCCTGGTTTTAAATATGCAACTGGTGCAGAGAATCTATAGCTTACTTTAACAGTGAACTGCATTTCTGGAGCTTCTCCTGGAATATCAGAAGTTTTAATTCTAATGTTACAGCCAGCTTCTCTAAGAGCGTCTGCGATTTCTGGATCATCAACCACTACTACAAAGTTACGATCTCCTTCATCATTGTACATTTTTTTAGCCCCTGAGAAGTTAGGCCATTTGATTGTAGCATTGTCAATTAAGATTTTTCCGTTGTTTGAAAATGTTACTTCCATTGGTTTTTTCATTGTTAATAATCTCCTTTTTAATTAATTTGTTTTTTTTTTATTTAATCCCATGGTAATGGGGATTCATCGAATGGTATTTCTTCATCCGCATCGATAGGAATATTTATGAAATATGCCATTTCATCTTTTTTAACTGGTGGAACATATGGATCATCTGAAATAAAGAATTCGAAGTCTCCATACTGAGAAATAGTTTCTACTGCTTCGTCTACTAATCTATCGTAATATGAGCGATCGACCGCATCTTCCATTCCAGATTTCTTTACATACTCAGCTTCAAGCCAACGATATCCTTTAGCGCCACCAACTGAATTATACTTACCATTTCTACTAGCGACTAAAAGACCGCCACCGCTTCCTGGTTTAATAGGACAGAAGTTTCCAACCTTTCCGATAAATCGATAGTCATGACCATCCATAATCTTTCCATTCAATTCATCACAAGCCTGCTCGAATGTAATATCAGAAAGCTGTCCTTTCTTGTATTTACTTTCCATCTTTTCGAGTTCTTTTTCGTATTTAGATACGTCAGGTAAGTCTTCATTCATATCCAAATATATAGCTGTCTTAACCGATTTAGTTTCGCACATATCTTCAAACTCGATAGCTTCTCTACTAAACAGTTTCTTGAATACATAAGGAACCGCAAACTGTGTACCTGTCGCGGTCCACTTACCAGCTTTCTTTCCATCGAGATGTTTCGCAATATATACGGCATCGTTAACAAGACAGAATTTCTCGAAGTTTGCTTCCGTTTCGAAAGAATATCCATACTCTTTACCAAATTTAGTAACAAAGTCGATAACCTTATCGTCAGCATTAGGAATCTTAATTGAGTCTGTCTTAATATGAGCAACTTTATATCCAAGTTTTTCAACTTCTCGTTTAAGAATTGTCATGAATAATGCCCCACGTTTTGCTACGATGTTGTCTACGTTACGGAAGTCTCTAAATGGATTTTCAAACGAAGCACTTGTTAAACCGTAAATAGAGTTGATAACGATCTTCAGAGCCTGTGCTAAGTCGTCTGCAAGTTCTTCATTCAGATATGGTCTTAAAGCTCCGCCCAGTAATCGTCCAGCAGTATCGAAATCTCTATGCTTAATAGCAACACGAGCTAATACTAACTCATAGAATATCTTTGTATACTTAGGACCGAATACTCGCTCTGCCTCAATACTATGAGGATGCTGAGAAGTAATGTCTCCGTCCCACACAAGGAAATACATTCCTGGATTAGAGAATACTCTACCGCCTTCTCCAATAACATCACCAAGGAATGTTGATTTGCCATACTCGAATTTGTAACCAGGGAAGAACGGTAAGATACTCCATCCTTCTGGTAATGTCTCACCAGGAACATACTCTCGATATTCTGGTAATCCATCCGCATTGAACACTCGGAAAACATAATCGTCTCCAAATTTATCACGGTATTCCCAATATCTATCGCTTCCGATAGGTTGAGACATATCACGCCAGTTGAACTCACTCTGAGGTTTTCTATTGTTACCAAATACAATCTTTGTTGAAAGAGTGTTGGTTGTATCGTTAACTGTTACGTTATCAATACCCCACATCAACTTAACAAGATCTACCTGAATCTGTCTTGCTGTAAAGTCTCCTTTACGAGCGTCAAATACAGCTTCGGTTGCAAGAACGTCCGCATCACAATATTCTGCTACCTGTACCCATAATTCTTCTGGTACTGGCTGATCCCATGGTAATCCAAGCTCCTGATGATGAATACCTAACTCGATTTCCCACTTCTTTAAACTCTGTTTCTTAGAACTGAAATCATAAACATCAGTATATGATAAGTTATAAGCTTCACCAAAGAATGCGTTTCTATCACCGTTAATAATTCGTTGTGACAGATTATAAAGCTGCATATTATCATAACCGTTTAAGCATGCATAAAGAATGTGGTTATCGTATCTACGACAGTTGAAACCTACTAACTTATACTTAAGCAAATGTTCAATATCGGACGGTTTAGGATTAATCATTCTAACCACAGGCTTGCCTTCACCTTGGAATTTCCAGTTAACAAGGAATAAGTTAGGGAATACTTCAACGTCATAGAATACGAGTCTGTCTTCACCACTCTCGTTAACTGTTACGGATGCTTCTTCCGATTTGAATTGCATTTTATTCACAATCTTAAGACACTCGTCTGACTGATTATTACTGCTAGCTGCAAACGCAATAATAGCATTTCGCATATCACTTACGTCATAGCACATTCCGCTTTCATAAGCTTCGTCTAATATCTTTCCAATCATATCGATACTAGGTTTTGTATAGCCCATAATCTCTTTATTAAGATGGCGTTTAATGAGATTTCGCAACATCTTCTCATTCTTAAGCCCATCAAAATTTATCACAGTTTTTCCTCCCTTCAACGGGAGACCAGAACTGATAGTAGAGATTGGTAGGTTGTTACACTTCGTTAATTTTCTCCTCAACGAGCTTCCACCATTAAATACTTTAACCTCAATGTCTTCGTCGAATATACGACTAAGCTGTGTTACATCTCCCGTATAAATATAATGTAAATGTATGCCGCCCCCACTTTTACTTAATTCGGCATACGTTTCCGGCCATTTACTAGCCGCTTCGAGATTTCTCTCAAATGATTTATTACCGTTTTCGTCTTTAATATCAAAGTCAATAACGATATGATTCTCCTCAACCTTGACGTAATGAAGTTTTGATGTATCTAATTCTGATAGTTTTGTTTTAACTTTAGCCCACGCTTCAATAGGTGTTCCTTTATCGGTAGCATATTGAGCAAGACAATTAGAACATTCTTTATCGAATATAGACGCTCCTTCTTCGAACTTAAGCCAAGATTGTTTTATTGGTTTATCAGCTTCTTTTTTCTTTTTACCGCTATTGGTTTCGTCTTTTAATAGCCTCTTCGTGATAAACCCACTAAAATATTCGTAAAGATTATTACCATCTTCACGTTCAACTACGCCTTCGTACTTCTTAAAGTAGTTTTTAAGTTCTTCTTTAAACTGTCTCTTAGGTAATGGATACTGTAATCTTGCTTCTTCAGAATAAGTCTTATACATTTCCCACGCTGATTTAAGAGTAGTTCCGTCTTCTCTTTTGAATACACGATATGAATCCACAATATAATTATAGAAATCATTCGTAGCGTCCATCATCGAGATAGGAACATAATCGTCATAACATCTAGGGTCTTCCTTATATACCTCTAAGCAATGATGTGCAATAGCGCCTAATTCAAAAGGTATCTGATCCATCAGTCGTTCGTATTCTCTTTTTTTAAGAAGTCTACCAGATGGTGATACGTCTATTAATCTTCGAAGTAAACCCGATTTAGCGTCCGTTATCTTGACTGGTTTGTTGGTACCCATGAATAAGAAACACTTGAAACGATGTGTATACGTACCTTTATACTTTTCATTAACAGGCAGTTCTTCGTGCGATACCAATGAGTTGAGAACCGTATTATCCTCAATTCTTGATAAGTCACCATCATGCTGAATAGCAACAAGTGGATTCGACTTAAAGTTTTCCAACGCAAAAGAGTTATTATACGCACCCAACGCCTTGGCATCGAATACCGAATAATAACCCTTAAATAACATCTGAATAATATTCAAGATTGTAGATTTACCAGTTCCGGCCTCACCGTATAGCACCATGAACTTCTGAATGCGCTTAGAGTCACCAGATACTATGGCGCCAATAGCCCATTCGAGCTTATGACGATCTTCCTCGTTATACAAAGTACCTATTATCTTATCCCAGGCAGTGATACTACCAGGCTCTAAAGGATATTCAAGTCTCTTACTAGCGTATAGATCTTTACTTGGTTCTGTATTCGCAAATACCAAATCCTCGTCAAGCATTCGATAGGTATCTCGCATTTGCCTTTGACAATATCTATGAAACGAATCGACCATTCCAGAATCTGAATCGTACATATAAAGAACATTTGGAATCCCATCGAATCTATTGGCGTTCTCTTCTACATATTTTTCAAGTTCCTTATCAATAAGGGCTAGAGCATCGCTTTCCTCTGTGGACCATAACCCTAGCTCCTCTACCCAGACAGCATAGAAATCACCGCCTCGAATCATCAAATCCTTACTTCTAGGATACATTCGAAAAGTGGGGTATATTTGGAGTCCATTTTTCGTAGGACGTGTTGAAATTTTCAAAAAGTCAAGCACGTTTTTATACCCCTTTCATCTTTTTCATCTCCTCAATTTCTTTAGTGAGCTTTTTAATCTTAGCATCCTTAACGCATACTAAATATCCAAGAACGCCGATAGTGCTCACCATAACGACGTCTTTAACATTCATACAAACATTGATGTGCATGTTGTTTTTCTCCTTTCATTTAGCAAATTCCATTCAAGTACCAACCAAGCTGAATCCAGATTTCAACATCTCGTAAGTCGTAGTCGCAACAAACCGTAAATAATCCCCCGCGGCCGTCGGGTTCATAATCACGATCAAGAAATCTTTCTATGACATCTTTAACTAATTTCTCATCAAATCGATTGTCTGACATACTACCTAAACCAAGATTAGTTACCATTCTCCAAAACCACTGCCCGGTTCTATTTCCAACTTTAGGGTCATCCATAATACTTTCTTCACAACGAATCGCTAATGCAATCATCATTTCGAGAACACTACATGGACCATCTAAAGCAAACCCATAAGGGAATCGACGTCTAAGATCAATTCCATCCTCAGCTCTGTTTGCGTCATTCGAGATAGTGTAAGTAAATTCTACCTCGTGTAAATATCCAAGAAGTTTTCTATATGAAATTCCTCTAGCATATCTACCTTCGCAAACCAAATCATACATCCATTCGAAATATTTATCGTCAATTTCTCTTCGGGTCATCTACTATCTCTCCGAATATCGTCCTTCGTGTCTGAGAATTTCATAATCAATCTTTTCTTTATCATCCCTTACGAATACGGAATCGTCTTCATATTCACCGAAATGCTCTTCAGGATTAATACCAATTACCTCATCAACGTTTCTAATAATGTTACCGCGTTCATCCAATAATACTCCGTCTTCGTAATATTCGAGGCTGACTGTTTCATAGCCAACTTCGTCATATTCGCTAGGCGGAATAACATATGGTCTTCGTCTGTCCATTTCTTCATCCTCCTTTTCAATAGAGCTAGCATAGCTAAATTTTTCAATAATTTTAGCGCTTTCTTTTCTAACTTCTTCTCTAATTATTTCTTCTTCTTTTTCTTCTTTCTTAGCGGCATATGCCACTTTAACAGAATCGATTTCTTCCTGAGCAATTCGCTCATATTTGGTTTTTACAAACTTCCAAGTTACCGCAGAACCTATAGCAGCTCCTACGGTAAATGCAATAATGTTATTCAATGTACTGCTCGTCATCATTGTTTTTCTCCTCTTTTTTCAACGTTATGACCGTAAATGCCAACCCCGCAAAAAGTAAAGACGTACTCATGAGAATACCACCCATAATGTGTCTCTTTTTCTTGTTATTTAATAAGTATTCCAGTGATGCCATAATCCCCTCTAGTCGATTCACTATCAACACTCTCCCTTTTTATTTTGATAATATAACAAGACCGCTCACAAAACAGAAACCTGCTACAGTAGCTAAAACTACAGATAATTTTTCAGTCATTATATATCATCACCTTTCTAACAGTGTTTGATCATTTTGTCTCTTGGATCAGTACTATTTGCCGGAATATAGATCGTATCACCTATTTTGAAACCATCTAAATGTCCCATATCAATCCACACACGAATGGTTGCGGTGCCAACTTTGAATTTAACAGCGGCTTCTAATTCGTTCATGAAACCTAGGAGATGACCGTTCTCGATTACAGGTTTATTCTCAAGATCATTTTGTAAAATGTAAATGATTAAGTCTTTACCAGTCATAACGTTCTCCTTTCTTATTTGTCGTAATCGCCTTTTCTAGCATTACGTAATATTTGTTCACATTCGAACTTGCTTTTAGCTTTCTTTATATCGGATACTACGCGCTCTGGATACTCTAATTCTTTAGCTATTCTTACATAGTGTTTTCGAGTATCTCTATCTAAAGTATAGTTTTCAAGCCCTTTTTCTCGTAATATACCTTTCCAATAATAGAAAGTATTATGACTAAGTCCGTGAAGCTTACAATATTGTTTTTGAGTTAGACCGCTGTTGTTACAGTCTTCAATAATTTCTTTCCATTTCTCAAGAGACTCTTCTCTGGAAATTTCAGATGTTTTACTCATATTTTTCTCCTTTTCCCCGTTACAAAATTACCCTCAACCCTACGAATAGAGCCAAGGGTAATCATACATATCTCGATAAGGGTTGCCAGAACCAGGCATATCGAGCCCAGCGTTTCAGTGTAAGATATTCCAAATTTCGCCGTCGACGTTGAAATCTAATAAGATAGCTTTTTCAAATCCGTTTACGAAGCGACGATTTGCTGGTTTATGAACATCAAAGATTCCGAAATCTACAAAGTTATCTCCGTTAGGACATTTCTCGTCGTAAATCCATCCAACAACCTGACCATGTTTTGATCTAGGAATATCTAACATTTCATAAACTTCATTTAAGAATAAATAACCTCTTCTTTTTAACTTGTCGTTAGCGTAGTCCTGCTGAAGTTTAAGGAACCACAAAGTTTCTTCTGGATCTTCATCCCAACCAGCATTGCCACAATCAAAGAAACGAGCATACACACTAATGTTATTAGGATCGGCCGCATCTACAACGTCAATAGTTTTCTTAACAACGCTTTCTGTACCGTCTTCATTAACAACAACTTCTTCAACTTCCTGAGTTTTAATGTTGTACTTTAATTCTCTATCCAGCTGTTCACCAAAACGTTCTACAACACGACCGCGATATTCCTTGAAGCCCTGATCTACAGCAGCATAAGCAGCGGCAGCACCAGCATAACGTTTGTTAAGAATGTTGTAACCAGAAAGAGTTGCTGTTACAGATAAACCGCCAAGTAAGATAGCTGGTCCATATAATTTTGCTAATTTAATACCTGTCTGAGCATATACGATTGTTGTTTCTTTCTTGCAATCTTCCTGTGTATACTCTTCTCCAGCTTCTGTAACACCTTTTTCTGTTGCTGTATGAATTTTATCGAGATTTGTTTTTGTTTCGTCTATAACTTCGTTTACTTTTAATGTTGCTTTACAAGCCATAACAGTTGCACCGATACCAGTAATAATACCGGTTGCAACGAGAATTTCTGGACTATGCTGTTTTAACTTAAATCCAACTTTATAAAACGTTCTAGTGACGTTACTTGGTAACTGTAATTTCATTTTAATCAATCTCCTTATTTAATATTTTTAAATTTCTTCTGGGTCTGGCAGAAGTACAACATATTCACCTCTGTTATACACGATAGATTTATCGCAAGAAATATTATTCATACTCTTCCAACCAATCTTGTGATCTTCAGGGAATATATTATCGTCATATCCACAAATACCTTTTACATCTGCCCATGACAACACGCCGTATTTTGAATATGCAATTTCTAATCTTCTTACAAATCTTTCAGCAGAATCCCTAGTTGCGAAAGAATCTTTATAAATCGTATCAAATGGCGATTTAGCCTCTTCGACAATGTTGTCATTTCCAATACACCATAAGAAACGAATATAATTAATCGTATCCTGACATTTTTCAAGGAAGTCTTCTCTATTTGAGAAGTCATTTCTTTTAACCATATCTCGTAATGCTACAAGATGTTTTGTCATATAACCCCAACAAGCTTCTGCTGGAGTACCACCTGCGACATCAGCTCCAGATCTGAAGTTGTGTAAGCAATCTCCGTTTGTAGAATATCTAGCATTTTTCTCTTTGAGCGTCTGGAGACTATTACCGTCCAACTCATCGAGTAGTTCTTTGAATCTATCTGGTTTCATCACATGCCTCCTATAACGCCCAAATCCAAAATATTGCTTTACAAGTTGCTGCTACAATAATAGAAGCCAAACACAAACCGATTGTATAGCCTAAAATTGTTCCAACTTTGAAACCAGCTTTTTCGGTTTCTGTCATTTCTTTTTCTTTTTTAATTTCTTCGTTCATAAATCCTCCAATCCTATTCGATAGGCATAGCTTTTGGTAAATTAAGAATATATCCATCTCGTACACGTTTGATAGGTTCATGTACATTGAGATTTGTCCAACCGTAATTATTAGCTGTATAATTATCAATCGGAACATTTGCGAGATCATACATTGCGGCTACAGTTACTAAGTTATAACGTTTGATAAGATTACACATTTCTTCGTATACTCTATCGGCTTCGCCATATGTCTCAAATATAAGGTCGTCATAATCGAATCTGGTTCGAACAGC
>ERZ808026.250-NODE-250-length-11506-cov-3.349462_pt1 | contig 11506 bp, 16 predicted proteins | sample MGYA00380182_ERZ808026 | MGnify/ENA primary metagenome ERZ808026 (study PRJEB31490, sample SAMN06133376) | cow dung metagenome | isolation source: H9 | host: cow | place: China: Chengdu | collected 2015-05 ... | reverse complement strand
TTTACCTGCTTTAATACAAGACATAATCACAACAAACGCTAAAATATAAATCACACATGAAATCATTAACATAATTACCACTCTCCTCATAATAGAGCTTGTAAATTACGCGAGCTCTTCGAAGTTCTCCTTATCGTACGGAAAAACCTTACCATTATCATCCACAATAATATAAGAATATTCTCCCTCAAATACTACTTCATAATTTTTATCTAAAGTTAACCCGTCTTTATCACTACGGAAAATACGTTTCACACATTTAACTACTTGCTCAGCCATAAATATCAATCCTTTCTAATCTAAATGTACTAAGATATACCACAACCCAAATAAACATAAGATAAACCAACAACCAAAAGCCACCCTAATCACCCTCTACTCTCCTCATATAATACAATAACCAAAGCAATAAATATACCAACTAAGAACCAACATTCCAAAGTCATACTCATCGCCCCTTTATTTAATTTCAACCCCATTCGCTATCAAAAAGTCTTCGAAGAATGGAAGTTGATCCACACATTCTTTACAAAATGTTCGCCACTCTGGTAAACGATGATTATGTCGTTGTTTGTATATAGTCATGAGTTGTAAATAATTTGTCGTAACTCGTCCTGTCATTTTTAGACCACTTGGGCAAGAATATACCAATGATAAATAATTTTCTTTAGTTGGATTATTGTTGTAATCTTGTTGTAATCGTTTCATAACCTCGATTATTTCAGGTGAAACGTAATCGATGAATGCTGATTCCAAATCAAATCGACTCAAGCGATGCATTGTCGACATTCCTGTAATAATATCCGCAAAATGATAGCGTTGAAATTCTATCCATACCTTATTGGTGAATGTCAAATCCATATTTACGACAATTCCTTTAAGAAACGAGCAATGACCACTGTTAAGTGGAGCTTTTGTTAAAACCATAGCCCGTTTGACATGAGCGTTCTCCTCTGTAGCATAAGGGCCGTAGACTGTACCACGAAGATCGTCTAATTTTTTACAAATATCAATCGTATCGTATTCGTTAATCATAGCATAACCACTAGCAACCAACGTCTCCTCTAAATCATAAACATGCATATTAGTAATAACTGACATTTTATTCCTCCTCTTTCTCCTCTGGCTTAGCACAAACGAATCCTATAAAAGGACGTTTAAGTGATTCATCTCGCTCCTCTACTAAAATCTCAACTGCTTGTTTATAAGCCATACAAAAATATCCAGCTACAGCAGCTCCTCCAACACTCACAACAGAAACACCTAATAAGATTTTCTCTTTAATGGTCATTAGATATCCCCCTCTTCTCGATTTAAGCTTTTTCCTGAATCAAATCCTTCAGGATAACGTGCTAATAACTTAGAAATATTTTTAAACATCACCTCACCTAAATCCCAATTCATAGCAGTGCAGTACTCAGCGATAAACCAAAGTAAATCGCCGAGCTCTTTTTTAGCGTGTTCGCCATCAAATCCGTGTCCTTGATATGCTTTTTGATATAATCCGTGTAATTCGCCAATTTCACTAGCCATACCGTGTAATGCGTGTTGCTCAATCTCGTAATCGTATAATTTAGGATTAATTGTTCGTGCTGCTAACTCCTGATATTCTCTCGCTTCCATAACTATTCCTCCTCAATGTCTTCTAATGTTGGGCAAATATCAATCCCCAATAACACCATTAATAACGTTGTGATTTCGAATTCTTTACTAAACATCATAACTCCTCCTCTGCAATTGTAATAACATTATCGATTAAAGCGATAACAGTAGCTTGCCCGACTCCTCCTGGTACCGGAGTAAGGTTACCTAGTGTTTGTAAATATCCATAACTTGTTTTCTTAACGTCTCCATACATTCGTCCGTTAACGAAATTGATAGAGACATCGACAACTGTAGCTCCTTCTTTAAAATCATCATACTTCAAGAAGTTTGGTTTACCTACAGCCGTAACAACAATATCTGCTTGTTTCACTTTTTCTTTAAGATTTTGTGTTTTACTATGAGCGATTGTTACTGTTGCGTTTCGTTGTAAGAATAATTGGGCTAAAGGTTTACCAACAATATCACTTCTATTAATAATTAACACATCTTTACCCTCTAGTGGAATATCATAGAAGTCTAACATGTCAATAACACCTTTAGCGGTACATGGAACATGTCCTGGTTTACCTAAAGACAGTCTACCTGTATTTAATTCTGTAAAACCGTCAACGTCCTTACGAGGGTCGATAAGGTTTGTTAAATATTCAGCGTCAAGATGGTCTGGTAATGGTAATTGTAGTAAGATTCCTGTAATCTCGTCATCCATATTTAACTCGTAGATTTTATTTTGGATTTGCCATTGTTGAACGTTGTCTAAGAAGTAGAATAATTTCGGAACAACACCAACTTCGATACATCGTTTGAATTTGTTTTGTACATATACGTCGCTAGCAATATCACCAGCGACTTGAATAATAGCTAACATTGGTTTCTTTGGTAATTTTGAAGCTCGTTCTTTTAATTCTGAGACCTTAGCCTCAGCGTATTTTTTACCATCTAATAACATAATATCTCTCCTTTACTCTTGAGTTTCATCATCATATTGAATTTTTTCATCATCTTTTGTTAGAATATAATCTTCTTCGTCTTCCATATCTAAAATTGTTCCAATTCCAAGAACTTTGACAACAACATAGATAACGGTAATACCAGATACAAGACAAGTTAACCCTCCAACCAACACGATAAAGAATAACTCTTTTAAACATTCTAATAAAATTAATAAATTTAACATTTTTCTCTCTCCTTTTAGATTAATTAAGGTCAATGGACCTAGTATGGTTTTAATGCATTTTGCCGTCTTCGATTAACTCTGTGACAGCATGCTCAAAAGAATATCCATGTCGCATTAAGTACTCCACATCGTCTTTTAACCAATTATCTTGTAATTGATAAGCGATGTCCTCGCATTTCCAATTGTCAAAATATTTAGGGCTCAAATTCTCTCTACAATAGTCTTTTGAATATTTTTTCATTTCGTTTCTCTCCTTATCGAAATTTTTAGTTTTTGAATCTCCCAAAGCAACCATACCAATCGCACAAGCCATAATAACAGTTAACCATGTCATAATAACACTCTCCTTAAGTTTATTTTCTAGGTCCACTGACCTTAATTAATTTTTGCTCCAACTTATTTAAAATATCTTCAACTGTAGCTTGAGTTTTTTTACTCATGATAATATTTTCTTTGTGTGTTTCGTACCAGTCGAAAATATCAAACAGATCTCCTGACTCCCAACTAAAAGACCACCAATCGCAAATCATTTCGATAATATATGGATGGTCCATATCTAAAACCATTTGTTTTATGTTACTTGTATGTAGTATCCAGAATTCCCAATGATGTGGATTTCTATGTCTATGATATAGTTGTGCTCGTCTGTATTTTTCTCTTTTTTCGTCGTCGTTTCTATCTCCGAATATAAATGCATCACAAGCATAGTACTCGTCTTTATTTCGTTTGGATAAATCATGCGCGTTAATATACCAATCGTAATCATAACCAGATTCGAGTATTTCAGGCATGTATTTCTTAATCCATGAATATCCAGTCTTCACATTCACCCTATGACGTTCTAATAATGCATCATACTCAATACTCATTTTTCATCAACCCCTTGGTCAAAAGGAAAAGAGACAGTAAAGTCTCTCAATCCCAATCTAAGTCGTCATCCCATTTTCCTTCGTAGTAGTCGTATCTTGCGTCGTTAGGAACAATCTCATAAGTACCATCATCGTTGAAATGCACAGTTGCTAATAACTTTCTGTCCATGCTCATAATTTTAATACTTTCTGGTTTTTGTTCTTTACACATAAATATCGCCCCTTCGAACTAATGTTCTCTCATAATAGGACTTGTTTATTTCGCGCGTTTCTTTTTCTTCTTATATTTTTTGTTTTCTTTTACCTCTTTTTCTTTTTTACTCATCTATAATCACCACTTCACCTCTCTCGAGACTTTTCTTAACATCTATCACTCGTTGGTTTGAGCTACCGCGATATTTAAGTGTTAAGTCTTTTTTCGCAAATATAAATGGTCCATCTACTAGCGTATCGATGTAATGTAGAATAACCATTGATTTCTCATCCGCCATTAACTCTTCGAATGTATACCCAGACCATACATGAATCGGTTTCTTAACTTCTCGAGTTAGTTGAATAACTAGGTCTAATATCTCATCCAAATCCTGTTGAAATACTTCGCCTCCTAATAAGCATACACCGTCAACGTGTGGGTTTTTCGCATAGGATATAAACTGTTTTTTCGCTTTTTTATCGAACGGTTGTCCACATTTAAAATCCCATAACTCGCTATTAAAACAACCAGGACAACGGAATCTACAACCACTAAAGAATATTGTGGCTGTAATCCCGTCCCAGTTACTAGCGTCGTATTTTAACATTTTTGAATAATTCATATTATCCTCTCCTTATAAATGTTTGATTCTATTAAGAATATCCAACTTTCTTCCTTTCGTCCAGGTAGTCTCGCCTAAATATCCACAAGTTCTACGTACAACACTTAATTTAGTTTGGTCTCTATTACCGCATACCGGACAAACCCAATCTAACGTTTCTGGGTCGTTTTCCATAACTCCTGAGTATTTACAAACTCCGCAGACGTCGCTTTCGAAGTTGATTTCCGAGTAAATGATCGTTTCGTACATGTGTTCGTATAACTTGAGAACAGCACCGACATTATTGTATAACGGACTTGTTTCAATATAACTAACAGCTCCTCCCGTAGAATATCTTTGTAATTTACCCTCAATGTTTAATTTTTCAAATGCGTCTATCTCTTCGCGAATATCGACATGATATGAATTGGTAATCCAACCTTTATCCGTAATGTCTGGAACATCGCCAAATCGTGCTCGTAATTTTTCACTAAACCATCCTGTAGTTGATTCTTGAGGTGTACCATACAGTGCGAATCGTAAATGAGGTTGGTTAATTTTAAAGTTACCAAGCATATCTCGTAAATATCTCATAATCCATTCGGCCATAGCGAATCCTTCTTTTGTGGTATGTGATTGCCCGGTTAAATATTTTACAGTTTCATATAAACCTGAATATCCAATGGTTACTGTGAATCCTCGTTCGTCTATAGCTTTTAAAATATCATCGTCCGGACCAAGTCTAGAAATCGCCCCGTGTTGCCATAAGATCGGAGCAATACTAGCCTTAACTCCTCGTAATTTTTCATAACGTAACTCGCATACCTGTCTCGCCAATTCTAACTTTTCATCTAATAATTTGAAGAATTTGGTGATATCGCCTTCCGATTCAAGAGCCGCATATGGTAAGTTTATAGAACACACACCTAGGTTTCCTCGTCCGTAGAATATAGGCTCGTCATTTTCATCTTTGAATACGCTTAAGAAAGCTCGGCAACCCATAGGTGGAAATGCGTAACCGTGTAATTCTTTCATTTTCTTAACTGAAATCACGTCAGGATTCATTCGTAACGCCGTTGATTTAGCTGCAAGCTTTGTTAACCAATAGTATTCGCTTCCTGGATAAGTGTTGTTTTCATCTAGAAAATATAATAGTTTAGGAAATGTTTGAGTGGCCACAACTCCATACTCGTTTTTTAGTCCAGCTATTCGTTGTTTTAAAAACTCTTCGATTAATATCACGGTTTCTTTTTCATATTCCGGTTTTTCAGAAATATACATGCATACAGATATAAATGGTGATTGCCCGTTTGTGGTCATGAGTGTTGATACTTGGTAATTAAAGGTTTGGACAGCATCCTTAACCTCGTCTTGCAACTCTTTATTAATCAATTCTTGCAAGCGTTCGTCTGTAATAGGTAAGTCCATAGCTTTGTATTTTTTAGTAATTTTTTCTTCACTTATTCTAACAAAAGGTGCTATGTGAGATAGTGAAATAGTTTGACCACCGTAAGTGGAAGAAGCCACCTGAGCGGCTATTTGTGTTACGATGGTCATAGCAGTTCTTAATGATTTAGGTTTTTCGATCATCTTTTTATTGATAACAGTACCGTTTTGTAGCATATCATCTAAATTTATCAATTCGCAATTATATGTTGAGTTTAAATAATAGTCCAAATCGTGAATTTTTATTTCGCCTCTATCGTGAGCTTCAACTAGATGCCGTGGTAGAATTTTTGTTTTAGAAATATATTTGCTTACTTCCCCAGCCATTAAATCTCGTTGAGTAGACACAAGTTGAGACTGCTTATTCGCGTTCTCTGTTAGAACGTCTTGGTTTGTAAAATCCAATAAACCGCACACGGCATCAATTAATTCGTTTTCGGATTTTGACATTTTGCATTCCCCCTTTAATTTAAAATATCTAAGTCTCCATTTTCGTAATCCTCAGCCATTAATGTTAGCATCATAAGGATTTCTAAGAATATCTTAATGTTATCCTCAAATTCATCAAGTGTTCCATCGTTATTAATATGGAAGTCGTATTCATAATTCTCAACATTTGCGTCAGCAGCATTTGAAGTGATTGCTGGTACTCTGTCATTATCAATGAAAATAGTAATCGCTGGTACTACCTCTTTTAGTCGCTCAATCTCTTCTGGCTCACGAATATCAACCACAAAAACATCTGCTTGAATTTCACCATCGTAGTATTTTTGAATTTCGTTTAAAATATCTTTATGTGACATATCTGAATATTCAGTAGTCAACATTTTTAATTCGTGTAAGAATTTTCTATCTCGTTCTTCTTTAGCGCCATCCCATCCACATAATTTAGCAATCTCTTTAACTTTAGAAACAGCAGAGTATTTATAAACATCCATATACTCTCCTAAAATCTGAGCAAAAGTATCTTTACCTGCTCGTGGTTTTCCATTCACAATAAACACCATTTTACGTCCGTATGCCATAACAAACCCCTCCTAAAATTTTATGAAGCTTGACTCGTTAAATTTTCTCTTCTCATTTAAAGCTCGCTCAATGGCTAAATCAATACCAGAGCGTGTTTTCATGTAGTAATAATATAAATCCGTATAAGGCGTATTAAGCCTGTCTATTCTCCCTGCTGATTGATGCATAATTTTATATGAATAATTCAATGAGTAAAATACAATAGTGTCTGTAGTTATACAATTCCAACCCTCTGCTCCAGCAGTGTATTGAACCAAGTATACCCATTTATTACCCGTTGGTGTTGGCTCGTGTTTATGTCCATTCCATTCTGCTACTATCACACCCTCTCCATAATATAAGCTCTTGAGTACATCTAATTCATAATCAAAGTTATAGAACACTATAATCTTTTTATGTGTCTCAAACAACTCTAATAGTTTGGTTGACCTAGAATCATGCGTATTGACGATTTTTCGTAAAGCGTAACAAAGTCCACTAGCATTCACAATAGGTTCATCATTCCAAATATCCCATCGTCGTTTCATCACATCCTTATATTGTGTCGAATCATACGTCACATAAATATCACAATGATGCTGCACGGTTTTTCTTTCGAATTTCATGTCGACAAGAATATCCCTTCTTTGTCTAATCAATCGCCCCGTTCCTATGTATTTTTCAACCTTTGGGAATTTAGAGAATCTCGAGAATACCGCATGTTCTCTCATGAATTCTGTTTTGTTTTTATAGAATCCATTTGCTATAAATACCGGTATATAGTCAGACCATGTGTCACCAGGTGTAGCAGAGAGTAATATCCATTTATTCTTTTTAGTTATTGTTAGAAATGCCTTCACCCATGCACCGCTACCTACTACTCTTTGCTCGTCAAATATAAAGAAAGCGTTCATCACATCTTTGTACTTTTGTATATTATTCCATGAGTCAACCACCACCTTATTGTTATATATACTACACTCGTCGTGAGTGGATAATAAAAAGTGTGACATTTCGCCTTCCCATTCAAACGTATCTCTTTTTCTAGCGGTTGTAATAATATAAAGGTCCATGGGCGTGCAATCCATGGGAATATAATCCTCACCCGTAAGAAATCCAACGCTACCTCCATTTTGAAGGTAATAATACGAAAGGGCTGTTAGTGATTTCCCGCTACCAACCCCTCCGTTTAATATACATCCATTTTTCATTTTATTTATAGCGTCTAGCTGATAGTCTCTCAATTCCATTTAAATCATCCTTTCAGAAAGGAACCTCTTCGTCATCATCAAAGTCGTATTTACTTGCGAATGCGTCTTGCTCGATTTCAACATACATTGTTTTCAAGTAAGCTTTAATTCCTTCTTTTCCATTTACTTCCCAATGATAAGGTCTAATGATTAAGTCCACATTTGCGATTTCGGCATAGTCTAAAGTACCAATAGAAACACTATCTAAAGGTGTTTTATTACGACCAGCAATCATAATAACTTTAGGTGGAATATTACCATAAGCAACAGACACTTGTAAATATGGAGTTGGTTCTTCTCCGTCTTCACGAGGTCGTAAGTATTTCACATTCCAACCTTCAGCTACTAAATCATCAGCCATATCATGGTCTAACACAACGCAGAAGTTTTTATTACCTCCACGATTAAATTTTGATTCTTCCCCTGAGAAGTTTTTAAAGATTAAACGTGCATTCTCAATCATAATATTATTTGTTTTTTTATAAGCCATTACAATCAATCCCCTTTACTTTTAATTTATTTTTCGTAACTCTTCAATTACCAGATTGGTCCTATCAATTTTTAGTTGATAGTTGTATTGCTTTTTCCAATCTCTAGACTTTTGTTGATCTAAGATGTATAGCTCTTTTGCGTAAATATCAATGAGCTCGTTTAAGACATTGATAGTCTTATTAACATCTTCACGATTCACAAATATCAGTCCTCCTCATAAAACGGGTATAGTCCGTATTCTCCTACAATTAATGGTGGTTTAATGTATAAATCATCCGAAACAAACCATTCAAAATCCCCGTACTTATTAATAGCATTAATAGCCGTATCAACCATTTCAATAAAATGTTTGTGGTCAATATCATCCACCTTTCCCAGTTTCTCAACCATTTCTGATTCCAACCATCGGTATCCTTTAGAACCGGTTGCCGCATTGTATTTACCGTCTTTTTCTCTATATAGTATTCCTCCTCCGCATCCTTCTTTGATTGGACAGAATCGTCCTATTTTACCAATGAATATATAGTTATGTTCTCCTTCCTCAAGATTTTCATTCATATCTAAATATAAAGAGCTAGTTACCGACTTAGTCTCACATAAGTCATCGAAAGTTATCTCCTCCTTAGAGAACAGTTTTTTGAATACATATGGTATTTGAAATTGAGTACCAGTTGCCGTCCATTTACCACCTTTCTTTTTGTTGTCGCCTGGAGAATATCCATATTGACTAATACAATCCTCAGCTGTAGCGTATTTAGCAATGTATACGGCGTCATTCACAAGACACATTCTATCATAAGTAGCCTCATGTTCGAATTCGTATCCATACTGCTTGGCGAAGTCCATTGTGAATTCTATAATCTCAGGAGTTGCGTCTGGAATTTTAATAGAATCCGTTTTAATATGAGCAACTTTGAATCCTCGTTTCTTTATCTCGTCTTGAAGTGTTCGCATGAATAATGCTCCTCGTAATGCTACAATATTGTTTTTGTTTCTCACATCTCGAAATGGATTATCGAAATTTGCTGATGTTAAACCATATACAGAGTTAATTGCAATCTTTAAAGCCTGCGCTAGTGCTGCGGCTGAAGATTCATCATCTAAATATTTAGCTAATCTTCCACCGAACAAGTGCTTGGCTTTATCAAAATCACCTCTCTTAATAGCGATACGTGTATCTAAAATATCTTTGAAGTTTTGTGTATACTCACCGAATGCGTTTAAATTGATAGCTGAATTCGGATGCATAGAAGCGATATCCAATAAAGCCACATTGCCGTACATACCTGGTTCAGCATAAACATAACCTCCTTTTCCTAAATCATCCCCTCGATAAATATTCTTACCGTCGATATATTCATATCCAGGGAATGCGTTGATAATATCCATAATAATCCTCTCCTTTGAAAATAGAAAAGAGCCCGAAGGCTCTCATAATACAAGTTGTTAATTTCGCGTACTAATAGAATTGTTCACCCGTCGCTAAGTCTGTATAGACAAGCTGTGGGTGTCTTTCTTTACCAAATATAATTCTTGTAGTAAGCGTATTTGTAGTATCATTTACTGTCATGCCTGCTAAATCAGCTAATATCTTTCTCGCTGTGAAGTCACCTTTTAGATTGTTAAATACTGCTTCTGTAGCGATAACATCATTATCACAATATTCAGCTACTTCAATCCAACGTTCTTCTGGAACCGGCTCATCCCAGGGTAATCCTAATTCCTGGTGATGAATACCTAATTCAATCTCCCATTTTTTAAGAGATTGTTTCTTAGCTGCAAAGTCATAAACGTCCGTATAAGATAAGTTATACGCCTCCCCGAAGAATCCTTGACCTTCTGTAACGATTTTTTGTGATAGTTTATATAACTGTTCGTTAGAATATCCCATCATTCGTGCATACATAATATGGTTGTCATAACGTCTGCAGTTGAATCCGACGAGTCTAAATCGCATTAAGTCTTCTATTTGAGCTGGTTTAGGGTTAATCATACGTACGACTTTTTGGTCTTCACCTTCAAATTTCCAGTTAACTAGGAATAAGTTTGGAAATACCTCAACATCGTAGAATATAATTTTTTCGTTATCATTTAATACCGCGTTAGCTGGTTCTTTTGACTTAAATTGCATAGTTTGAACTAGTTTAATACAATAATCGGCTTGGTGTGTACTCTGCGCGGCAAACGATAACACTGCCGGTTTTAAATCTGTTACATCATAATGTAAGTCACTATGGTAAGCATCATCTAATATCTTATGAATAAAGTCGATGCTAGGTTTTGTTCCTGGATGAATCTCCTTTCTAATATTTCGCTTAATAAGCGTACGAATACCTTTCTCAGTTTTAATAGCCTCAAAGTTAACCACTTTATCCTCTCCTCTCAATGGTAACCCAGAACTAATATTTGCTATAGGTAAATCATTACATCTCGTAAGTTTACGTCTTAATGAGCTTTTACCCGAGTACACCTTAACTTCGATATGTTCGGAATATATCGAGCTAAGTTTACTAGGGTCTCCAGTGTAAATATAATGCAAGTGAACGCCGTTTCCACTCTTACTGAGCTCACCGTAAGTTGGTGGCCATTTACTTGCTTCTTCTAAATTACGTTCTAATGACTTGTTTCCATTCTCGTCCGGAATATCAAAGTCAATCACTATATGATTCTCCGGAACCTTAACATAATGTAGCTGACTCGTATCAATATCTTTTAAAGTCGTTGCGACATTATCCCATTTTTTACTCGGTGTTCCTTTATCGGTAGCATACTGAGCAAAGCAATTTTCACATAATTCATCGAATATTGATTCGGTATATTCAAATATCAATTTAGGCTTCTCTTCTACAGGCCTTACTTCAGTTAGCTCCT
>ERZ808026.249-NODE-249-length-11515-cov-3.583056_pt1 | contig 11515 bp, 10 predicted proteins | sample MGYA00380182_ERZ808026 | MGnify/ENA primary metagenome ERZ808026 (study PRJEB31490, sample SAMN06133376) | cow dung metagenome | isolation source: H9 | host: cow | place: China: Chengdu | collected 2015-05 ... | reverse complement strand
TTTTCTTTCGCCTATATTTATAATAGGATCAAATATCAGTCTGTGAACCTGCTGTGAACCTTTAGAGGCTGATATACTTATGAACGTGATTAGAAAACGTAACTATTCAGTAGGTCGAAGCATTTACTGCTGAGACCGTATGAAAATGAAGCGAGTGTGAGCAAATCCCATCAGCAAAGCTGATTTTAAATGGATTTGCGAATCATAATTATGAAGGTACTGAATAATTATGAAAAAACTTTTTATATACATCCCCTCAATAAGGTGAAGGCTGAAGAGATTTTTTTCTTTGGCTTTCACCTTAAAAACGTTTTATTGATATATTAATATTTGGAGTCAGGAGTGCTGAATTTTCGTTTGGCAGGTTTCTGGCTCTTTTAGTTGCAGAAAAATCAGAAGCATGCGATAATATTCCCACAATAGATAACAAATAATGAAATTTCATGAAGATGTACCAAATTTGAAAGGAAAATACTATGCCTGAAAATTTTTATAAAGAAGCCTTAAAGCAAGGACAGAGAGAAAAACGTCACTTAATCAGCCGGGGACAGTATCCATATCTTCCGGTTATGGATGAATTAATGTCTAAAGAGCGTTTAAATTCCGGAATAAAACTTGGTATCATGCAGATTCCGTCAGAATTTATCGTGGGAACGAAAACGGAAGGGCGAACCAATGCGTTTGCGGCAAATTTCATGCCTCTTCTGGAAGAAAAGACAGAATTTGCTCTGAAATGGAGGATGCTTTGTAAAGCCCATTTGGAAGAAGGCATTCGTGAGCCGATTAAAGTTTATGAATATATGAACCGCTTTTATGTAGAGGAAGGGAACAAAAGGGTCAGTGTGTTGAAGTTTTTTGGTGCAGTGACTATTCCGGCGCAGGTAATAAGAATATTACCGCCAAAGGGTGAGGCACCGGAGCTGAAGCGTTATTATGAATTTTTGGATTTCTATAAATGTACAAAAATTAATTATATTGAGTTTTCCCGCGTGGGTGGCTATTTAAAACTTCAAAAGCTGATGGGTAAAACTGAGGATGAAGAGTGGACGGAAGAAGAAACAAGAGCCTTCCGCGCCAATTATTATTACTTCCGTCAGGTATTTGATTCCCTTGGAGGAAAGACCTTGCGCTGTACAACCGGAGATGCATTTTTGAGCTACCTCAACATTTATGGCTATGCATCTTTTAAGGAAAAGAGCGGTGCGCAGATTAAGCGTGAAATCAAGAGAATCTGGGAAGAAATGGAACTTTTACAGGAAGATGAGGCCATTGAAATTAATCTTGATCCCCGGGAAGAACGTAAAAAAACACTTTTAGAGAGTGTGTTCCTGGATGATCAGAAGGTAACACGCGTAGCATTTATCTATGATAAGGCACCGGAGGAATCCGGCTGGATTTATGGACATGAACTGGGCAGACAGCATGTGGAGAGAGCTTTCCAGGGAAAAATAGTTACCAAAGCATATCATAATACATCGCAGACACCGGAAGAGATGATTAAACAGGCAATCAGTGAAAATAATGAGATTATTTTTACAACTTCTCCGAAACTCTTAAATGTCAGTCTGGCAGCGGCTGTCAAATATCCGGACGTCATGATTTTGAACTGTTCGCTGAATCAACCCCATAGATATGTACGAACCTATTATGCGAGAATGTATGAGGTAAAATTTATTATCGGAGCGATTGCTGGAATCCTTGCAGACAATGATAAGGTTGGATATATCTGTGATTATCCGATTGTAGGTCAAATTGCGGGAATCAATGCCTTTGCCTTGGGTGTTCAGATGGTAAATCCAAGAGCAAAGGTTTATCTGGAATGGACATCCGTGCAGGGAATCTATGTGGCGCTGGCACGTTTGAAGAAAAGAGGAATTCATATTATTTCATCCATTGATTTTGCAAGATCCAAATCAGGAGGATTTGATTCCTTTGGATTATATCAGATCGATCAGGATGGAAAAACCAATCTTGCAATGCCTGTATGGCATTGGGGCGTTTATTATGAAAAACTGATACAGAGTATATTGAATCGAACCATGCAGCAGCAGTACGAAACCAGCAATAAGGCACTAAATTATTACTGGGGAATGTCAGCAGGCGTTGTTGAGCTGATTTCTTCAAAGCATTTGCCGGAGGGTGTGAAAAAACTGGCAGGACTTCTTGAAAAAACCATTTGCAGCGGTGTGTATAATCCGTTCTGTGGTCCTTTTGAGACACAGGCAGGAGAAGTTCTTGATAAGGAAGGTCAGGGCGTAACGCTGGAAAATATTATTACCATGAATTGGCTTGCAAAGAACATTGTAGGTACCATTCCGGAATATGAACAGTTAAGTGAAGAAGGAAAAGCAACGGTAGAAAGTGCAGGAACACCGATAAAGTCGGAGGAGAGAGGCAATGAGAATATTGGCGCTTGCTGATGAAGAAGCAAAATACTATTATGATTTTTACAGACCCGGATGCCTGGATGAATTTGATCTGATTCTTTCATGCGGGGATTTGAAAAAGCGTTATCTGGAGTTTATTGCAACAATGGCTCATTGCCCTGTTTTATATGTGCGGGGGAATCATGATGACAGACTGATCGAAGATCCTCCGGGAGGATGTATTTGCATCGAAAACCAGATTTATGAGTATAAGGGTGTACGTATTTTAGGACTTGGCGGTTCTTACAGATACCGTGAGGGGGAGAATATGTACACCGAAAAAAGGATGAAAAACCGTATTCATAGGGTAAGTCTGCAATTATGGAAGAAAAAAGGATTTGATATTTTGCTGACCCACGCTCCTGCACTGGGAGTAAATGATATGGACAGTTTGTCTCATCGCGGTTTTGAATGCTTTCTGGATCTTTTGGAAAAATATAAGCCCAAATTTTTTATTCACGGACATGTTCACATGAGCTATGATCATAAAATACCGAGAATATCTGCTTATGGGGAGACCACAGTGGTCAATGCCTTTGAATATTGTAAGCTGGATTATGATGTCAATCATTGATTTTTGTTTGTGGCTGTTATAAACTTAAGGGATATAAATCATTTCGTTGGAGATGGACAGGATGAAAAAACAAAGTTATGGAATTGATCTTCATATGCATACCACAGGCTCAGATGGGGAGCGAACTGTTGAGGAGACGATACAGGATGCATTTGCCTTTGGGCTTAAGCACATTGCGATTACGGACCATAACCAGTTCTCGCTGCTGGAGCCTGCAGAATATCAGGGTCTTTTTGTGATTCCGGGGGCGGAATTTTCAACATTCTATACCACAGAATCAAAAAGATTGCTGGAAGTGCATGTGATTGGTTTGTTTTTTGATGGCGTACCAAAGGAGATTCAGGGCGTTTTCAGGGAGATTCCGATACAGAGAAAGCATTATCTGGATGCCATTATAGGCCAATTAGAACGGTTGGGAATTTTCATCTCTTACGAAGAACTGTGCAATATGTTTCCAGATTCCAATCAGATTGGAAGACGTCATATTGCAGAAATTTTGGTGAAGAAGAATTATGCGGATACGATCAATGATGCATTTGACCGTCTGATCGGGAATAAATCTCCGTATTGGATAGATTCTACCAACTATATGAAATATATGCCCCTTAAAACCTGTGTGGAGATGATTGTCCAAAATGGCGGTTTTGCCATATTGGCACATCCGTATCATTATCATTGTACCGATGAGGAAGTGGAAAAGCTGATCAGGGATTTTAAGGAATTTTGCGGAGATTATCCTGCAGGAATGGAAGTCTATTATTCCAAATATGATGAGGTGCGCAGAGGAGAGCTTTTGGAAATTGCCAGAGCATATGAACTGTTTCCAAGTGCGGCCAGTGACAGGCACGCAGCGAAAGAACTCTTTGAGAGAGGGGATGAAGCCCTTTTATGTGCAATGAAAGAGGCTGTAAGATGAGAACATCTGTTTTTAGTAAACAAAAAGAGAAACTGACTTGTAAAGAGGCAGCTAAAATGGTGGTTCCTTATATTCACAGGCAGCTGCGCGACAAAGAACTGCGCAGATTTATCAGTCATATTAAGGAATGCCCGGATTGCAGGGAGGAACTGGAAACTTATTACATTGTGTATAAGGGGCTGATGCAGCTGGACGAAAGAGAAGAGCTTCCGATGAACATTATAGAGGCATTAAATGAAGATTTTGCTGATTCGGAGCATTATCTGAAAAATATGTCTCTTTTTTACGTGATTTCGGAAGTGACAAAATGGATGGTAAATATTTCCTGTACCATTCTGCTGATGGATATTTTGATGGATTTTATTATGGGAGTATGAAAATGAGTGAAAAAATTGTTCTCATTGATGGACATAGTATCATTAACCGGGCGTTTTACGGGGTTCCGGATCTGACAAATAAGGATGGTCTGCATACCAATGGAATCTTCGGATTTGTAAATATTTTACTTAAGATTCTGGAAGAGGAAAAACCGGATTATCTGACGGTTGCCTTTGATGTGCATCATCCAACCTTCCGTCATGAAATGTTTACAGAATACAAAGGGACCAGAAAAGGGATGCCACAGGAGCTTCATGAGCAGGTACCGGTGTTAAAAGAGCTTTTAAGTGCCATGGGAATCCGAATTATGGAATTGCCGGGTTATGAGGCGGACGACCTGTTAGGGACGGTTGCAAAGCGCAGTGAAGCAAAAGGAATGGATGTGCTGGTGGTATCAGGGGATCGTGACCTGCTCCAGATCGTAACAGACAATATTCGTGTCTGCATTCCAAAGACCAAGCGGGGAACCACGGAATACGAAATGTATTATACAAAGGATGTACAGGAGAAATATGGTCTGCTGCCGCTGCAGATTATCGAATTAAAGGCTTTGATGGGAGATTCTTCTGATAATATTCCGGGAGTTCCGGGTATTGGTGAAAAAACTGCCACTGCAATTTTGCAGCAGTTTGAAAATGTGGAAAATGCCCATGCCCATCTGGAAGAAATTAAACCAAAACGTGCAAAAGAGAATTTAGAGGCACATTATGATATGGCGATCATGAGTAAAAAGCTTGCTACCATTGAAACCAATGCGCCATATGATTATGACTGGGAAGGTGCCCGTACAGGCAATGTATTTACGAAAGAAGCCTATGAGCTGTGTCAGAAGCTGGAATTAAAAAAACTGATGGCAAAATTTGATTTGTCAGAACTCCCACAGGAAGAGGCTGTAAAAACGGTGACAATTTCTGATCTGACGGAAGCGGAAAATATTTTTGCAAAAGCAGAAAATGCGGAGCTGACAGCGGTTGCACTTAAAAATTTGGATGGTACGTTAAATGCAGTGAATCTTGTATTTGATGGGGATTTATATGAAGTGATTCCGGAAGGCTTTATGACAGAAGCGTATCTGCTGGATAAGGCAGAGAGACTTTTGAGCCATGGGAAAAAGGTTGTGGTTTCCGGGCTGAAGGAGATATTAAAGGTTCTGCATGTGGAAGAGCGAGCAGGTCTTTATGATATTGACATTGCCAACTATCTGATCAATCCTGTGGTTTCTGTAAAACCGAGTGAGATTGATGTACTGACTGTCTGGAAAGAGTTTGGGGATGCCGAAAAACGATTAAATGAGCTTGGAATGTGGAAACTTTATACAGAGATGGAGATGCCTCTGGTGTTTGTTTTGGCGGCCATGGAAATGGCAGGAGTCAAAATGAATGCACAGGCTCTGAAGGAATATGGCAATGCACTGGCTGTAAAAATTGCAGAGCTGGAAGAGCGCATTTATGAGCAGGCGGGGGAAAAATTTAATATTAATTCTCCGAAACAGCTTGGTGTGATCCTTTTTGAAAAAATGCAGCTGCCGGGCAGTAAAAAGACAAAGACAGGCTATTCTACCAGTGCAGATGTGTTGGAAAAGCTTGCGCCGGAGCAGCCGATCATCAGAGATATTTTGGAATACCGTACACTGGCAAAATTAAAATCCACTTATGCAGATGGACTGCTGACCTGTCTGGATGAGGACGGCAGGGTGCGAAGCACCTTTCAGCAGACAGTGACTGCTACAGGACGTTTAAGCAGCACAGAGCCGAATTTGCAGAATATTCCGATTCGCATGGAGCTTGGCCGACTGATCCGTAAGGTGTTTGTACCACAGGATGGATATGTGTTTGTGGATGCGGATTATTCCCAGATTGAGCTTCGACTGCTTGCCCATATGTCGGGAGATGAGGTGCTGATTCGTGCCTATAATGAGGCACAGGACATTCACAGACTGACAGCGTCTCAGGTGTTTCACATTCCTTTCGAGGAAGTGACGGATCTGCAGAGAAGAAATGCAAAGGCAGTTAATTTCGGTATTGTGTATGGAATCAGTTCCTATGGGCTTAGCGAGGATTTAAGCATCAGCCCGAAGGAAGCGAAAAAATATATTGACCATTATTTTGAGACTTATCCGAAAATTAAGGAATTTTTGGACGGAACTGTGGCGAAGGCAAAGGAAGAAGGATGCGTCAGAACCTTATATCATCGCAGAAGACCGGTGCCGGAGCTTGCTTCCTCAAACTTTATGCAGAGAGCTTTTGGGGAACGAATCGCCATGAATTCACCGATTCAGGGTACGGCGGCAGATATTATGAAGCTTGCCATGATCCGGGTGGACAGACGACTTCGGGGTATGAAATCCAGAATCCTTTTACAGGTACATGATGAGCTTTTGATTGAAACCGCGCCGGAGGAACTGGAAATGGTAAAACAGATTTTACAGGAAGAGATGACAGGAGCAGCAAAGCTGTCTGTGAAGCTGGAAATTGATGTCCATGAAGGTGAGAACTGGTACGAGGCAAAGTAAGGCAGTTTGGGGTACACATATGAAAGTGATAGGAATTACAGGCGGCGTTGGTGCCGGTAAAAGTAAAATTTTAAATTATTTCAAAGAAAAACACGGTGCAGTAGTGATCGAGGCTGATAAGGTGGGACATCTTTTGATGGAGCCGGGGGGAGCCTGCTATTACAGCATTGTCGAAAAGTTTGGCAGCAGTATTTTGAATGGTGACCAGACCATCAATCGTGGAAAGCTTGGGAAAATCGTGTTTTCAGATGAAGGGCTTCTTGGAGAACTGAACAAAATCATTCATCCAAGAGTGAAAAGCCACATTGTGTCTGAAATTGCAAAGGAAAGAGCGTACCACAGGACGAAATATTTCGTAGTGGAGGCGGCGCTTTTGCTTGAAGATCACTATGATGTCATCTGTGATGAATTATGGTATATTCATACGGAGGAAGGTGTTCGGGCAAAGCGTTTGAAGGAAACAAGGGGATATGACGACGAGAAAATCGCATCCATCTGTGCAAATCAGAAATCGCCAGAGGAATTTAGAAGTGCATGTCAGGTGGTCATAGACAACAGTGGGGCTTTGGAAGACACATTCAGACAAATTGATGAGCAGTTAGGAAGATAAAGAATTTATGAATTTATGCAGCATCGCCAGCGGAAGCAGCGGAAACTGTATTTACACAGGAACAGACAACACAGGAATTTTGATTGATGCAGGCATTAGTGCCAAAAGGATTGAGCAGGGGCTTGCAGAAATTGATCGAAATATAAAGGAAATTAAAGGGATTTTTGTATCTCATGAGCATTCAGACCATATTAAGGGCTTAGGAGTTCTTGCAAGAAAGCATTACATTCCCATTTATGGAACAAGGGGTACGATAGAAGCAATCAAACAGACTTCCAGCCTGGGAGCCATTGATGAGGATTTGTATCATGTGATCCGTGGGGAGGAAGAGGTTCAGATTGACGATCTGATTGTAAAACCTTTTCGAATCTCCCATGATGCGGCAGAACCGGTGGCCTATCGCATGGAATGCGGGACAAAATCGGCAGCAGTTGCCACGGATCTTGGATTTTATAATCAGGATATTGTAGACAAACTGCAGAATCTTGATGTATTATTATTGGAATCCAATCATGATACGCATATGCTGCAGGTAGGAGGATATCCGTACCCGTTAAAGCAGCGTATTTTGAGTGACAGAGGTCACTTGTCCAATGAATCTGCGGGAAAATTGTTATGCCATCTGCTGCATGACGATTTAAAGGCAGTATTTTTAGGACATTTAAGTAAGGAAAATAATTATGAGGAGCTTGCTTTTGAAACTGTGAAGCTGGAAATTGCGTTTGGCAGTGAAAAATACCAGCCGGAGGATTTCCTCATTGAAGTAGCAAAAAGAGATTCTGTTTCACGAATGATGGAGTTTTAAGTAACATGACAGACAGAATGTCTGTCCTAAATAAAGGAGAAAAGTATGAAGAAAGCGATTATTACAGTAGTTGGAAAGGATACCGTGGGTATCATTGCAAAGGTATGCGTTTATTTGGCAGAAAATAACGTAAACATTCTGGATATCAGCCAGACGATCGTTGATGGTTATTTTAACATGATGATGGTTGTGGATATGACAAATGCGGAGTTTGATAAAGTATCATCCGGTTTAAAAGAGGTTGGAGAAGAAATCGGTGTAATTATTCGTTGCCAGAGCGAAGACATTTTCGATAAAATGCACAGAATCTAATTGTCGATTTTGTGTGCAGATGAATCTACGGAGGAATTATGATTAATTTTTTTGAAGTCAACGAAACCAATAAAATGATCGAACAGGAAAATCTGGATGTACGTACCATTACCATGGGTATCAGCCTTTTGGACTGTATCGATTCTGATGTTGAGAAAGTAAATGAAAATATTTATAACAAGATTAAGAAATATGCTGCGAACCTTGTAGAGACCGGAGAACAGATTTCCAGAGAATTCGGGATTCCGGTTGTAAATAAACGTATTTCAGTAACACCGATCGCACTGGTTGGCGGTGCGGCATGTAAAACGGTGGATGATTATGTTTCCATTGCACAGACATTGGATAAGGTTGCCACAGAAGTTGGAGTGAACTTTATCGGTGGTTTTTCAGCCCTGGTAAGCAAGGGTATGACTCCAAGTGAAGAGCTGCTTATCCGTTCTATTCCAAAAGCCCTTTCCTGTACAGGAAGAGTGTGCAGTTCAGTTAATGTTGGTTCTACAAAGACCGGTATCAATATGGATGCGGTACGTCTGATCGGTGAAGTAATTAAAGAAACAGCAGAGCTTACAAAAGAAGACGATTCTTTGGGCTGTGCAAAATTTGTAGTATTTTGCAATGCACCGGATGATAATCCGTTCATGGCAGGTGCATTCCATGGTGTGACAGAAGCGGATGCCATCATCAATGTAGGTGTCAGCGGTCCGGGTGTAGTTCGTACAGCACTCTCTAAAGTGCGTGGCGAAAGCTTTGAAGTGCTTTGTGAAACAATTAAGAAAACAGCATTTAAAGTAACTCGTGTGGGACAGCTGGTTGCTCAGGAAGCAAGCAAACGTCTTGGGGTACCATTTGGTATTGTGGATTTATCTCTGGCTCCGACACCGGCCATTGGAGACAGTGTAGCAGATGTTCTTTGCGAAATCGGTCTGGAATATGTTGGTGCACCTGGTACAACAGCTGCACTGGCACTTTTGAACGATCAGGTAAAAAAAGGCGGTGTCATGGCATCTTCTTACGTAGGCGGACTTAGCGGTGCATTTATCCCGGTCAGCGAAGATCAGGGAATGATCGATGCGGTTCAGGCTGGTGCACTGACCATTGAAAAGCTGGAAGCTATGACCTGTGTATGCTCTGTAGGACTTGATATGATCGCAATTCCTGGAGATACAAAGGCAACTACAATTTCAGGCATCATTGCAGATGAAATGGCCATTGGTATGATCAACCAGAAAACAACAGCAGTTCGTGTGATTCCGGTAATCGGAAAAGGAGTTGGAGAAATCGTAGAATTCGGCGGATTACTTGGCTATGCGCCAATTATGCCGGTGAATCAGTTCTCATGCGACGCATTTGTAAACAGAAAGGGAAGAATCCCTGCACCAATTCATAGTTTCAAAAACTAAGGGTACGAAGTACCCGCTACTTCTCAAACTACTAATGTTTGAGAAGGTTCCGAAAGATGCTGGTCAAATGACCAGCATCTTTCTTTGATATTCATTCTGATATGATATTCCATACTTTTTACTAACACACATCTGATAAATCTGATCTGCCCGAATATCGATTTCGCACAGCACCGGAGCAGCCGAAAGATTTGTGATAAGAGGAATCTCCGGTATATCAGAAAATTCTTTTAGCAGTCCGGCAGCTTCTTTTCGAAATCCCAGTACACGAATATAATCTACGCAGCCCCGCTTGGTAACAGCCTGTACATCCTCTGTTTTGATATCCAGTAAAATGTGCAGCAATGCGCGGTTGATGGCAGTTCTTGTAATATTTTTTGTCTTTAATTCTTCTGCAAAAGAAGAAAAGCTTTCAAAATCATTCAGATGTTTATAAATTCGATTCGATAATTCACGATTTACACCAAAATATTCTGTCAAATGAGCGCGGTTTTCTGTAATCAGCTTATAACGAAGAAGCATGGAAAAATCGTCTTCTGTTAATGGGGAATGTTCAAAATATCTGCTCATTAAATCGTAGGAAGCAGGTGCCAATTGTGATTTTAGAATATCTGTATTTTCGAGAGAATTTTCGCCCCAAAGTTTACGAATTCCTGTGGCAGATGCAAAGCCGAAGTTTGTAGTTTCTGAATGATAATCCTGTCCCTGACGTTTTAGTGTATGAGGAATGATTTTGCTTTTTAGTTTCAGAAGTGCCTTGCAATATTCCACACCAAGAATGTTGTTGGGTTCCTCCAAAATGTCAGCAAGCTCCGGATGGGAAACCTTTACTGCATAGGCTCTGGCGGCCGGATAGGAGAGCCCTTCTTTTAAAGCCTCTTTCAGCGGCAGCTTCATTTCTTCCGGTTCATTAAGCAAAAGACGGGCGGTTTCCATAAATTTGTCAGCTTGTCCATATTCGCTTCCAAAACTTAAGTGTGTTACACATCCTAAGGTGTTTGCCAGTGCAACGCCGCCTAATGCAAAATATTCCGCACTGGAAGTGGCATACATAGTTGGAAGCTCCAGTACCAGATCTATGCCGGATTTTAAAGCGGTTTCTGCCCGGGCATATTTGTCTATAATGGCAGGAGTGCCTCGCTGAACAAAATTGCCGCTCATGATTCCGATCATAAAATCAGCACTGGTTTCTTTTTTGGCAGTCTCTATATGGTATAAATGCCCTTTGTGTAAAGGGTTATATTCTGAAATAATCGCTGTTACGTTCATAATGTTCCTCCGAAATTTATCTTAACATGTTTTGTATTGCAAGACTATAATTTTTTGTGCTATCATTCAAACATGCATTTTTTGTGGTTGTACAGATAGGAGTATCTATGGGAAAATCTTTGTTCATTGCGGAAAAACCGAGCGTTGCTCAGGAATTCGCAAAAGCATTAAAAATAAATACCAAAAAATATGACGGATATCTGGAAGGTGAAACAGCAGTGGTAACCTGGTGTGTAGGTCATTTGGTTACTATGAGCTATCCGGAAAAATATGATGCAAAATATAAAAAATGGAGTCTGGAAACCCTGCC
>ERZ808026.247-NODE-247-length-11526-cov-3.287885_pt1 | contig 11526 bp, 9 predicted proteins | sample MGYA00380182_ERZ808026 | MGnify/ENA primary metagenome ERZ808026 (study PRJEB31490, sample SAMN06133376) | cow dung metagenome | isolation source: H9 | host: cow | place: China: Chengdu | collected 2015-05 ... | reverse complement strand
GGCATGGCTTCGTTGGTTTATTACATGGTGGTGTATATCGTAGCCAACCTCGGTGTATTCGGTGTAATCGCATCCGTAGAACACCACACTCACGGCAAGCTGACTCGTGACGATTACAACGGCCTCTACCAAACCAATCCGAAACTCACCATGGTCATGACCTTGGCGTTGTTCTCGTTGGCTGGTATTCCTCCGTTCGCAGGCTTCTTCAGTAAGTTCTTCGTATTTGCAGCAGCCTTCCATAGCGGTTACTACTTGATTGTGTTTATCGCTTTGGTTAATACGGTCATTTCGTTGTACTACTATTTGTTGATTATCAAGGCCATGTTCATCACTCCGAATGAACAACCGATACCAACCTTCCAAAACGGAAGTGCGATGCGTGTTTGTTTGATAGCTTGCGTGGCAGGTATTCTGTTATTGGGTATTGTCAGCAGCGTTTATGGTGTATTGAGCGATACGGCTGTTAACTTCTAAAGAAGTTTTGACATTTACATAGAAAAGTCCGAGAGTGTCCATCATTCCCGGACTTTTTATTTACTTTTGTACACAAAAAGAAATTGACAATGAAAAAGAATACCCAAGCCATACTTTTAGCTCTTGCTGCTGTCCTCAGCTGGTCTACGGTAGCAACTGCCTTCAAGGTAGCTTTAACCTACCTCACTCATTTTGAGATGCTATTAATTGCCAGCATCACCAGCCTATTCATCTTTGCTATCGTTCTCACTTTCCAAAGAAAATGGAGATTAGTAAAACAAACGACAAGCAAGCAATGGAAACAACTAGCCCTCCAAGGTTTCTTGAATCCCGCAGCCTATTACTTGATTCTATTCAAAGCATACGATATGCTGCCTGCTCAAGTAGCCCAACCCGTGAACTATACTTGGCCAATCGTACTTCTTATTCTCTTGGCGATATTTGCGAAACAGCCCATTCCAGCGAAGAAATACATCGGTATGATCATTTCCATGGCAGGTGTCGTGATGATTTCGTTGGGTACTGGTCAGTTAAGCGGGATGAGTGTACCAGCCAATGGTGTTTTGTTGGCTGCTCTTAGCGCTTTCTTTTGGGCAGGTTATTGGATGGTAAATAATAAGTTCAAACATTCTATCGATGCCATTGTAGCTTTGTTCGGAAGTTTCTTATGCGGTAGTATTTATTTAATTGCTAGTATTCCCTTCTTCGGTTTCAGCATCCCCAACCTCAACGGTTTGTTGGCAGGCATGTATGTAGGTGGTTTCGAGATGGCTATTCCATTCATTTGTTTCGGTATTGCCATGCGCATCACTTCCAATCCGGCATTGATCAACCAACTTTGCTATCTTTCTCCTTTCCTCTCACTTTTCTTTATTGCAGTCGTTTTGCAAGAACCGATTGTGGTTACAACTTATATTGGATTGGCCCTAATTGTAGCAGGGATTGTGTTTAATGAATATTTTGTGAAAAAGAGATAAAGTTATTTTTCACTTTTACACTATCGGCACTCCAAACTGATGGATAAGCAGGTGGAGTGCCGATAGTATAATGATGATTAAAGTTTCAGGACCTTTTCACTACTTAATCCATTCCGAAGGATAAGTAAACTCATTAATCACCTGACCATCCTTCAAACGAATCCAGCTACGGAACTGGCGTACACCTTCCGTCAACTCTATGATACGGGCACCGTTTCCGCCTGGCATATCGTGATAAACAGTCTTGCCTCCGGTAAAGCGACCATAACAAAGCATGATGCCTTTCCAACTCACAGCATAGTCGTTCACATGGTCATGTCCCACAAATACGCCCAACACATCGCCAGCTTCCTTCATGGCAGCAAACAAACCGGTATTGATTTCCGGAGCACAAGCTTTTTCCTTGCGAGTACCAATCAAGAACGAGCCTTCGTTCTGAACAGCTTCGTGAAACTCAGGCAATGGGATATGGAAAAACGACAAAGCTGTAAGCGGAGTGCCTCCATTGGCCTCGGTGAACTTTTTGCTTTCATCGATGTACCATTGTACTTGGTCATGCTTAATCCAGCCGTAACCTTTTATACCTTTCAACGTTGCATAAGAATGGCTATCGAACACATACAAAAGGGCTGCATCCTGACTTCCATCCGATGCTTTTACCGGAAGAATAAAGTTAGTTACTCCCGATAGTCCTTCTACGGTAGAAGTGAGATTACCCGGCATATCCTTGATGAAATCATACAATTCCTTGCGGCTCATCCCCAACTCATCGTCATGATTTCCAAAAGTCACAGCAAACGGGATACCTCGCTTAATGGTAGGTTCCAAAGCACATCGCATACTTTTATCGGCAGGTTTACCAAAAATCACATCACCGGTGAAAATCACCAAATCCGGTTTCTCTGCATCGAGCACTTCACCCATGCGCTCACCCGCTTCTTCCGAGGCAATACTATCGGCCTTCCAATGCACATCGGTAAACTGGACAATCTTGAACTTCTTGTCTTCACCGAACTTCAAATCTTGCGATTTCATCGGAGAAATTCCGATACACATCAGCAAGCATACTATTTGCAACAACTTCGTTTTTTTCATGGTTTTCTTACTATCTTATCCATTGACTTCCCCTTTGCCAACTCATCCACCAACTTATCCAATTGACGGATACTTTTCATCAAAGGGTCTTCTATTGTTTCTACCCGAATACCGCATACTACCCCTTTAATCAAATCGCGATGAGGATTCATCAAGGGAGCCTCAGCATAAAAGGTAGCCATATCCACTCCTTTATCCAACTGACTTTGCAAACCAGCCTCATCGTAACCAGTCAACCAAAAGATTACCTCATCTACCTCGGCCTTGGTACGTCCTTTCCTTTCTGCCTTCTGCACCAAAAGTGGATAGACCTTGGCAAAAGCCATGCGATATACGGGATGTTCTGCCATACGGATTACAGACTCTTCAAATAGTCAATCAAGCCATCCACGTCCTCTTCAGTAGTATCCCACGAGGTCACCAAACGCATTTCACCGATGGCTTCGTTCCAATAGTAGAAGTAATACTTTTCATGCAACTTTTCTTCCTTTTCTTTCGGCATGATGAAGAAGAGCTGGTTACTTTCCATCTTCTGAGTGAACTGTACATCCGGCATAGCAGCCAAGGCATCGTGAAGTTTCTGAGCCAAACGATTGGCATGGCTGGCACACTTCAACCAAAGGTCATCGGTCAAGAACGCAGTAAACTGACAAGACACATAACGCATCTTACTAGCCAACTGGCAAGCCTGCTTACGGGCATAACGGGCTTCCTTTACCAAGTCCGGATTGAAGATAACCACACACTCGGCCCCCATCAAACCATTCTTGGTACCTCCCAAAGTCAAGGTATCCACACCACAAGCGCCAGATACTGCATCAAGGCTTACACCAAGAGCAGCTGCAGCATTCGAAATACGGGCACCGTCCATGTGAACGAGCAACCCATGAGCATGAGCAAAGTCACAAAGTGCACGAACTTCTTCCGGCGTATAAACGGTACCTAACTCAGTACATTGGCTAATATAGATAGCACCCGGTTGAGAATGATGCTCTACCCCAAAGTTAATCATATAAGGTTGAAGCAATTCCGGTGTTAGTTTTCCATCGGTAGTCGGAATGGTACGCATGAAACATCCGGTACCCTTACTTGGTGCGCCACATTCATCTACAGCAATATGACCGGTTTCGGCACAGAAGATGATGTGATACGGACGAGTCATCAACTGAAGTGCCATGGTATTACTGCCAGTTCCATTGAATACGAACAAGGCATCGCAAGCATTGGCAAACTGCTTCTTTACCATTTCGGTGGCTTCTTCTGTCCAAGGGTCACTGCCATATCCTACAGCATGACCGGTATTCGCTTTCATCAGGGCCTCCATGACCAATGGATGCACCCCTGAATTATTGTCTGATGCAAAACTTCTCATAATCTATTCTTGTTTTTAAATAATGCTGACAAAGGTAAATATTTTCATAAAAAAAACATAGAAAGTCCTAGAAATCTCTTACATTTGTAGTCAAACTGAATCATAACATTAAAATTATAACCTTATGTATCCATTTAAATTTAATCCTATTTTGAAGTCCACTATTTGGGGTGGCGAAAAGATTATTCCATTCAAGGGCCTTGACATCGACCAACCGCAAGTAGGCGAAAGTTGGGAAATCTCGAATGTTCCTGGCGATGAATCAGTCGTTTCTTATGGTGCTGATGCTGGCAAGAACTTGAGCGAATTGGTTAAAGAATATAAGGGTGCTTTGGTAGGTGCTGCTAACTACGAACGTTTTGGCGACAACTTCCCATTGCTCATCAAGTTCATCGATGCTTGCGATGACCTTTCTATCCAGGTTCACCCAGACGATGCATTGGCAAAAGTTCGTCACAACTCAATGGGTAAGACTGAAATGTGGTATGTAGTTGACAACAACAAGGGTCAGGCTCACCTCCGTTCAGGTTTGAAGAAGAGCATTACTCCTGCTGAATATGAAGCAATGATTGCAGATAATACAATCTGTGATGCATTGGCTGACTATGCAGTAGAACCAGGTGACGTATTCTTCCTCCCTGCTGGTCGTATCCACAGCATCGGCGCTGGTTGCTTCATCGCTGAAATCCAGCAGACTTCGAACGTGACTTACCGTATCTATGACTTCAACCGTAAGGATAAGAATGGTAACACTCGCGAACTTCACACTGAACTTTCAAAGGATGCTATCGACTATAGCGTAGAAGAAGACTATCGTACTAACTACACTCCGAAGCAGAACGAATCGGTAGAATTGGTTACTTGCCCATACTTCACTACTTCTGTTTATGATTTGACTGAAGACATGACTTTGGATTATAGCGAACTCGATTCATTCGTTATCCACATCTGCATGGAAGGTTCTTGCACTGTAACTGATGATGAAGGTAACTCTGTAGAAGTAAAGGCTGGTGAATCTATCCTTTATGCTGCTACTACCAAGGAAGTGAAGGTGACTGTAAATGGTCACGCTAAGTTCTTGGAAACTTACGTATAATACAAAATAAAGGTGGAGTCAAAAACTCCACCTTTTATTTTAATCGATAAACTTCAAGCAAACAGGTTTACTGGTTTCAATCTTCTTCCCCGTATCAACGAGCAAGCCTGTTTTTTCATCCCTTGCGAATATCTGAACAAGATTACTATCCCGACAAGCCACCAAAAGGAAACGTCCATCAGGAGTGATGATGAAATTACGCGGATGAATACCCGTCAACTGATAACCTACTTTAGTCAACAATCCATTCTGATTATCTACTGAGAAAATAGCGATTCCATCGGCTTTCAAACGATTCGAAGCATAAAGGAACTTACCATCGGGCGACAAATGAATGTCTGCACTTCCTTGCGCATTCACTGTATCGGATTCGATGTATTGAATCGGTGTCAAGCCCTTTCCATCGTATGACAAGGCAGTAACCTTACCCGAAATCTCGTTGATAAGATAAGCGAATCGTCCATCTTTCGAGAAACAAATGTGGCGAGGACCTGAACCTGGTTCCAAATCGACATCGAAAGTATTTTCTTTATTTAAATTGCCTTCTGAAGTCAAAGGGAAAACATGAATTTTGTCTGTACCCAAGTCATTGGCCAAAAGGAATCGGCCATCGGGAGTAAATTCTACACAATGTAAATGTGGTTGGGATTGGCGTTCCTTGACAACACCTTCCCCTTCGAAACCAAACGTACAGACGTTTTCATTCAAACGTCCTGATGTTTCCAAAGGAATCACAGAAATGTTAGCGCCTACATAATTGGCAGTAATTACTGACTTCCCATTCGGACTGATATTGATATAACAAGGGGCACCACCTTGCGTGAGTTGTGTATTCATCAAGGTCAGTTCCCCGTTTGCCTTATCAAAAGACAAAGCATGAGCCGTCGAAGTCAAGCCATCATCCTCTCCCACCGAATAGACACGTTCGCCATCGGCAGACACCACTTGATAAGAAGGATTGGAAATACCCGTCAATCCACTGACGTAGGTAGCCTCCCCTTTCTCATTGTCCCAAGCATACACTTTGATGCCTTCTTCTTGCGGTGTAGCATAACTTCCTACCAACAAATACATATTCTCCATGATTTCATTTTGTTTCGTCGATGTACAGGCATTCAGCATCAATGCACCGACACATCCTAAAATTATTCTTCTCATACCTAATATATATAGATTTCAAAGATAGCAGTTCTCTATTAAATATTCACAAATCATTCGGTGAAATTTGCATCAAACCAATAAATGCATTACATTTGCATCGTCTTTAGGACACATACCAGTACGGGCTTGACTGGATTTGACAGCGGGTTGGAGTGGTATGTAAGCATGCAGTGCGTCGGTGATTGGCACTTTAATCCCAGTTATCAAGCTATTATCTGGCAACAATACTTATGCTCTCGCAGCGTAATCGAAGCACAGTAGATTACCTTTATTTCTGCCACAGTGGCGGAAACGGGATGTCGCTCAAAAGCTCTTGTTCCGAAGCGTTTGGTAAAGCGGCACAGTAAAATCGGGAATAGGTGGAGTCTTGCTTCGCGGCTCTTCCGAAGTTTTAGAAGCTAAGGTATAGGTTGGTGGCTCTGGTCTTGCCTATACTCGAAAACCGAAGGCAGAGATAAGCATGTAGAAAGCATATGGCTTCCTCGTTTGGACGAGGGTTCGACTCCCTCCAGGTCCACAAAAGGACTTTAAAAGCAGCTGATAATCAGCTGCTTTTATTTTTTATATCTCATTTCTGTCAACATCGTGTCACCCCTTTCTCTTTATATCCGAAATCCAATTGCATAGTTTATTTTTAATTCAAAGACACAAATCTTGAAATATATTTTTTTAATATAACAAGATTTTATACCTTTGCTTTTGAATGTAGGAATACAAGAGTAATCCATATTATACGTTCCATCCGCTAAACGAAAGAGTGGTATCTTTAAAACAACAACGGATGTGCACGCCTGTATCATAGGTACGGGATGCACGTTTTTGTTGTGGGCGACACCACTCTGCCCTGTTTAGGATGTGCAAACCGTACCTTTTTTTATTACAATCAACTAAAGGTACAACCCCATGAAAGGTCTATTGCAAATAGGAATAATATTATGTGCTACAATTTTAATTGGCTGCAGAAACAATCTACAACCTCAGTCAGAAAACAAATACTACAACCAGATTGTTCATCAATTAGAGACAAATCCAGACAGTGCCTTGCTATTATTCAATAGCATCAATGAAGATTCATTGAGCGAGGCCGCCTTTGCCCAAAAGTGTATGTTAGCCGGAAAGATAACCGACAAACTATACCAAGCCATCATTCCTACCCATCATTACGAACGTGCTCATCATTGGTTTTCAGGACATGGCACACCTCAAGAACAGTCTTTGATTCTGCTATATTTAGGACGTTCGTATGCCGAAGACGGAGAATACAATCATGCTATGACAACCTATACAAAAGGAATGAATATAGCAGAAAAGTACTCATTATTCGACATCTCCGGGCTTATCAACAGTTATATGGGCGATTTATATGAATCCAAAGGCATGATTGAATTGGCCATTGACAAATATAAAACGGCGGCAGATTTGTTTCTTAAAGACTCAAACAAGAAGAGTTATGCTTGTGCATTAAGAGATTGCGGAAGAAGTTATGCACGAATTGATTCTATAGAAAAGGCTATCAATATCTTATTACAAGCTGATTCCATTGCCAATGAAATTGACAATCCAAACGTCAAAGCATCCATTGCAAATACGATTGCAGGCACTTATCTGCTTTCATCCAACTACAATGAAGCAAAGTCTTTCTACAACAAGGCTTTACTATTCAGCAAGAACAAAACCCCGAATTACATCGGTTTAATCGAAGTCTATCTTGCTACCGACTCGCTAGAAAAAGCCAAAAACTTATTGTCCAAACTTCCTCAAAGTACTTCTCCATATATTTATACGCTGAAAAATCTGGAATACGAAATCAATAAGAAAGAGAATAACTATGAAGAAGCATTGAATAATCTGGAAGATTGCCTATTTTTAATTGATTCCATCACAAGAGCAGAAAATCAATCTAAAATCTATGAGATTGAGGGGAAATACAACAGTCTGAAAGCCAAAGAAAAAGTCAATGAGTTGATGATAAAGAATCAGAAGCATCTAATTCTTACTCTACTTATTATAGCCGTAGCTTTAATCGTTATTTTCATATTGATTATACAAAGAAAGAGAGGGAAGGAGAAAATACAGGAGCAAAAGATAGCATTGGACAAGATTAAAATAGATTTCCTAAATTTATCCATTGAACTAGAAAAACAACAAAAACAATTAAAAGCCTACGATGAACAAAGCGAGCAATATACGCTTATTTTGAATAGTATCTCATTATTACGAGAGAACTACATCAAATTACAACATAAAATGGTTGTCAGTTCAAACATCTACAAGGAATTGAATCTTCTTGCGAATAAGAATATACCTCGAAATGACAAACCACTGATTACAAGCAGACATTGGGAACTCATCGTAAAAGAAATAACAGAAATATATCCTAACATCTATTTCTTTATAAACGATACATGCCCCAATATCTCAGAACAAGAATGGCAATACTGCTGTTTAAGCATGATGGAGTTTGACTCCAATGCAGAAGCCAAGCTTTTAAACATTAACACGTCATCAGTCCGTACCAAACGATTAAGACTTCGACAGAAATTAAATCTCACGTTAGGCTCTAAAGAAACTTTTTGCCGTTATATAGCCGATAAATTAATCCCTTGAAACGGTTTAGTCTACATCGAACAACATAACACTCTGATTTTCAAGCACCGTTTGTATACTCCACCAAACGGTGCTTTTACATTTTGAATTGAATGTCTTTATATCTTTGCGATAGAAACTTTAAAAGATAAAGACATGAAGAAACTTTTTACATTTTAATAACATCATAACTCGTCCAGTAACTTTTCTATCAACTAAATCATGCTACAATATCCACATATTTCACTTGTGTTTGGCCCAAGTTGGCCAAACACAAGCTTAAAATCTTCTCTCTTGTAATAAGTTCAAAAGTAACAAAGCAAAAAAAACACTATATTTGCGAAAGTTAAACTTTTGAATCATGAGAAAAACCATCCCTATCCTTACTTTACTTCCATTAGTTACACCTAATGAGATGCATGCTGTTGAGCCAGTTAAGAAACCCAATGTTATTATCATATATGCTGACGACCTTGGTTATGGCGACTTGGAATGTTATGGAGCGAAAAATGTGAAGACTCCGAACGTAAATAAGTTGGCCAAAGAAGGCATCCGCTTTACCAATGCTCATGCTGTAGCAGCAACCAGTACTCCTTCGCGCTATTCTCTATTGACAGGCGAATATGCTTGGCGAAAACCGAATACGGACGTAGCAGCCGGCAATGCAGGAATGATCATTCGCCCTACCCAATACACCATGGCAGATATGTTCAAAAGTGCAGGATATGCTACAGGCGCTTTCGGCAAATGGCACTTGGGATTGGGAGACAAGACAGGTGAACAGGATTGGAATGCTCCTCTCCCGGCATCATTGGGCGATTTAGGATTCGACTACCATTACATCATGGCCGCCACAGGAGACCGAGTACCTTGCGTGTTTATCGAAAACGGCCAAGTAGCGAATTACGATGCATCGGCTCCGATCGAAGTGAGTTATGTACGTAATTTCGAAGGAGAACCAACCGGTAAGGAAAATCCCGAATTACTCTATAATCTGAAATCCAGTCACGGTCATGATATGGCAATCGTGAATGGTATCGGACGAATCGGTTACATGAAAGGAGGTGGAAAAGCCTTATGGAAAGACGAAAACATCGCCGATTCCATTACCTCTCATGCCATAGATTTTATCAAACAGCATCAGGACGAACCTTTCTTTATGTATTTTGCCACCAACGACGTACATGTACCCCGCTTCCCACATGAACGATTCCGGGGAAAGACCGGTATGGGACATCGTGGAGATGCTATCGCACAATTCGATTGGTGTGTAGGTGAATTAATGAGAACATTGAAGGAACTGAATTTGGACAAGAATACGCTGATTATCCTTTCAAGCGACAATGGTGCCGTGGTAGATGACGGTTATGACGACCAAGCAGAAGAATTACTGAATGGTCACCAGCCATCCGGACCATGGAGAGGCAATAAATACAGTGCTTTCGAAGGAGGAACGGCTATCCCTGCAATTGTATACTGGCCTAATGGTGTGAAAGGAGGAAAAACATCGGATGTACTGATGTCACAAATCGATTGGATAGCCTCTTTGGGTAGTCTCATTCAAGCCAAGTTCCCGAAAGGATCGGCCATCGATAGTCGCAACCGTTTGGGAAATCTTTTGGGTACAGATGACAATCATCGCCCTTGGGTAATCGAACAAGCAGCCAACAAGACCTTGTCTATCCGTAGCATTGATTGGAAATACATCGATCCGCACGACGGACCAAAGATGATTCCTTGGGGTCCAAAGATAGAAACAGGCAATCATCCTACTCCGCAACTTTATCATATGAAGGAAGATGCTACAGAACAGAACAACGTAGCGGAACAACACCCGGAAAAGGTATTCGAATTCCAAACCTTATTAAGAAAGATTCGGAATCAGACAGAAAGAACATTGTTCTAAACCTATTTAGAGGGCGTGTCATAATAGAAATTCCCTATCATTTTGTCATCCAGAGCGTAGCGAAGGATCTCGGTAACACCTACTTTATGTACTCGAGATTCTTCGCTTCGCTCTGAATGACATTGCTTTTTGATAGTCGTTTTGCATTATGACACACGTCCTATTGTAGGTTTTTTTGGGGGGGGAGAGTGGTGCAGATGGTGCGAAAAATAAACTGACCAACTGACCATCTGACCAACCCCCTTTTTTCAGTTCATCAGGCCGATGCACGAAGTGACCCCGAAGGTGGTGGCAATGGCCGTGAGGATGGTGATGGCGATGTGCAGAATCTTCTGCCAGAGTTCGTTCTTGTTCATAGTTTTTGAGTTTAGTTTTTTAGTTAGAGAATGTAGGGACGTTGCGTGCAACGTTAAGAATGCGTTTGGTGGATGCTTTCACGCAGCACGCTGCGTCCCTACTTTGTTTTGTTGCTCTTTCACCCCAGTTATGATGTAGGGACGTTGCGTGCAACGTTTGTTTGGATGTGGGATGTTTACGCGCTCAAGTCGCCTCCCTCTTCCGCTTCCTTGTCCGCCTTGGTGTATCGGGGCTTCACCTTGGCGAAGGTCAGGTTGTCGAGCACACCCACGATGGCGGAGCCGGGACGGAAATTGATGCGGGCCTTCTTGATGAGCGAATCGGAGTAGTCTTCTTCGGTCACGGCACCCTTGCTGGAGATACCGATCTGGAAGGTACCCAGGTCGCCCAGGCGGACGATTTCGCCTCCACGGAGGGCATCGGTAATCACATCTTCCAGTGCCACGAGCACGGCAAACACGTCGCTCTTGTGCACGGTACAAGTCTGCTGGATGCGTTC
>ERZ808026.245-NODE-245-length-11551-cov-6.062228_pt1 | contig 11551 bp, 9 predicted proteins | sample MGYA00380182_ERZ808026 | MGnify/ENA primary metagenome ERZ808026 (study PRJEB31490, sample SAMN06133376) | cow dung metagenome | isolation source: H9 | host: cow | place: China: Chengdu | collected 2015-05 ... | reverse complement strand
AAGACCGCTTTGAAGGGCAATGTCTCCCGCACCGTGTCCCATAACCTCTACCACACTGCACCTTTCATGGGAGCAAGCTGTGTCGCGGAGCTTGTCTACCATTTCTACCACCGTATTCATTGCCGTATCAAAGCCTATTGTATATTCGGTTGATGGAATATCGTTGTCGATCGTTCCGGGAATACCGATGCAGGGGATTCCTCTGAGCGAAAGATCTCTGGCACCTCTGAATGAGCCGTCACCGCCGATTACAATCAGCCCCTCGATCCCGTTGACTTTGCAGTTTTTGATCGCTTCTTGCATTCCTTCCTCCGTAGTAAAGCGCGGACAGCGAGCGGTATATAACACAGTTCCGCCGCGTTGGATAATATCGGATACCGAGCGAATATCAAGATCGACGATGTTGTTTTCAATCAGTCCATTATAACCGCGCTTAATGCCTTTAACGGTCATTCCCATATAAGCCGCAGCTCGAACGATCGAACGGATGGCCGCATTCATTCCGGGCGCATCTCCGCCGCTTGTAAGTACACCTATTGTTTTCATTATTTTTCACCTCACGTAAAAAGAGCAAAGTTATCCCGATAAAAAATCAGAACGCCTTTGCTCTAAATATTATTTTGTTTTCGATAGATTGGTATTTGTTAAAGGACACCTTGCAGTACGCGCACTTCCTCAAGAACGTCATTCTTAATGAGGTCGTCGTAGGTCTCCCTTTTTACAATGATCTTGGCTTCATTGCCGCTTACCGCCACGATAGGAGGACGTGGAATGCGGTTATAATTGCTGGACATAGAGTAATTGTATGCTCCTGTAGCAAGAACTGCAAGCGTATCGCCAACGTGGATCTGAGGCATCATAACGTGCTCTTGGATAAGATCTCCCGATTCGCAACACTTTCCCGCAATGGTAATGGGAGCGACAGGTTCGGCGGACGCATTGTTCGCCAAAACTGCGGTGTATTTGGAGCCGTATAGAATATAACGCGGGTTGTCACACATACCTCCGTCAATGGAAACGTAGGTGCGGACATTCTCAATCTCCTTTACGCAGCCAACCGTGTAAAGCGTAATGCCTGCTGAGGCAACGATAGAGCGTCCCGGCTCAAATACAAGGAAGGGAAGATCAATTCCTTTTTCTTGTGCAAGTGCCTTAACCACATTTGTCACCTTGTGAATGTATTCGGATGGCGCAATCGGATCGTCGGTCGCGGTATATTTGATACCAAAGCCTCCGCCGAGGTTGAGAATCTTTACCTTGATACCAAGTTTGTCATAAAGGTCAGCAATAAAACCAATCATCACTTTGGCAGCCTCGCAGAAAGGTTCAACGTCAAAGATCTGCGAGCCGATGTGACAGTGAACACCGTCAATCTGAATGTTGCTCATCGAGAGTGCGAGCTTATGTATCTCGTAAGCCTCACCGTTCTCAAGAGCAACGCCGAATTTGGAATCGATCTGTCCCGTCTTTACAAAATCATGAGTATGAGCATCAATACCGGGCTTGATACGGAAGAGAATACGTTGATTAACGTTTTTTTCATTTGCAATGCGATTCAGAAGCTCAAGCTCATATTTGTTATCTACCACGATGTGACCGACACCGCAATTCAGTGCAAGCTCGATCTCGTCGGGCGTTTTATTATTGCCGTGGAAGAATACTTTTTCCATCGGGAAGCCTGCCTTGTAGAGTGTGTAAAGCTCACCGCCCGAAACAACGTCGGCTCCAAGCCCTTCTTCTGCAACGAGTCTTCCGGTATACATTGTACAAAGTGCCTTGCTTGCAAAGAGAACGAGACCGTGTCCGTCGTAATAGGTGTCAATGGCATTTTTATATGCACGGCAATTGTCACGCATCAGATCCTCGTCCAGTACGTAGAGCGGGGTGCCGAATTTCTTTGCAAGCTCCACGGTATCGTGCTGACCGATGACAAGATGATTTTCTGAGTTGATAGAGAGATTTGGCGAATGAAACATAGCTTTTGTCCTTGATTATGAATAGGTTTTAATAATTTCTTCGGCAATTTCACGTTTGGAAATACAGCGGTCCATTGCCTGTTTTTCAATGTATCTGTGTGCGTCCGCTTCTGTCATTTTCAAGCTGTCGATCAGAACCCATTTTGCGCGGTTGACGATGCGGATCTCCTGCATCTTTTCCTCGGTTGACACGGTTTTCTTTTCAAACTTCTTTAGCCGCTCTCTTGTTGCGATCATCCAGTCGATTGCCTGAGACACGATGGGCTTGGAGGTTGGCTTTGGCAAAACGTAAACTCCGTACTCCGCAACCCGATTATAGGTCGTGGCGTAAACGTCCGAGCGAACCATTAACAGTGCTACGGAGGTTTTCAGCCCGGAAAGATCCATCGCAAAGCGAACGCCTGCATCATCGGGAAGGGGAGAGTTAATGACGATAAAATCATAGGTACGGTCTGCCAAAGCGCGTTTAGCGGCATTGACGCTCGTTTCAAAACGGACGGGGTCAAATTTGGAGTCGGGTAGTAATGGGATAAGTGCTGAATTGAAAGCGTCGGACGCAGAAACGACCAAAACGCTGTAAATCTGTTCCTGTAAGCTCACATTACTCCCTCCTTCCACTGTAGATTTGATTGTTATCAGATGAGTTTTCTGCTGTAAAGCTCTATGATCTGCTCCGGCAGATGTTTGCGAATAAATGTGCTTTCTTTCATAACGGTAATCGCTTCATCAAGAGAAGCCGGCAACTTCTTAAACTGACTCAATGTTTCTTCGTCTGCCTTAAAGAGGTTGATGTCGGAGGCGGGAGGCGGGGTCAGATTATTCTGAATACCGTACAGTCCCGCATATATGAGAAGCGCAAAGGCAAGATAAGGGTTTGCCGTTGGGTCGGGAGAACGAAGCTCAACGCGCTTCTGCTCGTAAACGGCGGCAGGAACGCGAACAAGCTGAGAGCGGTTTTCAGCCGACCAGGAAATATAGGCAGGTGCTTTGCTTTGACCGAATCTTTCATAGGAAGCCTCGGAGGGATTCAAAAAGGCGGTCATTTCGGGAATGAATTCCAGCACTCCCGCGATGATGTGTGAAAGCGATACCTCGCCTTTTTCGCTGTTCGCTGAAATATTGATGTGAAAGCCGTTTCCCGCTTTGTCCTTCAAGGGCTTTGGCGTGAAATCAGCCCACAGACCGTTTCTGCCCGAAACGGTTTTTACAACGGTTTCAAAGGTCTGCGCGTTATCTGCGGCAGTCAAGGCATCGGAATAGCGGAAATCGATCTCGTTTTGTCCCGGCCCCTCCTCGTGATGTGAGCTTTCGGGGCGGATGCCCATCTGTTCCAGCATCAGGCAGATCTCTCGGCGAATGTTTTCGCCCCTATCCTCGGGAGCAATATCCATATAACCTGCCTCGTCATAAGGCGTATCGGTTTTGTTGCCAAGCTCGTCCAGCTTAAATAGATAAAATTCAAGCTCGGGACCGAAATCAAAGGCAATTCCGCATTTTTTAGCATCGTCAATAGCACGGATCAGAATGCTTCTTGTGTCGCATTCAAAAATTCTTCCGTCGGGATAGGTGATCGTACAGAACATACGAACCACACGCCCATGCTCGGGACGCCATGGAAGCACCGAGAGCGTGGACGGATCAGGGTGTAGCATCAGGTCGGAGTGAGTTTCATCACCGAAGCCTCGGATGGCAGATGCGTCAAAAGCGATGCCGTCCTTAAAGGCGCGAGGAAGCTCACTCGGCATAATGGAAATATTCTTTTGTTTGCCGTAAATATCGCAAAACGCAAGACGGATAAACTTCACGTCCTCCTCCTTTACGTATTGCATAACTTCCTCTTTCGTGTACTTCATTTCACTACCTCTTTCTTTCCTTAATTTGCAACGTACATTTGTTTATATGGATTTTTTGTATCAGGCGTAATAACGGTAAATTCTGCATTCATTACATCGTTTACTTCAAGTCCCAAAAGGGCACAGTATTCCGTGAGATAAGGTTTGATCTCGTCAAGGTCGGCTTTCGTCGCGCGTGTGGCTCTGACCTGGCTCGGAAAACGAATATTTGAGCAATCCGAGCGCAGATACATCTTTCCACCGTGCATTCCCGTGCAGGGAAAATTGCTGACGATCGGCTTATCATTCTCCGTAAGACCGAGAACGATAATCCTGCCGCCTGCCTGATACTCACCGAGAAAGCTACCTGCTTTGCCGCCGATGATCATAACGGGAACCTTGTCCTCGTATGCCTTCATATGGATTCCTGCGCGATAACCGGCGTTGCCTTTTACGTAGATTCTACCGCCGCGCATGGCATACCCTGCGGCATCTCCGATATTGCCTTCAACGACGATGTAACCGTCATTCATTGTATCTCCGACTGCATCCTGTGCATTGCCTTTCACGCGAATTGCCGCACCGTTGAGGTAAGCACCAAGCGCATTTCCGGGCGTACCCGTGATTGTGATGGCTTTATCCGACATTCCCGCGGCGATAAATCTTTGACCGAGGCAGTTCAAAATTTCCAATTCACCTTCGGCACTGCGGAGATTTTCGTTGAGGGTGGCATAGTCAAGCCCTTTTGCATCAATACATATCATTATACCACACCTCCGAGCATTTTTCTACGCTGATTTTGTGAATATGCGAATAAAGTTGGATTTTTTTTCAAAATATCGAAATTGATCGTATCAAGCGGCACCTTTTCACGAATGAGAGACGTATAAATTCCGGCACGTTCCACTTGTCCGATCAGAATGAAGCCCGTCAGAACGCCGTCTTTGGTAAACAGACGCTTGAGTGTTCCGTTGCCTTTTTCTTCGTACATCTCACCACCGTCACTCTCCCCAAAATAACTTCCCGCCGTGATCGCATGCAATCCGAAGAACCCGATGGAGTTCATGGGAATTGCTTTATCAAACACCTCGTTACCGCCTGCCATATTCACACCTGCGGTATGTCCCTGCATATAAGCATTGGGAAGAATGGCGAGTACACGGCGATCTCCGAGAGAAATATCCATTCCCTCGGTGCAATCTCCGGCCGCATAAACGTCCGAGAGGGAGGTCTGCATTTGCTCATTCACGAGAATGCCTCTGTTTACCTCGCCGCCAAGCTCTCCTATAAGAGTTGTATTGGCGCGTACTCCGACCGCCATGATAAGAATATCAAATTCGACAGTAGCACCGCTTTTCATCGTGGCTTTATTTCCGTTAAACTCTGTGGCTGTATCGCCAAGCATAAATTTGATACCGTTTTCTTCAAGACGTGCCTGCATTAGCGCGGCACATTCCTCGTCAAGAATGCTGGAAAGCACTCTTGTAGCAAGGTCACAGACCGTGATAGATCCGACACGTCCCGAGATTCCCTCGGCACATTTGAGTCCAATCAGGCCCGCGCCAACGATCAACACTTTGCTATCCTTAGTGAGTACCTTTTCAAGCGAGAGGGTATCGTTCAAGGTCATAAAGGAAAATTTATTTTGTACTGTTTCGAGTCCCTTGATCGGTGGAATAAAAGGAGCAGAACCGGTAGCCACGCAGACCGAGGTATAGGGAAGTGCCGTACCGTCGTCAAGGAGAACGGTTTTTCCGTTTTTGTCAATTTTCACAGCTTTTTTTCCGTAGAGGACACGGCAGCCGTTTGAGCTGTAAAAGTCGGGCTTTCTGTAATTCATTTTATCAAGGGTCGTCTTTTTTTCAAGATAGTAGGAAATAAGAGGGCGACCGTAAACGGGGTAGGGTTCTTCGGAAACAACCGTAATGGGTGAGGTTTTGTCGATGCTTCGAACACCTTCAATACAACCCACAGCGGCAACTCCGTTACCGATGATTATGTATTCAGCCATTTTCATCGCCCCTTTCCTCATAGACGATAGCATTGTTCGGGCAGCCTTTTACACAAGCGGGAGCACCGCAGGAATTTTGCAAGCAAAGCTCGCATTTCTGCATAACGCCGTTTTCGTTTGTTGCAAGTGCGCCGTAAGGGCATACCAATATGCAGGTATAGCAGCCTACGCATTTGCTTTGGTCAATGTGAATTAAACCGTCCTCGCGTGTGATTGCACCTGCGATACAGCTTTTGACACACATAGGATCCTCGCAATGACGGCAGGAAACCGCATATGATATTTTTTCGTTGCCTTCTATGTGGATCCTCGGATAGATCGGTTTGCCCTTGAGCGCATCTGCCATATCCTTTTTGCCGGAGTTTGCAAACGCACAGTTATATTCGCAAAGATGGCATCCAAGACACCACTTTTCATTTACATAGACTCTTTTCATGATGTTTACCTCATTCTCCCGCGTGGGATATACCGAGTATCTGCAACTCCTTGTCGGTAAGTCCGACACCTCTGAGCATCAGTCGGTTGCCACGGAGGGCTTCGATTGAATTGATACCCATACCGCCCATCAGCTCCTTGATTTCGTGTTGCCAAGCGTGCATCAGGTTGACGAGTCTTTGATAACCGAGATCGGGATTGAGACGCTTGACAAGCTCGGGACGTTGTGTTGCAATACCCCAGTTACACTTGCCGGTCTGGCAAGTACGGCAGAGATGACAGCCGAGGGCGAGCAGAGCCGCAGTAGCAATATAGCAGGCATCCGCACCAAGTGCAATTGCCTTTACCACGTCTGCGGCAGAACGGATACTACCACCTACCACAAGGGATACGTTATTTCTGATGCCTTCATCGCGCAAACGCTGATCAACCGAAGCAAGAGCAAGCTCAATCGGAATACCTACGTTATCGCGGATTCTCGTAGGAGCCGCACCCGTACCGCCGCGGAATCCGTCAATAGCAATGATATCCGCACCGCTTCGTGCAATTCCGCTGGCAATAGCGGCAATGTTGTGGACTGCCGCAACCTTGACGATGATCGGCTTTTTGTAATCGGTTGCTTCCTTCAAGGAAAAAACGAGCTGACGCAGATCCTCGATAGAATAAATGTCGTGATGCGGAGCAGGGGAGATGGCATCCGAGCCTTCGGGTATCATACGAGTACGTGAGACATCACCGACGATCTTGGCACCGGGCAAATGGCCGCCGATTCCGGGCTTGGCGCCTTGTCCCATTTTGATCTCAACCGCCGCGCCTGCCTTCAGATACTCCTCGTGAACGCCAAATCGTCCCGATGCAACCTGTACGATGGTGTTCTCACCATAGACGTAAAAATCCTCATGAAGTCCGCCCTCGCCCGTATTATAAAGAATACCGAGCTCCTTGGCGGCACGCGCAAGGCTTTCGTGTGCGTTATAGCTAATTGAGCCGTAGCTCATCGCGGAGAACATCATCGGCATCGAAAGCTCAAGCTGAGGCGGAAGCTTGCAGATCAGCTTACCGTCAGCACCTCTCTCGACCTTTTCGGGTTTCTTTCCGAGGAACACCTTGGTTTCCATTGGCTCACGAAGAGGGTCGATTGGCGGGTTTGTGACTTGAGACGCATTGATCAGGATTTTATCCCAATATACGGGAAGAGGCTTGGGATTTCCCATTGAGGATAGCAGGACCGCACCGCTTCCCGCTTGCTTGTATATTTCATTGACGGTATCCTGTTGCCAGTTAGCGTTTTCACGAAGCTGACAGTCGCTTTTTACGATCTTGAGTGCACGTGTCGGACACAGAGAAACGCAACGGTGGCAGTCCACGCACTTTGACTCGTCGCTGAGCATGATCTTGCGTTCCTCATCGTAGGTATGTACTTCGTTGGCGCACTGTCGTTCGCAAACACGGCAGGTCACGCAGCGGCTGTCATTTCTGACAACTTCAAATTCCGGATAGATAAAGTTTACAGCCATCAGAAACAGCCCTCCTTTACATTGACGATAACGGGCTCACCGCCTGCGGGTGCCCAGATATTTTCCACGTTCGGTTCCATTACGCGAATCGCCGCTTCTTCGCTTGCAATATATACCTTATTATTCTTTTCACCGACAACCATGGAACGAAGCTTGAGACGGTCGTTGAGCGCCATAAGTCCTCCGTTGTAACCCAAAACGATGGAAAACGGACCCGTTATGAGCAGGCTTGGGAAAAGGGTGCGAAGATAGGTATGCTTTTCCTTATCCTCCATATCGGTTTTATTGGCGATCGTGCTCCAGAAGGGCGCGGCAACGACGCTTGCGGCTTCTCCAAGCGTAAGTCCTTGCACGCGAACGAGATAATCAAAGATGTAGGTAATGACCTCGGTATCGGTCTGGAGATTACACTTGTATCCAAACATTTCAATATATCTTCTGTTTGCATCGTAAGAAGAGATCTCTCCGTTATGAACGATAGAGTAATCAAGGAGAGTAAAGGGATGCGCTCCGCCCCACCAGCCGGGCGTGTTGGTCGGATATCTGCCGTGAGCAGTCCACGAGTATCCTTCATATTCATCTAATCTGTAGAATTCGCCTACGTCCTCGGGAAAGCCGACTGCCTTGAAGGTTCCCATATTCTTTCCACTCGAAAATACGTATGCACCGGGCATTTCGGTATTGATCTTCATGACGGTACGAACGACAAATTCCTTTTCGTCAAGCTGCATGGAATCAAGCACGGAACGCAAGGGAGCAACGAAGTAACGCCATATGATCGGCTCGTCGGTAATGGATGGTATTTTTTTCGTGGGAATGATCTCGGATTTTACAATTTCAAATCTTTCCTTTAAGAATACTTCGCAATTCTTTCTCGTTGTACGCTCATCAAAGAAAAAATGAAGAGCGTACAGATCCTTGTATTCCGGATAAATGCCGTAAGCGGCAAAGCCACCGCCCAGACCGTTGGAGCGGTCGTGCATAGGCTTCATCGCTTCAATAATCGGTCTGCCCGACATTCTCTCACCGTCCTTGGCGATTACCGCTGCGATGGCGCATCCCGATGGAATACGTACTTGACCTTCTTTCAACATAATAGTAACCATTGCCTTTCCTGAAACAAAAAAGCAAAGGCGTTCACGGATAGACAGCGTGTGCTGTATCCTATGAACGCCTTTGCTCATATGCAAGCATTATAGCACGAAACTTGCAGATTGTCAAGACGTTTTCGGGAAAAATTTCAGATTTTGCAGGATTTTTCAAAAAACTTTTCAAAAACCCCTTGACAAACCACAAGCGAGGGTGTATAATGTGTCGCGTAAAGGCAAAGGCGTCTTTGACAGGGTAACACCTATCAGAGCCGCCTTTGCCTTTTTATGTTTCATACATTAAGGAGGATTTCTGTTATGTCATACGTAGATGAGGTAATAGAGCAAGTTGTAAGTCAAAACCCAAACGAGCCCGAATTTCATCAGGCAGTCAAGGAAGTTCTGGAATCGATCCGAGTAGTGGTCGATCAGAATGAGGAGCAGTTCAGACGCGATGCTCTCTTGGAGCGTCTGTGCAATCCCGAGCGCCAGATCAAGTTCCGTGTACCGTGGATCGACGATAAAGGACAGGTACACGTCAACACCGGCTATCGCGTTCAGTTTAATAGCGCGATCGGTCCGTATAAGGGAGGCTTAAGACTTCATCCTTCTGTTAATATTGGAATTATTAAGTTCCTCGGCTTTGAACAGATTTTCAAGAATTCGCTTACGGGTCTTCCCATTGGAGGAGGAAAGGGCGGTTCCGATTTTGATCCCAAGGGCAAGAGTGACCGAGAGGTGATGGCGTTCTGCCAGAGCTTTATGAGTGAGCTTTGCAAATACATCGGAGCAGACACAGACGTTCCCGCGGGAGATATCGGAACGGGGGCACGCGAGATTGGATATATGTTTGGTCAATATAAGAAGCTCAGAGGCTTGTTTGAGGGTGTACTCACGGGGAAGGGACTTTCCTATGGCGGTTCACTTGCAAGAACCGAGGCTACGGGCTATGGTCTCTTATATCTGACCGAGGAAATGCTGAAGTGCCACGGTGTAGATATGAAGGGAAAGACCGTTACAGTTTCGGGTGCCGGTAATGTTGCCATTTATGCAATCGAGAAGGCAGCGCAGATGGGGGCAAAGCCTGTGACCTGCTCAGACTCTACCGGTTGGGTTTACGATCCCGACGGAATCGACGTTGCGGCGCTCAAGGAGATCAAGGAAGTCAAGAGACAAAGACTTACGGAATATAAGAAATACAGACCAAATTCCGAATACCACGAGGGCAAGGGTGTATGGACCGTTAAGAGTGATATCGCTCTTCCTTGTGCTACGCAGAACGAGCTTGACCTTGAGGATGCAAAGATGCTGGTTGCAAACGGTGTGATCGCAGTTTGCGAGGGGGCAAATATGCCTACCACTGCCGAGGCGACCAAGTATTTCCAAGAGAACAACGTGTATTTCGTTCCGGGTAAGGCGGCAAATGCGGGCGGTGTTGCAACATCGGCACTTGAAATGTCTCAGAATAGCGAACGCTTGTCTTGGAGCTTTGAAAAGGTAGACGGTGAGCTCAAGGGCATTATGGTTCGTTTGTATCACAACATTGACGATGCCGCAAAGAAGTATGGCTTCGAGGGCAATTACGTAGTCGGTGCGAACATTGCGGGCTTTGAAAAGGTCGTAGATGCAATGAATGCACAGGGCATAGTTTAAGGTAATAAGTAAGAGTGAAAAGTGAATAAGTGAAGGCAATGGCGTCTTTCTTGTGTAAAAAGCAGGACAGACGCCTATCACATTTTTTAGAACAATTTGCAAAGGAGAAATATATTATGGCAACGGTAAAAGAACAATTCGGAAGTCTGGTCTTTGATGACAGAGTGATGAAAGCGAGCCTTGATGCAAAGGTTTACGCTTCCTTGAAAAAGACGATTGATGAAGGAAAGGAGCTTGATCTGACGGTCGCAAATGCTGTGGCAGCCGCTATGAAGGATTGGGCGGTAGCTCACGGCGCAACCCATTATACACATTGGTTTCAGCCTCTTACGGGTGTTACGGCAGAGAAGCATGACAGCTTTATTTCACCTGCTCCCGATGGCGGAGTCATTATGGAATTTTCGGGCAAGGAGCTGATCAAGGGTGAGCCCGATGCATCTTCGTTCCCCTCGGGAGGACTTCGCGCTACCTTTGAGGCAAGAGGCTATACTGCTTGGGATCCTACCTCTTACGCATTTATCAAGGGAAAGACGCTGTGCATTCCTACAGCATTCTGCTCCTATGGTGGCGAGGCTCTTGATAAGAAGACTCCATTGCTTCGTTCTATGGAGGCACTCAACGTGCAGGCTCTCCGTATTCTGAAGCTTTTTGGAAACGATACCGTAAAGCGTGTTACAAGCTCGGTCGGTCCTGAGCAGGAATATTTCCTTGTTGACAGAGAAATGTATAACAAGAGGAAAGATCTCATATACACCGGGCGCACGCTCTTTGGTGCAAAGCCTCCCAAGGGACAGGAGATGGATGACCATTATTTCGGCGTTATCAAGCCCCGTGTTGCCGCTTATATGGAGGATCTCAATGAGGAGCTGTGGAAGCTTGGTATTCTTGCAAAGACTGAGCATAACGAGGTCGCACCCGCACAGCATGAGTTGGCACCCATTTATACCACAACGAATATTGCCACCGACCACAACCAGCTTACGATGGAGATCATGCAGAAGGTGGCTGCAAAGCACGGTCTTGTTTGCCTGCTCCACGA
>ERZ808026.244-NODE-244-length-11569-cov-4.885050_pt1 | contig 11569 bp, 7 predicted proteins | sample MGYA00380182_ERZ808026 | MGnify/ENA primary metagenome ERZ808026 (study PRJEB31490, sample SAMN06133376) | cow dung metagenome | isolation source: H9 | host: cow | place: China: Chengdu | collected 2015-05 ... | reverse complement strand
ACTCGTCGAAATGACTGCTACACTAAATGTGGTGGTTTCGATAAACTCAACCACCGTAATGCAAACTTATTGGACAGACTCTTTCTGACTGTTAATATTTTCATAATGCAAATAAAATTATAATAAAATCAGTTTTACGCACCTACAATTTCACGGGAACGAGCCATTGCACCGTCAATGTTGTCAAAAATATTTTCGCGGCCAATTTTATCAGCCATTCCAGTTTTTTCACAAAGCATATATGGCTGAGTATGAATACCAGAAAGAACGATTTTTACGCCTTTTCTGTCACAAGCAGCCTTACACTGTTCAAGGGCATTCAATCCACCAGCATCAAGGTAAATAGTATTTCTCATGCGGATAACAAGAACCTTGAATTCTGCACCAGCACGTTCTACAGCCATTTCAAACTTGCGTACTGTACCAAAGAACAATGGACCTTCAATTTCATAAACAAGAACTCCAGCAGGAACATCAAGCATTTCCTGTGTACCGTCACCAGTGATACCACCAATAATCTGTTTTCTGCTTTCCTGAACTTCAGAAACATCAATCATCTTCTTGATAAAGAAGAATGCAGCAAGAATAAGACCGATTCCAATTGCATAAGTTAAATCAACAAATACAGTTACAAGGAAAGTTGCAAGAAGAACTGAAATATCTGATTTCTGACCTTTAAGAAGCTTACGGATAGAAGGAATTCCAGCCATATTCCATGAAACGCTCATAAGAACAGCAGCAAGAGCGGGCATTGGAACATATTCAACATATTTTCCAAAGAAAATCATTATAAGCAAAAGAACAACTGCATGAACCATACCAGCAACAGGAGTGCGGCCACCGTTATTGATATTTGTAGCTGTACGGGCAATAGCACCAGTTGCAGGAAGACCGCCGAACAAAGGGCTAAGAATATTTGCAATACCCTGACCAATCAATTCATTGTTAGAGTCGTGTTTTGTACCAATCATACCGTCTGCAACAACAGCAGAAAGCAAAGATTCAATGGCAGCAAGAACCGCAATTGAAACAGCAGTTGGTAAAACAGTTTTAAGAGTTGCCAATGAAAAATCAGGAAGCTTTGGAGAAGGCAAAGTTGTAGGGATAGAATAATGTTTTCTGCCATCAACAAACTGACCGATTGTATCGCACTTAAGACCAGCCACATTTGCAAGGATAATGCTAACGATTGTAGCAAGAACAATCACTACAAGAGAGCCAGGAATCTTTTTTGTAACTTTTGGCCACATAAAAATGATTACAAGACAAACAATTGCCATAACTGTTGAATAAACATCAATTGTTTTAAGCGACTGAGCATAAACGCTGATTTTTCCGGCAAAAGTTCCAGGCATTTTAGAAAATTCCTCGCCCATAACCATCATCGGAAACTGAGGATGCATCCCAAAAAAGTCACCAATCTGACCAGTTGCAATTGTAACTGCAATACCGGCAGTAAAACCAACAACGATTGTGTAAGGAATAAATTTTACAAGACCGCCAAGCTTAAACACACCAAGCAAAATAAGCATGATTCCGGCAAGAACAGCAGCTGTTGCAAGTCCGCTAAAACCAAGCTGCGGATTATTTACGATTGCATAAATGATTACTGTAAACGCACCTGTAGGACCACCAATCTGACAGCGTGTACCACCAAAAGCCGCAATACAGAAACCGGCAATAATAGCAGTGTAAAGTCCTGTTTCTGGACTACATCCACTGGCAATTGCAAATGCGATAGAAAGTGGCAATGCAACAATACCAACAATAATACCAGCGATAAGATCAGTAACAAACTGCTTACCGTTGTAACCCTTAACAGTGTTAAGTAACTCAGGTTTGTAAGCCATAAAAAAAATACCTCTTCTGACAAAATACCGTTTTTTGTCAGAAAAGGCAATTAAACGCAAAAAAATATAAAACAAAAGAAGGGCGGAGAGCCGCCCTACGGCCACACTACGTTGCGGCCTACCCCACCCAGCGGGCTCAATCGCCGCCCGCAACGCCCGCTTACTTTTCTTGCAGCAACAAGCCTATAATTTCAATTTTTATCAGTTTCTGATATAATTTTCCTATGAGTTACCGTTGTCCACGCTGCATGAAAAAAGGCGAATTCTGCCTTTGCAAATATACAGAAGAAATTGATTCAGGAATTAAATTTGTTCTTTTAATGCATCCAAAAGAAGTAAAAAAGAACCGCACAGGAACAGGCTGGATTACGCGAATCTCATTGAAAGGCTGCGAAATAATTGAAGGTCTTGATTTTGCGGAAAATACCCGGCTCAACAAACTTCTGGAAGATCCGCAGTATTATCCCGTTCTGCTTTACCCTGGAGAAGATGCATGGACAGCTTCCCACCAAAAATTCAAGGAAGAAATCGGAAACAGAACTCTTCTTGCAATTATTATTGATTCAACCTGGTTCTGCAGCCGCAAAATAATTCAGCATAATCCACAGCTTTTAAAATTGCCAAAACTCAGTTTTTCCGGCAGCTACCGTTCTATTTTCACTTTTAAAAGAGAACCTCGCCCTGAATATATTTCTACCATAGAAACCTGCTATTATTTAATAAAAGAACTGCAGACTGCTGGAATTGCAAATCAAAATGTAAATCCAGAACCTTTAATGAATGTATTCAAAGAAATGATTAAAAATCAGCTGAGAGCAGAAAACGAGCGGATTATGGGATTGCGTCCTGACATTCATCACATGGACGGCAAGTACAGCAAATTAAAAGAAATTCCAGATTTTGACTGATTTTTGCCGTAAAACAAAATATTTTCAAATTATTTCTTAAATGGAAGCTCTCCGCTTACTGTATATTCACCGCACAAAGCCCCGAACATCGCCTGCATTGTATAATTTGAATAACTGTAACCAATAAGAATATCATTCGCCCAGTTCAGCTCAAAACTGGCAGTTGGCGTCATAATTGAAAAAATAACAACTTTTTTGCCGTATTGTCTAAGCCAGTTTGCAATGCGGGCAGTCCTTTCGTTGTAAACAAGAACAATCAGAGTGTCGTAACCACCAACAAGCTTCCCAATGTTATCAACAACCCATTGTGTTTCGTTAGGACCAATCTCATAAGTAAATTTAAAATCCCCTGAATCGGAAAAACGTTTTTTTCCTTCCTCAAAGAATTTTGGTAAAGAGCCTACAAAAAGAACCTTTCCTGCCTTTGCAGAATTCAAAGGAAGATCGTTCTGTTTATCTATGACAATGGAACGGCAAGCCTGTTCAAGGAAAAATTTGTCGCCTTCCCTGTCTGGAATAAATTTTGAAATAGTAGAAGAATCAGGATACAAAGGAGCTGCATTTCCACCCTTAAAATAATCCAGTTTTGCCTTTATAACCCTAACGGCAGCATCCTTAACTCTTTCGCGGAAAGAATCATCACTTCGCATCAAAGAAAGATTGTTTGTCCATAAGGCTTCGCCAAGTTTTGCAGTTGTTGAAGAAATGATAATATCATTTCCCGCTTCAATTGCCATTCTGAATGCTGAAGAAACTGAACCGGCAAACATTGTAGCCCCGTTCATCATCATATCGTCTGTAATAATCAACCCTTTGTAACCAAGCTGACCACGAAGCAAATCAGTAAGAAAATATTTAGAAAGACTTGCAGGAGTTCCACTTGGATCAATTTTAGGAAAACTTAAATGACCACTCATAACAGCAGGTACGTTCTGCTTTATTAAATACATGAACGGAACAAGTTCCCGCTTTGTAAAGGTGTCAAAGTCAACTTCTATGGAAGGAAGATTTATATGAGAATCAAATCTTGTGTCGCCATGACCTGGAAAATGCTTTACAGTTGGAATTACACCAGCCGCTTCGCTGCCACTTGCCCATGCACCACCAAGAATGCCGGCTTTTTCTGGATCATCGCCAAAAGAGCGGGTTCCAATGATTGTAGAATCGTGATTAGTAAATAAATCAACTGTTGGCGCAAAGTTCATGTTAATTCCCAGCGCTTTTATTTCACGGCTTATATAATAAGCTGAATACCAGGAATCAGCAGGAAAACCACTGGAACCAATTGCCATATTGCCAGGAGTAATTGCAGTTTCGCCTTTCACATGACGAATCCAACCGCCTTCCTGGTCAGTAGCTACAAAAAGCGGAATTTTAAATCTGCCGGATGAACTTTTTTTCTGAAGGGAAGTTATTGATTTTGCAACCAGATTAATATCATCTGTATTCCAGCCAAAAACCTTAACGCTTCCAAGTCCACGGTCAACCCAATCATAAAGCAGTTTGCCTGGTTCTGCACCAGCCCAGCCAAACATAAGAATCTGACTTAAAAGTTCTTCGTCCGTCATCTTGCTGACAATTGTTTCTGCCAGCTGCTGATTTGGATAATCGCTCCAGAAATTTACATCATCATTTAAATTTATGGAAATCTGAGAAAAAATTGTTGCGCAACAAAATACGCTGATAACGAATGCAAATACCTTTTTCACAGCAAACCACTATTTTTTGATTTTGTCCAAAAGTCCGCTGGTCATACTGCTTAAATCTTTTAAGTTGCCAGTAAGATTTGTAAGTCCCTGTGTAAACGCAGATTCACTGAACATCGAAGCAATCTGCCATTTATACAGTTCCTGAACCTTAAAACGCTGTACAGTTCCCTTTGCAGTAAGTTCAACACCAAGTTCAAAAGGTTTTTCAAGGAATGCAAATTTACCGATTTTTTCAAACGGTTTAAATCCGGTTTTTGGAGTTACAAGCCGTTCCAGTTCTTTAAAGATAAGCTCATGAACTTCATCTGATTTAAGAACAGCAGAAAAATTGGTTGTATCCATTCCAGTTTCTTCTGCAAATTTCTTGATATTATCCTTATTCGGAATAATAAGTGCCCCAAGACAGTTCTGATCCTGACCAACAACTACAGCCTGTGCAATATAAGGGGATTCAACAAGTTTATTTTCAAGAGGAAGAGGTTCAACATTTTCGCCAGAACGCAGAACAATTGTATCTTTTGCTCGCCCTTTAACAATGATATCACCGTTGATAGTGCGAACCACAAGGTCACCAGTGTTAAACCATTCTTCCTGAATTACTTCCGCAGTTAAATCTGGTTGCTTGTAATAGCATTTCATAACGTTTGGACCGCGAACATAAAGCACACCCATCTGACCTGGTCCACATTCTATACCGTGTCTGTTTACAACCTTTACTTCACAGAATGGAAGAGCAGGTCCGATTGTACCAAGCACAGGTTTCCTGAAATTTCTGAGAGAAACCATTGGCGCAGTTTCTGTCAGTCCGTAACCTTCTACAAGACGAATTCCAACCGCATTGTAAAAACGATCAAGCTTTGGTGCAATTCCACCGCCACCACTCATTGCCAGCTTAAATTCGCCGCCAAAAACTTCACGGACTTTGCCAAAAAACAGAATTTCGCCAAGAGAAACAAAAGGAAGAAGGAACAAAATCGGAATATATAGGATTCTGTCAAAAACCTTATGAATAAAAAGTTTTTTATGAAACAACTGATTTCTTCCGCGAATAATCGCATACAGTCTAAGTCGTCCTGTTGCAGCGCCAGTGCAAAGTTTAAAAAGAAGTTTTCTAGGTTTTGATTTATTAACAGCCTGCTTTTCAATCTGTCCGTAAATCCCATCCCACACACGAGGTACACAAGCCATGAACTGAGGACGAATCTTTTTCATATCAGCAAGAATCATACTTACAACAGGCTTTGAATAACAAATTGCAACACCAGTAGCCACAAGATAATATTCCATCTCCCGTTCATAAACATGCCACACTGGTAGAACAGCAAGAGATTTATCTCCCTGACGCATAGGAAAAATTGCAGCCAGATCTTTTATCTGGCACAAAAAATTTTTATGAGAAAGTTCAACTCCTTTTGGCACACCTGTTGTACCAGAAGTAAAAATAATTGTTGCAGTATCATTTTCCTGACCTGCATTCATTATTTCTTCGACTTTTCCGGCATTGTCTGCACGATAATTCTTTCCAAAAGAAATTACTTCATCATAAGAATAAACAGGAACATCAATTGCTGTCTTATCAACATCCTTTGAATCTATTACAACTACATTTTCAAGCGAGTTAAGTTCGCTGCGGCATTCTACAATTTTTTTATAACTGTAATTACTTTCCACAACTACTGTTTTACAACCCGCAAAGCTAAGAATGTACGACAAGTCTTTTACAGTAGCTTCGCTTCCTCGAGGAATATCACAACAACCAATGGTCATGATTCCCATAGAACAAACGAGCCATTCCTTGCGATTATCACTAATTAATCCTACATGATCACCAGACTGATTGTTCAATGTTAAAAGACCAGCACCAAAATAAAGCATAAGCTGAGCAAAATCTATATAACTGACAGGCTCAAAAGTACCAGCTTTATTCTTTGAATATTGAACAGGAGTAGTCGGTATGTTCATCGCTTTTTCAAAAAGCATTTGTGGAACAGTGTTGGCCATAAAAATCCCCGAAAAACTTTTTGTGACAGTTTTTCTATTTTTGTCATTATAAACAATAATCAAACTAAATTCCACTAAAAAACAGTTTGACACGATTTTTTTTAATAAGGTTGCACTTTAATGATTATTTTTTTTATTGTACAATAAGTTATACTAAAAAGTATCAGGAGTTTATTTATGAAAAAAGTTTTATTACTTACTATCATGCTGGCAGCAGCATTCTCTCTTTTCGCAAAGGAAAAGAAAATCAAATTCAATTCCGCATCATTAAATTCTACATCAAAATGTGCAAGACTTGCAAAAAAAGCATTTAATGATGGCTTTTCCGTTCTTAAGCCAGAAGCAAATCTGACTATATGGAAAAAAGACTCTGAAAATTTCATTTATTGTTTTGAAGACGGAAAACGAGGAGAAAACCGATCAATTCATAGCTATGCAAAAATTGACGGAAAAGTTGAATTTTTCAGTGCATTTGTTCAGCACATTTCAGGCGAACAAAATGACCAGTTCATCGTTTTGAACAAAGAGAAAGATAATGTTTCAATGTCATCAATTATTGAAGAACTTTCAGAATTAACACAGAATAAAGATTTGCCTACAAAAAAGGAATATGCTGAAATGCTTGCAAAGGATCAGTTAAATATTTTCCGTAACACTTATCATAATTATATACAGTAACAGATAAGCAAAAAAAAACTGATTCGTAAGAATCAGTTTTTTTTTAGAGCTGCCTGAAGGACTTGGACCCTCGACCCCGAGATTACAAATCACGTGCTCTACCAACTGAGCTAAGGCAGCAAGTGATATTAATGTTATCAAAATGTTAGTTTTTAATCAAGTGATAATTCTTTATTTCAGGTTTATTTTTCAATTTTCTTCATTTATTTTAAATTAATGCACACAAACCTTTTCCGCGCAAAGATTTAAATAATTTTTCACCCAAAACAGAATTCAATTCTTTTCCTGTAAAACTTACATTTTCAGAATCAAAATTCTCAGCTTCAATTTTTTCAAGTAATTTTATAATTTCACAAGATTTTTCCTTTTGAACATCTGCATATAAAAGCTCGCCCATATAAGACCAGCACAACTGAATTCCGCCAGACGATTTAAGCAAAACTGGTTTTCCACCAATCCATACATACTTTTTTTCAGAAGCAGCTTTTTCACAAAAAGCAGAATCCCGCTTTTTTTCATATTTTTCTATTAATTTGTCCACAAAATCCTGGGGAATGGATGGCTTTGGCATTCTAAACTGAAAATAAGACTCTACTGGCTTTTTAAGCTTTTCGCCATGCATCCACAATTCAAGTGCAGAATTAAGTCCGTCTGCATATTTCTGGCTTTTATTTTCTCCTTTCCAATGAATATCATTTTCTGCAAACTGAGTTTTAGGCGCAGGAACAGGCTGTAAATCCTGATGTTTTCCATCAAGCCATTCCTGATAGACAGTTGAATGCAATGTAAGCGTAAATTTATGCCAAAAGGCCGAATCCAGAAGACCTGCCGCAAAAAGCTGACGCAGCGTTTCCATGGAATTTATCAGATCCTGCTCTGTCTGATTCCAGAATCCGTAAATCATGTAGGAATGAACAAGAATTCCAGCTTCTTTAAAGGCGCAGCAGGCAGAAACAATATTTTCCATGTCGATTCCTTTGTTCACAGAATCAAGACCGTCTCCTGTAGCTATCTCTATACCTGCGGAAACCGCTGTAAGTCCACCATAAGAAAGCAAATCCGCTAAATCTCGGGAAAATGTTTTTTCAAAGCGAACGTTGCCCCAAAAAGTGAGTTTTGGCATTGTTTTTGAGGCGGTTAGATTTTGCAGGGCGAACTGCTGCAATCCAACTGGAGGGCAGGCTTCATCCACAAAATGGATGCCGTAAACACCTTTATTCTGCGCCTGATTATAAATTCCTTCAAAATATGACTTTTGATTCACACTGCAGAAATTTTTTACGTAATCCAAAGTCGTGTCGCAGAAAGCGCAGCGATGCCAGTAACAGCCGTAAGCCATATAAGTTTTAAGCCACGCCCCATCATTCCAGATTCTATGCATCGGGTTTGCATCATCTGCAAGACGCGGACTTCTTGAAAAATCTATGTCGGAAAAATCCGGAATTAAATTCCTAACAAACTGACGTTCTGCATTTTCCAACTCTTCATCCCTCTCCAGCGGCTGAATTATTTTCCCGTCCAGACAGTATTTTACGTTATAAATCTGACTGCCATCCAGCAATTTTTTTATGCCAGTTTCAGATTTGCTGTATTCTTCCAGAAGTTTAAGATAACTTCCATACCCTTTGTCATAGCTTAAAAAATCACAGAACTCAAAAAGACGCTGCTCAGAAACGTTTCTAAGTTCAGTATTGATATAACCGCCTCCAAAAGCAACTGTGCAATTTTCACCGTAAAGTGCTTTTATTTCCCCAGCGGACTGCAAAGCTGCAGTAAAAGTTCCAGGAAAAGGTACTGAAATGCAAAAAAGATTCTGGCCCTGCAAATCAGAAATATTCCGCAACAACAAAGGCTTGTAAAAATCAGTAAGAACAGGCGAATCCAGGCCTTTCATGGTTTCTGAAAAAGAAACCTCGCTGGTGGCAAGGCGCTCTGCATAACGGATAAGCGCAAAATTTTCGTCATAGGCGGCAGTTATATAATCTGCAAGGTCTGCAAGAGCCAGACTGGCAAGAATCTGCGAGTCGTCAACTCCCACATCTCTGGTAAGCTTTGAAAGATAATTTTCCATGCGGGCGCCTCTTGGAGCATGGGCTGAACGAACGAATTCATGAGTAAATTCCCGCCCAGACAAATTGTGACTTCCACATACAATTGCAACTATGGAATCAATCCAGTTACACCAGTTTTTAGACTGAGAAACATATCGTCTAAGCTGAAACGCGGAATTGTCATCCCCCTGCGACTCCAGATTATCTGCAAGCTTCAGTGCTTTTTTCTTTGATTTTTCAAAAATCAAAGAAAGTCCGTTGCGACAAAATATTTCATGAAAAAGTTCTGTGCTCAAATCCAGCCATTTTACAGTTCCCTGAATTTTATAATCTTTGTAAACAGTTTTAAAAAATGAAGAAAGATACGCTCCAGAAGGATAAGGCGTGTTCAATTGAACTAACGGCGGCTGAATTATTATCGTATTTAGCATAAATTGATTATAGTACAATTCAACATAATAGAACAGTTTATTGAATTTACATTTATTTTCTGATAGTCTTTTAAAGTCATTGTGTAACGTGATTATTACAATGATTCTCTGGAGAGTTTTGCAATGAACTTTCATAATGCAATGAAGCAGAAAGTCTTAAAGCAAACGCCGAAGGGTTAAGGCTATTAAAGCCAATATCTCAGGCAAAAGGACAGAAAAAAAATTAATCTCACGTCCAACTCAACAGGGAGCTGATTCCATGGAATTGTTCTATGGATGACAGCTCTTATTTTTTTTAACTAGGAGAATGTCATGGAATTATTTGACGCAATTCTCAACAAGATTGATGACATTGTATGGGGTCTTCCAACAATCATCCTTATCTTGGCAACTGGATTGATTCTTACAATCCGCACAAAAGGAATGCAGTTCACAAAGCTTGGACGCGCATTAAAATCAATTTTCCGTAAATCAGACGGTGATCACCATGGTGAAGTTTCAAGCTTTGGTGCTCTTTGTACAGCTCTTTCTGCTACAATCGGTACTGGTAACATTGTCGGTGTAGCAACAGCTATTGCAGCCGGTGGTCCTGGTGCCCTGTTCTGGATGTGGATGGCAGCTCTTGTAGGTATTTGTACAAAATATGCTGAATGTATGCTTGCAGTTGCTTACCGCGAAAAGAAAGAAGACGGTCACGTTCTTGGCGGTCCATTCTATACAATTGAAAAAGGTCTTAAAGAACTTACAGGCAAAAACTGGAAATGGCTTGCTGTATTGTTTGCTATTTTCGGTGTTCTTACAGGAGTTCTTGGTATCGGTACAATCACACAGATCAACGGTATCACATCTGCTGTAAACAATGCTTTTGACCCAAACAACACACATATTGCATTTGTTCTTGGTGAAATTTCTTATACATGGTCAACAGTTATAGCAGGTCTTCTTGTAACTTTCTTTACTGCACTCGTAATCATCGGTGGTCTTCAGCGCATTTCTAAGGTTGCACAGGTTGTAGTTCCTTTTATGGCTATAATTTATGTTTTCCTTGGACTTTCTGTTCTTATTATGAACGCAACTCACATTCCACAGGCATTCGCAGTTATCGTTAAGTGTGCATTCGGTGGAAAAGCCATTGCCGGCGGTATGATTGGCTGGACAATCCAGCAGGCAATGCAGAAAGGTGTTGCTCGTGGTATTTTCTCTAACGAAGCAGGTCTTGGTTCTGCTGCTATCGCTGCTTCTTCTGCTCAGGTTGAAGAACCAGTTGCACAGGGTCTCGTTTCAATGACAGGTACATTCATTGATACAATCATCGTTTGTACAATGACAGGTCTTGCAATCGTTATCGCATTCTTTACAGGTGCAGACGCAGCAGGTATCCCGGAAACTCTCAAAGGGGTAGCAATCACATCTACAGCTTTCACAACAGTTCTTGGTGGCGACGGTCACTCAGTACAGTTCCTCTTGATGATCTGTCTTGTATTCTTCGCATTTACAACAATTCTCGGATGGGACTACTACTCTGAACGTTGTCTTGAATACCTTACAAACGGCCGCATGAAACTTGTAATGATTTACCGCGTAATTTACATTCTTGCAGTATTCATTGGACCTTACCTTACAGTTTCTGAAGTATGGACAATTGCAGACATCACAAACGGTTTGATGGCAATTCCAAACTGTATAGCTTTGATTATTCTTAGCGGCGTTGTTGCTAAAATGACAAAAGATTATATGGACAAATATCCAACTTTGGAAAGCGAAAAGAAATAATCAGTTCGAACTTAAAGCTAACTGGAGTATAAAAAAGCGATGGCATTGCAGAATTTGCAGCCATCGTTTTTTTTATTTAGCCCTAAATTCAAGTTTTTTGAAAATTATTATGAAAATACGAGAAGGAAGAAAGAGGCTGGCAAAAACATTCGCAAGTTGAGGTGGTCC
>ERZ808026.242-NODE-242-length-11597-cov-4.742882_pt1 | contig 11597 bp, 10 predicted proteins | sample MGYA00380182_ERZ808026 | MGnify/ENA primary metagenome ERZ808026 (study PRJEB31490, sample SAMN06133376) | cow dung metagenome | isolation source: H9 | host: cow | place: China: Chengdu | collected 2015-05 ... | reverse complement strand
TGATCATCTACAACTTCGGCGGTTTTGCTGACAACTTCCAGATGCTCGGCGCAAACAACAACACCAACCTCGCATCTTTCACCAAGTCTACTCAGAAGGTTGTTAACAAGACCATCGAAAAGTTCGTAAAGAATGCACAACGCTTCTTTATCAAAAGATTTCATAAGCGCGAGTTCTTCTTCAAGAATATCTGGTTCATCATCTTTGACTGTTTCTACGGCAGGTTCTTCTTTTTTCGGTGAATAGATTGTAACGTCTTTACCGTCAACAACAACGAGAGCCTTGTCAACCCACTCGTTTGTCTCTTCATCGAAGTATCTACGCATTGTGAAGCCGAAGTTTTCGTTCATCGCGTACTCCTCGGGCTGCCAGAAGATACCGATAACATCGTTCTCAGATGCAGTGTCGAAGTCTGCTATAATGTCTTCCTCAACAAGCGAGATAGCTCTGCCGAAGAATCTGCCGTTAGGATCCTGAGCATCCCCATCATTAACCTCAAGGCCTGTAGCCTGACGGAAGATAGGGTTGTTGTTGGAATCTGCCATGGTCTCAAGGTAAGCGTCAACTGTCGATGCCGCGAACACGAACTCACCTGCACGATAGCCGAGAGGGAGCTTTGAGAAGAACTTCTTTCTCCATGCAGTCCAGTTAGACATATCGGAAGCAGTCATCTTGATGGTGTTGGTTACCCTGGCATCGTTAAGGATACCGAGCATAGCACCGTCACCTGAGCCGTTCATAATGCCCTGATCCATAGCCTTAAGATATGCGATAGCAATAATCTTAGTAAGCTCTGCCTCGAAGGCTGAGAGTGTTAAGATCTGCGAGAGGAAAGTCTGAGCGATCCTGATCTCTGCTGTGTTATATCCAAAGGTGACAGAGCCGAGCTGTCCTACATCCTGACGAGGGCTTACCGTGCTCTCATTGATCCACTTGAATGAAGCCTGAAGAGCTCCTACAGGGATCTTAACTCCACCGGGTACGCTCATCTTGCGAACCTTACTGTAGAGGTTGCCATAGCGCTTACGCACGGTGTTGATAACCTCGTTCATTACGGTCATAGGGATGGCCGCACCGGTGTCAGCTGTGCTAACTGCATCACCTGATCTTACCTCTGAGGGGATAGGTGTCCCCTTCTGTACGTAAGCCATGAAGGCTGTACGATACTCATGGGTAGATGTGGGGTCCACATCGTCCTTCTTAGGAGCTACATAAGAGCCTCTTACCTCACCGTTAACGAGAGTAGCTGTAGCGGGTACAGCGCTTCTCTCTTCTGCCTCAGCAGCCTGCTCATCCTTAGCCTCTGCATCGATAGCCTCAAGCTCCTCCTTAGCCTCAGCGATCTCTGCGTTGACATCCTCAAGCTCCTCATTGATAGAGCGTACCTCTGCTACATCGTCAGAGGCCTTAGCTCTTGCTGCAAGGCTTGCCTTCTTAGCCTCAAGCCTTGCGAGTCTCTTCTCTAAAATCTGCTTTCTTTTCATTTTAGGTATTCCTCCTTATAGTGATATTAGAGTTTTTGTCTTTTCCTTCAAAAGTTCCAAGGTAGTATCCACTACCGTTGCACGCTGTTCTCTCGCGCTCTCCAGCGTCTGACGGGCTCTATCCAGAGTCTCCTTACTGCGTGCCTCTATCTCAGTGGCGTCATAAGCGGGGAATGTTACCGCGCTTACCTCTACCACATCTGATATCGCTGTTATGATCCTTGTCGGATGGTCTGAGTCAAGATCCCTCCACTCTTGACCTCTTACACCGAACATGAAGCTCATACCTGTTATATCCCCGCGCTTAACTGCGGAGTATAATGCCCTTGCGTCAGCGTTGTTCTCTGTATCAAGGTCAACCCTGATAGCCATGCCGTCTGCGTCTGGCATAAGCTGCATGGTGCTGTTGGCATTGTTCCTTCTGCTTCTCGCAAGAGGTATCTTGCTGAGATCGTGGTTGACGAGGAACCTCACATCTCTTAGATCCGTGTTATCGAGAGCCCCGCGCGATATGATCTCATCATACTCACCGAGGTCTGTCTTCTCCTCAAAGACGATAGGCCTGCCGTTCAATGTATGGCCCTCATCGTCTGTAGATATGTCAAACAGGAATGCCCTGCGCTCGTATATCTCGTCCATCTCTTAAGCCTCCTCTGATAGAATACTGTATAGCATAGCCGCCGTTCTCGGTCCGTAGGAGCCGTCTACGGCTAAGCTGTTGACTCGCTGAAACTCCTTAACAGCGTGCTCTGTGTTAGCCCCGAAGGAGCCATCTACTGCGAGCTTCTTACCATCCTTACCCACATATCCGAGGCTATTAAGCTCGGTCTGCAGAAGCTTAACCTCTGCCCTAGAGTTAACCTTGCTGCGCTTAAGCACCGGCTTAGGAACGATGATATACTTAGGCCTTAGATAGATGTATATCTTCGAGTTGCTCTTTAGGTAGCTCTTCTTGAACACGCCGCCGCCGTTCATGATCACTTCCTCTTCGTCGCCCTTAGCCTTAGGCTTGGTGTTGCACTTGGTATTCCCCTCTATGGTGTAGATATGGAACTGATCCGTCTTATAGATCAAGCCGATATGCCTGTCACCTTTAGCATTCTGGAATACGACTAGATCGCCTGCCTTAGGATTCTCCGGAACCTCATCGGGATCCTTGAAATGACGTATCAGCTCGGTACAGCTCATCGTCCATACATGCAGAAGCTTCTTAGCCTGTTCCACGCCCAATATCTTGACGAAGGAATCCATCTGGAATATCACGCACCAAGACACCCCATTCATAAAGGGCTTACCAATCTTCTCTATCAAGTCTTGGGAATATTTTGTGTAGTTCTTATCGCCTACATTCGGCCCCTCTTTGGGTTCCAAGTCCTTATCGCTCGCCTTCTCGAGATAGCCTACTTGGCTTTCCTCGTACTTAATCAACTTCTCTATCATATCCATAGCGTATCACCTCCTGAGATAGATGTATATCATAAAGCTTTTCCGGGTACATCATATATAGGGAACCATATTCCCGAAGTGGTGTTGACTTCCTCAACGTACATATAGAAGTTCTGTGTGGTTCCTGGGTGAATCTTAAACTCAATCTTACCTGTACCACTGCTGTGTCTCAAGCCAAGCACCGCTGTATATTCACTGTTACACCTAAACGCATCGGGTAAGTCTGCTATGAGGTCAACTGAGCCCGTCTGTGTAGCGATTGATGCATCATCAATGATAGCGGCTATATGGATTTCGTTGCCAATACGAGTTATCTGGTACTCTCCGTCTATTCCTCTCTCCGAGAAAGTATCATCGGACATATCAGCCTTAACCTCTCGTATATCCCCTTTCAACTCACCAATCACATTGTCGGGCTGATATTTAAGGCTTACATCACCGCAGTCAGCAGAGACAGTGTTGATGCCTTTAAGCATCGGCACGTTCTGCTTGGGTGTTGATATGGTGGTGGGAGTTGCGAGTTCGTAGCAGATTTGAAGCGGATGTTGTGCAAGATATGTAGCAAATTCTGCATCACTAGTAACGCCTGGTAAGAACACATACAATTTGCCGTTGTAAATGTAAAAGTGAGGCTCATCTAAGGTATAATTACTGATGTTAGATAGGTAACTAGATATATTTTCTGTGGAGGGAACGCCGTCAATATTTGCAGCCATACGGTAGACATTTGTCAAGGCAGTTCCTGCCTGCCAATACTCACTACCATTATATTCGACTTTCTTTAGTGTCTTATCCGTCCCGCCCTCAGTAACGTGCCACTTACCGCCATGGACAGTCTCACCGAAGGAGGCTGTGTACTGTTCGCCTTGATAGGGTTCGTAGGCGGTGGCGGTTGAGCCGGCCTCTATCTGTGGTGATATAATAAGATTATTGTAGCTCGTACCGTTAACAATTCTTACACTTATCTCAAACGAATCCGTACTTAACACACTAATTGTTATGTTTTGAGCACCAGCATAGTATGTTTCTAACAAGGCACCATTACGATACTGATTTATCCATATTTTGGCGGTTTCGTCACCGCCAGAAATGGTAATTATACCATCGGACACAGGCAACGACTTAGCATTATCCACACTCCCCCAAACAGTAGCGGAGTTCCCAAATAAAATCAAATTAAACCCTTGGGTACATGTATTGTTAATCGTCAACCGCCCATTATCATCAGTTATCGTTACACCGCCAAAGGACATAGGAAACGTCTGCACAAAAGGATGTGGCAACCGATTCTTCCCAACCATATCAAGCTCCGCACCTGTATATCCTGTGATAGGGCAGATGTTGGAGTAGGGTTGCCACGCTGTTGCAGAGCTTCCACTTTCTATTTGTAATTTGCCCGATGTTGTTGCCGATGTGCTCTCCTGCTTAATTCTGATGTAAACCGTTCCGTCAGCTGACAATGTAAAACTACCATTCTTTGAGTTTACAATCACATTCTGACTACTATCGGCAATCTGCATGTTATCGACGTTTGGTGCGCTTGTCATACTTGCATAATATGTCCCCGCTTTTAAGGAAATAGGCGAACCATCTAACAACTGTGCCGCTGGTGCCCCTGTCAATGAACACCATGTACTGTTTGCTGTAAACGAAATACTATCAAATGGGCAAAGGTTCTTCCCCGCTCCCCCAGCCCACGGTCTGTCATAGCCGTGTAGGTCTTGCTGTGGTGTGATGTCTACTGTGATGTCCTCTGCGTTGATGGGTGCGGCATCGGTTACTGTGACTACTGAAGCCTTAGCAGGTGTCTGCGATGAGGCTATCTGACTGTCAAGCGCGAGAGTACCGCTCTCGGCAGGCAGGTCTACCTCAACAAGACTGGCACCGCCCTTAGGGCAGACTGAACCGAGACCACCCTCACCGTTGTACAGCACTAAGGCACCAGACTGACCGATGAGTGCACCAGACTCAATAGCTGCCCCGCCATTAGCAGAGCCTGCTCTGAATATCCTATCGCCGTTCTCATCCTTAAGCTCTGCGTAGCCTGACTCCTCTACAGTGCCTACGCCTATATCGACCTTACCATCGAAGAGGTCTGAGATAGACCTGTCACCTTGAAGTGCCACGCCATTGATCTGTGGCTTATTGCTTAAATCGTTATAATTCCCAATACAAGCGCCCTGCTCAATAGCCTCCTTAAGCTCTACAAGCAGATCCTCCATCCTACTCTGAGGCGGAGCCTCGTACTCCGTTCCATCTATCGTAGCTCTAAGTATAGCCTCATTCCTTGACTGAGGCGGATTGTTGTATATGTCGCCCATCTGTTAGACCTCCTCATCTGTGACTGTCTCACTTTTATCTACTACATCCACATTAACCTTGCCTAGCTGATACTCGTTAGCCTTATCAGCGTCGACCCAGTTAAGGGACATATACCTCTTACCCTCAAGCTCCGGCAGGGGCATAAGACCGAGGATAGCTCTCTTCTCGTTCTCATACATAGCCCCGGTAGGAGCTAAGAGGTTAATCATCTCTATCTTTTGGTTGATCGACATGAAGATGAGCTCCTTAGCGTAGAACTCTATCTTGTTGCCGAACGCTTTTTCGCGTTCCGTGAAAAGCTTCTTGGTGAAGGCCTGAGCGAAGGCTATGATGATAGGCTCAAGCGTCTTCTGGTAGAAGGCCTCATACTGATCCTTGGTGTAGTCACCCGTGAGGATTGGAAGTGGAACACCGAAGTGCCTCAGGATCTTCTCATCGATGAACTTAAGCGTATTCTCATCAACGATAGCCGCCTTCCTTTCAAGCGGAATGAAGTTAGCCTTAAGGTCAAGCGGGAGGATACCACTCTCACTCTTCCTAAGCTTAGCCTCGAGATCTCTTATGGCTGCTTCTGTCTTACCATCATCAAGCATGGTGTTATACTGCACCACACCATTAACGGCGTAGCTCGCATTCATAGCCTTAGCCACTCCCTCAAGCATCTGCTTGTTGAGGTCGAGAGTCTTAAGCAGCGCCTTGTGATCGGGCTGCCCGAGCTCATTACCACCCATATACTCGTTGACCGAGTAGTTGAGCTTAATGTGGATCACATCATCGTAGGGAAGTGTAGTGTTAACTCCGGCATTGAAGTAGAACTTAACGAACAGCTTACCAGAAGCGTCCTCTATGAAGTCAACCTGATTCGGCTTAATAGGCCATAGCGCCGTATACTTCCGCTTCTCTACGCCGTTCTCTACCCAGGTGTAATAGCTTGGTATAATGAAAGCATTATAGTTGAGCAGTAAGAGCCAGGATATCTTCTCTAGGAACTCTGATGCGGTCATCAGCTCGTTCGGGTTGTTAAGAAGATCCTGCATATCGCCCTTAACGAGCACCGGATCATCGCCCTTAGTCCTTATATGCTTCGGGTTAAGCTTCTTAAGCTCACTGACGATACAGCTAAGTGCCTGCTGCACCACATCGGACGCATATATGTCCTGCCCGAACTGTGTATAGAGCGGTAGCCACCCATCAAGGTTTGGCGCGTACTTGCTATTTTTCGGTTGTTTTCGAAAAAATGAACTAAACCAACTCAAGCCTCTATCCTCCGATCATTGACAGATACTCTGTCTTATTCCTTCTGTAAGTCTCTTGGAGTATAGCCAGACACACAGCACCATCTATCTTCTTACCCGGTTCCTGCTTAACGATCAGAGCCATACCCTTGTCATCTATCTTAATGCCTGAGTTACCCAGACACCATCTATCCATATCATTGTTGTTGTACATCAAGATCTGATGCTTAAAGTCCGCCTCACAGAGCTTGATAGCACTGTTAAGCGTCTGCGCATTCTGTAGGATCATTATAAGATCACTATCATCCCCACCGGTCTTAGACCAGCCGTAATACTCCATGCGCTTGATCCAGTCTTTAGCGAATCTCTGGTCATAACCGCATCGCCATAGACGGATGTTATATTCTGTATATAGCGAGTAGAACCAATCTGCTACTTCTGCGAGGTCTACCTCGTTCCCCTCGCACACTGTCAGAAGTCCGTCCTGCGCCCATTCCTTATACTTAGCTCCCGAGCTCTTATCTTCCTCAAGCTTGCTCTCTGGAATGAAGTAATGGCTCAGAATATACTTATGGTCATCGTCAGACCTCATCATTAGGATCTTAGCGGATGCGAGGTCTGTGGTCTCTGCGAGGTCTACGGCTCCTAAGCACTTAGCGCCCTTGAAGCTTGCTATGTCGTACGCGCTATCGTAGGTGTAATCCTCTAAGTTAAGCCACGCCTCAGAGGCGTTCTGCTTAATGTTGAAGTCCTTGCTGAGGACGAAGATCCTATCAGCCTTCGATTCTCTCGCAAGCGCTACCTGTTCCTCAAGGTAGTCCCACTTCTTAATCACCCCGAGTGTGGGGTTGCTTTTCATCCAAAGCCTATTCTCGCGGTTACCGTTCCATACCTCCTGCTCAGAGTCCTGAGTGTACAACCATGGAAGCCATCTCTCAGAGGCTTCATCGTTCTTCTCGCCGTAGATGATCGCCCTGGCGTATTTGAGCTCGCTGTCAAGGAAGCCGTCAAGCACGAAGCCCTCCGTTGTTATCTCGATAAGCTTAGGGTTGTCCTTGAGGGACTGGGACTGCTCTATACTCTTAGCGATCACGTTGTCCTTCATCTCGTGAGTCTCGTCGAGGACGGCAAAGTCGATGTTCCTACCTTCCTTGTTCCTCGTTCGATCTGACAGCTTGAATATCTTACTGCCGTTCGACATGTTCGAGATGTATCGCTGGTTCCTTCTAGTATCCTGCTGCCTTGGATCAATGAGCATCCGCATCGTGTCTATGGCATCATAGACGATAGACGCCTGCGCATCATCGTTAGAGCTTGCCACTATATCAGATCCGGGCTTACCGACGATGAACTCGCTTAGCGCAAGGCCTGACGAGGTCTCTGATTTGGCGTTCTTGCGCGAAACCATAAGTAAGGCCTTCTTGAATCTATCAAAGCCTGTATCTGGCATCTTGAAGCTGAACAGAGCTTCAATGAAAGCCTGCTGCCACAGCATCAACACCATAGGCTTATTGTAGAACGGCGATTTGGTCAGTCTGACACAGTTACTGAGGAAGTCCATACGCAGCAGTGCATCACTGCGATCGAATATATACCTGTCAGACCTTATATCCCCTATCAGTCGGTCAAGCTCCATCTTAAGCTCTTGACCTATGATGATCTCGCCTATCTTAGCTCGCTCCCGGTACTCAACCAGGAAGCTATCGTCAGCTGATATGTTCATTCATCCACTTCCTTAGAGGGCTTTCCTCGTCAGCCTCGTCCGTTCCTGTAGCTCTCATAAGCACTCGGACAACATTGACATACTGCATCAGGTACTCCCTATACGCCTTATGAGCTGGCGTGAGCTTCTGCTTAGTCGGGTCTGACGGATGCACCTTAATGAAGGGTAGTCCCTTAACTTCTGTCAAGCGTTCCTCAAGCTCTATCATCTGTTCAATGAGAGGCTTAAGCGCTATGTTATCACCGATGAGCTTATTGAGCTCGTCTATCCTACTCATGGCGTCAAGTACCAGATCAGGTACTTAGTGAGATCATACGTCCAGTCTATGCTGGCAGCGTTGTGTATCCAGAACTGTATATTACCGTCTGTTGTGGTCACCCAGATTCCACCGTTCTCCGTATCTACCGTGGTGATATTGTGTCGAGTAGTGTCAGTCACTGCGTAGGCCACATCGAGGATGCACGTACCGTTCTTGGTGACTGTAGGATCCTGAATCGCTACGGACTGTGTAAGTCCTGCCCCGACCGTTATGGCCGTAGCGCCAGCTGCTACACACTTAATCTTAGCTGTGCTGAGCTTGGTGTCCATCTCAAGCCCTAGGTTCTGTATAGCGTTACCCTGAGTAGCTACATTCTGTTGAAGAGTTCCTATATCTTGGCGCGCACTTCCTAGTGAGTTGTTGATAGACTGTATCGTCTGATCCATGGTGTCCTTATCGTACACCTGCACCTTATTCTTTCCTTCGTCGAATCCGTATACTGCCATTTTTCAATCCCTCCTTAAATGTCCTGATAGAAGCAGTAAGCATGTCCGTTAAGCTGTACATACCGCCTATAGCTGTTGTTCTGGTGGAGCTGCAGCACATCACCCGCTGTACGCTGTAGCCCTCCGCTTATCTGGCATATATCTGTAAGCCCCCCGCTGTAGTCCACATTCTGCCATGTAGCTGATGTGGGCGCTATGCCTACAGGTGCTACGATAACCTTAGATCTATCGTTAGCACCAACATCCGTGTACTCGTCCGTAAGCGTAGGCGTGTAGGATGTTCCGAGTGTCCCAAGATAAGCAGTCGTACCATCGGCACCGTATATCTGGTTACTGTTAAGATCCAGAAGGCCGACTATCGCGTTCTTAAGTACGCCGAAGCGCAGATTTGATAGCCGCGTTATAATCTGCGCGAATCCGAACAGTGCTACATCCGTATTGGTGAGAACACAGTAGTCTATAGCGAGTATCTTATAGCATACAGCGCCGACTTGCCCTGACGAAGCCACAAAGACCGCCGTACCGTAAGGACTGAACGATTGAGAGCTGCTACTGTCCGAGGGTATCGTCGTTGTAAAGCCCCAGTACAGCCCTTGAGATGAGCTCGTGAGGCTGCTGTTATTCCGGATCGTAAGGAAGTATTGACTGTTTTCCGTCGGATAGTCCACAGAAGCGGGAACGAAGGACGCGTATATATAGTTGGGCGGAGCTGTATGGCTCTCATAGCCATGATCGCCGTTAATATCCACGCGCTTGAAGCCGTGTGTAGTAAGGATAGCCGTGATCTCGTTGATCATCCGAACAGCTGACCATAGCGCTGCATCATTAGAGCTACTCTTATTCTCTTGTACGCGGATGGTCCTCGCTATAAGTTCTCTTGACATCTATCTCTCCTTAATAGAGCATTGCTATATTATCAATGGTCATATACTGACCGATCAGAGCGCCTGCATTAGCGCTGGCAAAATCAGCGTTTGGCAGAAAGCCTCGAAGGGCTTCCTCCGGAACTTCTATCTGTGCCTTAGAATAGGACTCACCCCTTACGGATGTGAGATACAGGGGCATTGTTAATATCTGATCACCGCCCTTAATGGCATTACTTGAATAATAATCCGTCAAGCCATAAGTTAAGTGGCGCACTGTGCCATCATCACAGAATGCTTCTAGCTCCTTGTTCCCACCCCATCTGAGAAGCTGAACCGAACCACCTGAAGCATCGGGATCAACCCGTACTGGTAGCGTGCCCCAAGGCCATGTTGATACATTCTCAGCAGTAGCGGGAGTTCCCCTCGCTGTGCGATAGAACCTCGCACCGCCCGTGGTGACTAATGTGGCGTAGCGCTTAGCATATTCAAGCACCTGCACACCGTCGAGCTCCAATGTCTTGTAGTAGAACCCGTCATACCGGCTCGGAGTCATTGGGTAGCTTGCTACACCGTCCGAGCACAGGGCTGTTGTTATTCCCATATTGACATCGCACAGATAGTCGCCCGTCCAAGCGCGGGACCTCATCGTTAAGGTAAAATAGAAGGGTGCATCTTCTGGACTACTCCCATATCTCGGGAAGGTGAAGCACTCATAGACATAGCCATAAGGGAAGATACTGTTATTAGTGGACCAGCCACTATGCTCCCCGTTGGCATCAACTCTTATCAGTCCTAAGCCCTCTACGATGCGTCTAAATATTCCTAAGATCTCTTTCCTTGTGTTAAGGATCCTATCATTGGCATCGGAGCCATGCACGATAACCTTGCTCGCTACAATACTAACCGACATATACGCACCTCCTAGCTGTCAAGCTCGACAGCCGGAATAACGAGATACTGATCGGGTGTATATGATACAGCCTCTAGCTCTATATCAATGCTGTCATATTCGAGATAGCCATACTCAATCGGGATATCGACGCCGAAGAGTGTATCACCCCCGGATGGTATGGACCTGATATTCTGTTCCATCGTGTCGAATGTCGCATCGGGTTCTGTGGGTACACCCTTGTCAGTGATAGCCGATGCTATCTTTCGCTTCCCATCACTGACAGATTGAAAACACGAGTCGAGTCCTTCCCGGAGTCCGTCTGTAACGTGTGTGATGACCTTATTCTGCACCGGGTTCTCACTCGTTTGGCTCATATGATCATCAACTTCTATACTCTGTGCGCTTATCACGCCTTCTTCTGTTACATCGATGCCACCACCGATGATCACTCCACCGAGCCTTGACCTCGTGGCCACCGGAAGATCATACACCGGAGTAGGTGCTTCGTAGAATCGTTCCTGATAGACATACTCGCCTACCTGTTCTACTGTTAAGCTGCCTTCTGAGGTTGGTGGAGCGAGCAGGACGATGGTCTGCCCGCCCACGCTGATGTTTAAGTCCTCAGGAAGGATATCAATGAGTCCCGATATGTATGTTAAGGTCTGCCCTGAAGATAAGCTGACCTCTATCGGCGTATCTGTGAGGAAGCCTATGAAGATGGTCTGCGTACCATCATCAACCGCACTCATACCCGAGAGCTTGTATGCATTTTTGGAATCGAATATAAGCACATTTCTCATTTTCTCACCATTTTCAAATTTTGGTTTTGGGATCTGTCATTTTTTCGCTTCTGCGAAAATAAGG
>ERZ808026.241-NODE-241-length-11622-cov-4.581724_pt1 | contig 11622 bp, 16 predicted proteins | sample MGYA00380182_ERZ808026 | MGnify/ENA primary metagenome ERZ808026 (study PRJEB31490, sample SAMN06133376) | cow dung metagenome | isolation source: H9 | host: cow | place: China: Chengdu | collected 2015-05 ... | reverse complement strand
ATAGATCCACCACAAGCCTCTTAATACTCGGCGTGGGTGCCATATCAAGCGAGTCCTGCATGTGCAGGAACCTTATATCCTTATACTTAATATCTTTATATCGATCTATACGCTTCCAAGCGGAAGCGAGGCCTTTGCCTCTACTGTCTGACAGTAGAGGCATTTTCTTTTCTTTCCAACTTTCGAAAAGCTCACCAAGAGTCAAAGCAGCCATATCAAGGTTCCAAGGCTGCTTATTATATTCTGCAAGAAGGATGTTCCCCTCTTTCCTCGTCTTACAGTATCCCACAGTCTTATAGATGGGGTGCCCCTTCTCATTCCAGCCTACAGTCTTACGGACTTGGTAAGGCTTCCTTCTGTTCCCGGAAAGCTTAACAACAGAGCCATAGCCGTTAGGGTTCTTCATGATGGTCACCTTCTTCCTCAAGCTTCTGCTGCGCCATGCGGTGAGCTATATCAATAAGCATCTCCTTATCCCGATCAGACATAAGTCGATAGTAAGTAGATAAGCGCTTTAAAGCTCTTACTTCATACCCGGGGAGCTCACCTTCTATGCGGTATGTGTCTCCTGTATCGGACACATGGAACTCAAGCGTGGTCTGAATAGGCGGAAGCACATCAGCCATAAGATCACGAGTATCGCACTCAAGAGCCTCTGCAATCTTAACAAGCTTAGGCATCTTAGGCTCGCTCCTTCCGGACTTCCAATCACTGAAAGTCGACACGGTGATCCCCGCTCTTCTAGCTACTTCCGCATCTGATTTAATGCCCTGAATATCTCGTATCTGTCTATACACTTCATAGCTCATAGAATCCCTCCTTTCATGATATTACGGAATTTCGAAAAATAATGCTTGACACTAACGGATATCCGTGATATATTGATATCCGTGAGGGAAATACGGAAATCCGTCAATATCGAGCTAAATACTTTCAAGTGATATTATATCGGATTTCCGAAATAAAAGCAAGACATTATTAAAGGAGGTTGAGACATGGCACAGTACGAGCGATATGCTGCGCTTAGGGATCAGGCAGGGCTTACAGACTACGCCGTAGCCAAAAGGGCTGATATCGTAGCATCAACGCTATCAGACTGGAAGAGCGGTAGAAGCGTACCTAAGTTACAGAAGCTGACACGGATCGCAGAAGCGATCAATGTTAAGCTCGAAGATCTCATTGAGGAGGTGGACGTATGACAGTTACGGAGGCAGCTAAGGTACTCGGTGTGAGCCCTCAGTTCATCCGAGTCGGTCTGCAACAACAGCGCCTTCCCTTCGGTGAGGCGGTCAAGATGTCTAAGCGATGGGTGTATCACATTAACCCAGAAAGACTAAGAAAGTACATAAAAGGAGAGTGATGGGAATGAAGCGGGGGCTATATATGGTATTGATAATGGCGTCAATCATACTGCTCGTTGGCGTAGCAGGTGCTTCGGATAACGAGGCAATAAACATCATTAAGGCAGATGCGCTCTGTGCGCTAGCCTGCATAGCTACAGGCATAGGGCTGTTCGGGCTATGGCTCGAGGACGCCAGAGAGAATAACAAAGGAGGATATATCTATGTTGAGGATGGATCAGATGAGAGAGAGGATATCTAAAACTCTCTCAGTCGGTAAGATCATTAAGATGATCATTAACGGCGAGAGCAGGGATGCGATCGTGGCGGGCATATACCCGCATCATGTGCTATTCCTGTATCAGCCGAAGGCAGTAAGAGGAGTATGGCTACGTACCAGCTTCACATGGTACGATCTTGCAACTAAATATGGAATGGGAGGATATAAGATCCATGAGAGTTAGTATCACGTATGAGTTTTCATCAGAAGAGGAGTATACGGACTTCATGCTTAAGAGCGCTGAGGCTCTTCAAGCGAATCAGAGCAAGGGCATATTAGAGAAGCCCGTAAGTATGGAACAGCTTGAGAAGGCTGCTGAGGCTGTCGAGGATAAGGCAGATTCAATCGAGGACAAGCCTAAGAAGGCTAAGGCAACAAAGAGTACGCCTAAGGAAGAAAAGCCTGCTCCTGAGGCTCCTGAGATTAAGGATGACGCTCTTAGGGAAGCGTTCTATGCAGCCATGAAGGCTGGGAAGAAGGATGAGGTTAAGGCTATCCTTGCTGAGTATGGTGTAGGCCGTGTCAGCGAGATACCCAAGGACAAGAGAGCCGAGGCTATCGAGAAGGCTAAGGCGCTTGTGTAGGAGGTGAGAGGATGGCTGACCACAAGGAAAGGCTACACGCCAAGCTTGCAGCTTCCGCCTCTAAGAGATGGCTTAGCTGTCCCGGCTCTGTGGCTCTGTCTGAGGGCTTCCCGGACAGCTCGTCAGTATATGCGGATGAAGGCTCCCTGGCGCATGAGCTTGCAGAAGAGCTTATCACCAAGAAGGGTAGATCTGGGATATCGATCAAGAGGAAGATCAGAGCCTTCTACACCGAGCATGCTGATCTTGGTGGCACCTATGAGGAGATGGAAGAGTACATCACCCCTTACTTCGAGTGGGTGGCCGAGGAGCTTAACGCTTTAAGGTGCGTAGATGCCGGGGCTATACTCCGGACAGAAGAGAAGCTTGACCTCACGGAGTGGATACCGGAGGGCTTTGGTACCTCGGATGTGGTGCTATTCGGTGGGAACACCTTGGAGATCATCGACCTTAAGTATGGTAAGGGCGTACCTGTGGAAGCTGAGGGGAATACGCAGATGCGTATATATGCCTTAGGCGCATACGCTCTGATGAATATGCTGGCTGACATTGATACAGTCCGCATGGCGATCTACCAGCCACGCCTGGATAATATCAGCGTGGCTGAGATGCCGGCGGAAGAGCTACTTAATTGGGGCGAGGATGTACTAAAGCCCGGAGCGCAGTTAGCTCTTACCAAGGACGCGCCAAGGGCAGCAGGCGATCACTGCCGGTTCTGCCCGGCTAAGGCGAGATGCAGGACAAGGTATGAAGCCAACATGGCCATAGCGCAGAAATGCAAGGAAGGCCTGATCAGCCAGGAAGAGGTAGCCGAGGTGCTATCCGTAGCTGACGAGGTAGCTAAGTGGCTCGAAGAGGTCAAGGCGCAAGCTCTAACTGACCTACTTAACGGAGAGAAGATCCCCGGATTTAAGGTGGTTGAAGGAAGGTCTAACCGGAAGTTTAACGCACCGGAGGAGAAGATCGTGGGCATGGCAGAGGCCGCAGGCTTCGATGAGGCTCTGCTATATGAGAGGAAGCTCTTAAGTCTGACCGCGATCGAGAAGCTTATGGGTAAGAAGCGGTTCGCTGAGGAGCTCGGAAGCATCGTAGAGAAACCGGAGGGCAAGCCTACGATAGCACCGGAGTCAGACAAGCGTCCGGCTTTGAGTAAGAAGAAGGCCGTCGAGGACTTCGATGGCGAGTTTGGAGGAGAGTTGGTGGATGGCTAACCAATTAGAGACGGATATACTCAATATGCTCTACCCGCATAAGGACCGCTTGCCTTGGGAGGATATCAAGGCACAGATCACGATCATACTTAATGAGTACAGCATCGATAAGAAATGCACCGAGGTAGCTATACGGTCTGAGGACACCAATGAGTACTACATCAAGTTATTCTTAGCGAGTAAAGCGGCGGGAGGAAGAACTGACCGGACACTTAGGAGCTACAGAGGATATCTCACCAAGATATTCAGCGTTATCGACAAGAATGCGGATGAGGTCACAGCGGATGATATCAAGCTCTATCTGGCTAAGAAGCTGAGGGTCGATAAGATATCCAAGGTTTCTGTCGATAATGAGCGGCGCACGTTGTCGACCTTCTATGAGTGGATGCTGAGGAATGAGCATATCGAGCGGAATCCTATGTATATGGTCGAGACGATGCACTTCAACAAACCTAAGAAGTTCGCCTTTTCGGATATGGAAGTGGAGAAGCTTAGGGAGGCCTGCACCACTGAGCGAGAGCAGATGATCGTAGAGGTGCTTCTATCTACTTGGTGCCGTGTGTCAGAGCTGTGTGGTATCCGCAGGGATGAGCTTGAAGCAGATCGTGTTATCGTGCACGGAAAAGGCGAAAAGGATCGCACCGTGTTCCTCAACGCTAAGGCTCAGATCGCTATAGCAAGGTATCTGGATAAGAGGAAGGACGACAACCCTTATCTACTGCCTAGAAGCTCAGAAAGCGGCAACATCGTAGCCTTCACCAAAGGCAAGCCTAGAGGGAGCCAAAGGCGTTGGTATGAGGATGCGGCCCTTGTTGATCCTGAGAGGCGATGTGATACGGGTACGATCGAGAGCATCGTAAGGGACCTTGGCAAGCGTGCCGGTGTTGTCAACACTCATCCGCACAGGTTCAGAAGGACAGGAGCCACTAACGCGTTAAAGGCGGGAATGCCTGTAACAACAGTATCAAAGCTGCTTGGACATTCCAATATATCTGTAACACAGGTATATCTTGATATAAGTGAGGAGGATTTAGAGCATGCCCATGAAAAGTATGTCAGATAACATCATTAAGATTCTACATAGCCTTTCGGGAAAGTATAGCGTGTATGAGATCTTCGCTAACTGGGTTGAGATGATGGCCTTAGCATTCGCTCAGGCTGTATGGTACGAGGAGAAGCGAGAGGCCGCCTATAAGGATGTATCTAGCAGATACACAGTGGAAGAGCTTACAAGGCTGTATGAAGCCACAGCATACCTATGGGAATGGGCTGAGGTTGAGATGACGGATATGCTCGGCTATATCTATATGCACTTAGACTTAGGCAGTAAGAGTCACGGACAGTTCTTCACGCCTTATCATATATGCAAACTGATGGCTAGACTGCCCGAATATGAAGAGGGCTTGATACGGGTCAACGAGCCTACCTGTGGGGCAGGCGGTAATGTTATAGCGCTCGCTGAGGCGCTTAAGGATAAGGGGCTCAATTATCAGCAACTAATGAGAGCGACTTTGCAAGACCTAGACATTAAAGCGGTCTATATGTCCTACGTCCAAATGTGCATATTTGGCATTCCCGCTGTGGTCTTTCAGTCAGATACGCTGAGAGATCCTAACGGTCTTGAGAGCTCTGTGGGTCGTTTATATTCAACAGGCTATCTCCTGTTGTTTGCTTAAAGGAGGTGTGGGATGAATAGAGGTTGTTATATCGTAGGCTTTTGGGACAGAGTTGAAGTTGTTATCGGCAAGACAGGCCTCAGCAAGAAGCAGATCGCCAAGCGTATGGGCGTAGATCGTAAGACGCTTAACTTCACTCGATATGATGATAGGTGCCTATCAGCGCTTAGCCTGATCCGCTTTTGCAGCGTGACCGGTGTATCGGCGGACTGGCTACTGGGGCTTACCTATGAGAAGAGTGATAAGCTCGTTGATGCGCTTAATGCGTATAGGAGTGAGCTTACCGATTCGGAGGCTGATAGGCTCAAGCTTGAAGGAGCGGTAGAGCTTGTAAGCAGATATGAGGATAGAGGAGGATTAAGAGATGATGTTCGTTAGGATATCAGAAGATAGGGTGGTCAATCTGGCACATGTGGTATACGTTAAGGGCGTGTATGTGCACGATATCAACGGCTATAGCTGGGAGATTGAAGAGCCCTTTAGGGATCAGTTTGATATGGCGCTTAAGTGCGTCAATGAAGCAGTTATATTTAGCGCAAAATAATTAAAAAGGAGGACATAAGATATGTCAGTTAACGGAACTAAGGTGATCACAGGAGTGGTAAGGGCTTCATTCGTTCATGTATTCAAGCCCTACGCAGTTAAGGCAGACCAGGAGGCTAAGTACAGCCTTATGGCGCTTATTGATAAGAACGATAAGGCTACCATCAAGGATATCAAGGCAGGTATCAAGGCGGCTATCGAACAGGGTACTTCTACCCTTTGGGGTGGTAAGGAGCCTAAGAAGCTGCATATACCTCTTAGAGATGGTGACGAGGAGAAGGATACGGAAGAGCATCCCGAGTATGAGGGCATGATGTTCTTTAACGCATCCAGCAAGAGAGCCCCGGGGCTTATCGACAGACACAAGCAGGAACTCTTCGACGAGGAAGAGCTTAAGAGTGGGGACTACGTTAAGCTTTCAATCAACTTCTACCCTTACAGCGTGTCAGGCTCTAACGGTATAGCCGTAGGTCTTAATAATGTAATGAAGTGGAAAGATGGAGAAGCCCTTGGAGGTGGAAGGGTAGCAGCTTCGACCGACTTCGACGGAGAGTTCGATGACGGAGATGACGAGGAGGACATGGATGACATCTTATAAGGAGTGTGGGATTGACATAGAGACATACAGCTCCGCCGATCTGATCAAGTACGGCGTGTATGCCTATACTGATAGCCCGGACTTCGAGGTGCTCCTTGTAAGCTACTCTATAGACGGAGGTGAGGTTGAGTGTATCGACCTCACCTCTAATGATAGGGTGGAGGACTTCCTTGATATCCTGAGAGACCCGCACATCCTTAAGAACGCGTACAATGCCAACTTCGAGCGCACCTGCTTAGCCAGGCATTTTGGTGTTGAGTGCGATCCTGATCAATGGCGGTGCACGGCTGTGCTTGCGGCACAGCTTGGTCTGCCGAGAAGCCTTAAGGCAGTAGGTGAGGCTTTGGAGCTTCCTGAGGATGCGGCCAAGCTTAAGACCGGCAAGGCCTTAATAGATTACTTCTGCAAGCCTTGCAGGCCTACCAAGGCTAACGGTCAGAGGCTTAGGAACTTTCCGCATCATGCACCTGACAAGTGGGAACTCTTTAAGGAATACAACAAGCAGGATGTGGTAGCAGAGCAGGAGATCAGGAAGAGGCTCGTTAAATTCTGCCCTAATGACTTTGAACAGGCACTCTGGTCGATAGATCAGCGCATCAATGATCGAGGGGTAAGGCTTGACCTCGATATGGCAGGCCGTATCGTAGCGCATGATGACGCACGCACAGAGGCTCTTCAGGATGAAGCCAGGGAGCTCACAGGGCTTAGCAATCCTAACAGCCTGGCACAGCTTAAAGCGTGGCTTAACAGCCAGGGCGTTAAGGCTGACACGCTCAACAAGGCTGATGTGGCTGCTTTCCTTGCATCGGATATCCCGGACAATGTGCGTAGGGTGTTAGAGATCAGACAGAGCACAGGCTTAAGCTCTATCAAGAAGTATTCGACCATGCTCAATATGGCATGCTCTGATCAGAGATGCCGGGGGATGATGCAGTTCTACGGAGGGCATACAGGCAGATGGGCGGGGAGAGGCTTACAGCCACAGAACCTTGCACGCCCTGATATGGAGCTGTCAGACCTCAATATAGCGAGGGATCTTGTTAAAGCTTCGGACTGGGAAGGCGTGGATCTCCTCTTCGGTGATCCTGCACCGGTGCTGTCCCAGCTTGTCAGAACAGCCTTCATACCTTCTGAGGGTAGGCGCTTCGTGGTATCAGACTTCGGGCAGATAGAAGCACGAGTGCTTGCGTGGATAGCGGGGGAGGATTGGAGACTTGACGTATTCGAGAGCGGTAAAGATATATACTGCGAGTCAGCTTCGAGGATGTTCGGTGTTCCTGTGGTCAAGCACGGCATCAATGGTGAGCTTAGGCAGCAGGGTAAGGTTGCAGAATTGGCGCTTGGATATGGCGGCGGTGTAGGAGCTATTAAGTCCATGGACTCGAAGGGCGCTATACCGGAAGAGAATATCGAGGGCATCATACAGGACTGGCGGTCTGCCTCACCGAGCATTGTTAGATTTTGGAGGCAGTCTGAAGCTGCAGCTATTAAGGCTGTGAAGGAAGGTCGAGCATCATACAGAGGGCTGATATTCCGGAGAGAGCACATAGACGGAAAGGTGTGCCTGAGGATCAAGCTACCAAGTGGCCGGTGGATATGCTACTTCGATGCAAGGATAGAAGATGGAGCCTTTGGCGAGCAGTTGAGCTATGCACATGCTAACCAGACCACAGGGAAGTGGGAACAGACAAGGACATACGGCGGAAAAATCACGGAAAACATTGTGCAGTCCATAGCGAGGGACTGCTTAGCAGATAAGATGGCAGAGGTTGGCAGGCGAGGCTATGAGATCGTGTTCCATGTCCACGATGAGATGATCATCGACACGGACAGAGAGGGAGCAGTCGAAGAGATAGACGAGATCATGAGCGAGCCTATAGAGTGGGCGGACGGACTGCCCCTGAAAGGAGATACATTTGAATGCGAGTTCTATAGAAAGTAAGTTAGAAGTAGGCAGGTGGATTGACGATAGGCTGCCTACCAAAGAGGAAGCAGAATATATCAACGGTGCAGGCTTCATTCTATGCGTAGAAGGAAGGTCCGGTAGCATCACATACCACAGAGGCGTCATCGTCGATTCGGATAATGTGTTCGAGGACGGAAAGTGGTATATCAGAGGGGTAAGGAACAGGAACCTGAAGGTGTTAGCCTGGTACATTGTACCGGAATATAAGGAGGTGTAGGAATATGACCAAACAGACCATCAAGGAATGGCTTAAGGAAAGAGGAGATCGAACCGTATCAGAGGATATGGTTCGGATGGATGATGGCGAGTTCATAGATGTGCTTGAATATGACTGCATTAATCACAACATCCTCACAGTGACCGCAGGTGTAGGGAAAGAAAAGGATGGCAAGAACGGCTATCAGACTTATATCAATATATTCGACAACGGCGGAACCAAGTGGAGCATTGAGGTCGAACACGAGGAAGGCAGCTGGAAGGATAATGGGCTTACCATCTGCACGAGGGGGTATGCCGAGCTCTGCACGATGATAGAAGCTTTGAGGTTTGCCGCGGATGTATTGGAAAGTCGGAAAGAGATCCTTGACGAGGGGTGAGTAGATTGAACAGTGTAGCTGATATCAAGCAAGAGAAGGATAAGAGAGAGCATGATCAGAAGCTCTGGGTAAGCACCGGAAAGAACCGGTTCGAGAAAGAGTGGAAGAACAAGCGCATATACTGGTCTGACCTGCTTAAGAAGCTCGAAAGCCCCACAAGGACTTCCGAGACGGTAGCCGAGTATAAAGCCATGAGCAAGGACGAGCAGTTAAGGATCAAGGATGTAGGTGGCTTCGTAGCCGGTCAGCTTGAGGGCGGTCAGAGGAACGGCAGATCTGTAAGATCGAGGGGTATGCTTACCTTCGATCTCGACAACGCGCCGAAGGACTTCCCAGAGTGGTGCATGATGGAGATGCCCTACAGATGGGTGCTACATAGCACACACAAGCACACGCCGGATAAGCCACGCTATAGGCTCCTGCTGCCGCTTGACAGGGAAGTAAGCCCGGATGAGTTCCAGGCTATAGGCAGGAAGGTCGGTGAGCGCATAGGTATGCAGTACCTTGACCACACCACCTTCCAGCCAGACAGGCTGATGTTCTGGCCTTCAGTATCCGCAGATGGCGAGTATGTATACGATTCGAACGAGGGCGAGCCTATTAAGGCTGACGAGGTGCTTAGTGAATACCCGGACTGGACAGACCAGTCCTACTGGGCTTTATGCCCTGATGAGATCAGGGTCGGAAAGGACAGGAAGAGCAAGCAGCAGAACCCCTTAGATAAGCGTGGCATGGTAGGGGCGTTCTGCCGGACATACTCTGTGCCGGATGTGATCAGTGAGTTCCTGTCTGAAGTATATGAGCCCTGCGATAACAATCCAAACAGATACACATACAAGCTCGGATCCACAGCCGGGGGCTTGGTGGTCTACGATGATGGTCTGTTCGCTTATTCAAACCATGCCACCGATCCGGCAAGCTGTATGGACTTAAATGCCTTCGATCTGGTGCGTGTGCATCTGTTCAGCGATCGCGATGATGATGTTAAGCCGGGCACAAGGGCTGACCGTATGCCGAGCTATATGGCTATGTGCGAGCTGGCAGCAGGCGATCCGAAGGTAAGACGCTTGATGCGTGAGGAGCGTATGGCGAAGGCCTTGGAGGACTTCGATGGCGAGAGCCTTCCTGAGGAAGATGGTACAGATGAGTGGCAGGACAAGCTTGCCGTGCACCCGAAGACAGGTGAGGTGCTTAACAGCCTTCAGAATCTACAGCTCATCATGATCAACGATAAGAGCCTTAAGGGGCTTGCCTACAATGAGATGGAGAAGCTCCCCTATCTGACTGCGGATGTACCATGGCGGAAGATGGGCGCAGAGGCTACTTGGTCAGATATGGACGAGAGCAACCTATATGTATACCTATCTAACCATTACGCTGACTTTAGGAAGCAGGACATACAGGCGGTGGTTGACGCTGTGGCGCTTAAGAGGGCATACCATCCTATCAGGGACTACTTGAACGGCTTGCCTTCCTGGGACGGAGTGGAGAGGGCTAAGAGGCTCTTCATCCAGTATCTAGGAGCAGAGGACTGCGAGTATGTTCGAGAGGTGACAGCCCTATGGCTTACTGCGGCAGTGGCGAGGATATACCAGCCAGGCATTAAGTTCGACAACGTGATCGTGCTGTCGGGTCCGGGTGGAATAGGTAAGAGTACTCTGCTTGACCGGCTCGGTATGGAGTGGTTCAGCGACTCCCTCACCTTCGAGGATATGAAGGGCAAGGAGGGATCCGAGAAGATCCAGAGCACTTGGATCAATGAGATAGCCGAGCTTAAGGGCATGCGAAAGGTTGACGTGGAGAGCGTTAAGAGCTTTATATCGAGAAGAGTTGACAAGTACAGACCTTCATACGGAAGGCACACGGTAGAGCGCAGAAGGCGCTGCGTGTTCATAGGAACATCGAACAACGGCTCCTATCTTAAAGATCTGACAGGCAACAGGCGCTTCTGGCCTGTGCCCTGTGAAGGCAGAGGATCTAAGAAGGCTTGGGATCTTACCAAGGACGATGTGGCTCAGATCTGGGCAGAGGTCAGAGAGGTGTTCTACGAGATGGTGTATGGCTCTAACCTATATCTTAGCCCGGAGCTTGAAGAGGAAGCTGCCAAGAGGCAGACGCAAGCCTTGGAAGGCGCAGAGCAGGAAGGCACGATCGGAGAGTACCTTGACAGGAAGCTGCCTATTGACTGGGATGTCATGGACACAGCTGAGCGCATTGACTGGCTCCTGAGTGACAAGAAGGGCGTAGAGGAAAGGCAGACTGTATGCGTGGCTGAGATATGGAGCGAGTGCTTCAGGATGGCTGATGTGAGGCGCAAGCGGTCGGATTCAGACGAGATCGTCAGAACGCTTTTAAGGCTTGGATGGGTTCCGGCTGGTCAGAAACGTGTGATCAATTACGGAGTCCAGAGCGTATATGTTAAGAGTGATCCTGTGTAATTAGGGGTGTAATTAGCTACCGATTTTGTAATTAGCGAAGGGTGCTAATTACAGAGCGTTTTGTAATTAGCGCATCGAGCTAATTACGCTAATTACACAAGGAATGGCTTAAAATAAGGCTTTCTACAATACTGTAATTAGTAATTAATGCTATAAAAGTATATTAAATATATGTCATATGGGTATATGTGACACGCATATACACGTCTATACGCGTGCGTGCGCGCGAGAACGGAGGTTGAATGGAGGATCGAGAAAGTACTGTTGAGGCAAGGCTTAGGATAGGCGTAGCCAACGCAGGAGGTAAGGCATACAAGTGGGTAAGCCCTGGTAATGCAGGGGTGCCGGATAGGCTGGTGATCATGCCCGGCGGAAGGGTCTACTTCGTTG
>ERZ808026.240-NODE-240-length-11627-cov-2.763550_pt1 | contig 11627 bp, 13 predicted proteins | sample MGYA00380182_ERZ808026 | MGnify/ENA primary metagenome ERZ808026 (study PRJEB31490, sample SAMN06133376) | cow dung metagenome | isolation source: H9 | host: cow | place: China: Chengdu | collected 2015-05 ... | reverse complement strand
TTCCCATTCCGAACACGGAAGTTAAGCTCATTTCTGCCGACAATACTTGCCTGGAGACGGGCCGGGAAGATAGGTAATGCCAACACAAAGCGGACGATCTGATGATCGTCCGTTTTTTTATGTGTTCAAATAGATTGAAGGGAAAATATAAGTTTGATATAATGAAGCGAAATCCAGATGGCAGAGGAATTCTTTCGAATGAGGTAAAACGATGAGAAGCAAGATACAAGGTATTCGTTTTCCGGTGGGACTTCGCACATTGAAAACAGCGGTTGCTGTAGCTGCATCTATTTTATTGGTAGAACGCTACGGCACCAGTGCGGATGAATTGCTCTTTGGCGTGATGGGAGTATTTTCGGCCATGGAGCCTACCTTTAAGGCATCGGTGAGAGGTTGTATAGCCCAATTCAGCGGTGTGATCGTGGGCGTATTACTTTCCCTGGCGATTCGAGCCGTGGAAATTCCCGGCGTGGTTGCAGCGGGAGTGGGCATCATCCTGGTAATGGCGCTTTATCAGATTTTTCATTGGAAAACTTCGCCTGTGTTGCCCTGTCTGATTCTGGTCACCATTTGTACGGATCCGGAACTGGGAGCTGTAGCTTATGGCGCTGCCAGGATCTGGAATACAGCATTAGGTCTGGCTGTGGGAATGGCGATCAATATGCTGGTATTCCCCTATGACACCAGCCGCAAGATGCAGCAGGCCATGATCAGTTTGGATGACGATTTGATTCTGTTTCTGGAAGACCGTTTTGATGGAGATGACCACCTGCCTGAAACGGCAGAGATGAGTAAAAAAATCGAATCTATGGAGCGTCAGTTGGAAATGTTTGCAGATCAACGACTGCTGCGCCGCAGACGCCAAAAGCGCACCTTGGCTAAGCTCCTGAGTTGTGAAGATACTGCGCGGGCGCTGTTGTTGGAGGTGCAAACCTTGCGCAGCATGGATTACATTGGCCGTCTGAACAAGGAGAATCGGACTGCGCTGCGTGCGTTAGGAGCGAACATTTCGGAAAACAGTCCGGACAGTCGTTTTCAGGTAGAGGATCTGGTGGTAAACTATCATGTTTCGAGAGCGCTCCATCTCCGGCAGAAGCTGAAGGATGAGTTGTCTAGAAATATCAATCAAAAAGGGTGAATGGGATTGTCCCATTCACCCTTTTTCCACATGGATGTGGATGATTCTGCGGTTCCGCCGGCGATGATCTTGCCAGAGGTGATGTTGTTGTATCAAGCAATGCGCTGCCCTTCTTCTGCTCAGATCGTATTTACATATCTTTCCACATCAAAGTGCTCCAGCAGGCTGTCTTTGCGCAGATAGAGAGGATGATGCGGATGCCCTTTTTTGGAGCGCTTTCCGGCAGAGAACCAGCGGGCATGATAGGTGCTGCCAATTGCGATCATATCTTTGACACAATCGGGGAGATAATCCCGTTTTTCAATAATGGTACCCCAGGCCGCCCAGATCGCAGGAGCGTTGTCCTGGTCGAGGGAGAGGGCGTAGGCAAATGCTTTCATATTTTCCTGATGGAGCTGCATATTGTAGGTCTGTTCCATGTCATCAGGATTGGTTGCGCGCTGAGCGTAGACATTAAACATGATGAAGCTGTCATAGCCGTTGTGCAGCGCGATCCGCTCTACGGATTTCAGCGTGTTGTCCAAATCATCAGGGGCAGCGGTGGATGGATTGATTCCTACGCAGATCAGAGGTTTTTTTCCTCTGGTTCCCAGAATATAACGATACTCAGAGTAGAAATTAGGTACATAAAGCCATTTTGTAATATCATAATCAGGGCTTGGCTGGTTGGCAATGGCCAAGGCAGGTTCAAATTCCAAAATATCCAGCGCGTTGGTTTCACAGGTTGGGATATGCATAGGTTGACTCCTTTCTCTCTTTGCATCGAATATAACAGGAAAAGAAGGCGCGGGCAAGAATAAATTGCTGGCAGATGAAAAAGCTCTTGACAGGCAGGGAATCTGTGATAAAATATAAATAACAATAATGATTACTAATAAGAACATAGGGAGGATATTTTATGAATCGAAAGGCATTTGATCGGATCAACTATGGACTGTTTGTGATCGGCGCAGCTCAGGAGGGCCGACTGCAGGGGTGTATTGTCAACTCGCTGCACCAGGTTACCGCTACCAATCCCTTTAAGTTTACACTGACGATGAACAAGAGCAGCGAGACCTGCAAGACCATTGAAGCCACGGGCAGCTTTGCAGCTACGGTGCTCAGCCGGGAGACCCCCGAGGACCTGGTTAAGCTGTTTGGCTATAAGTCCGGCCGCATTGTGCAGAAGTTTGATGGGCTGAACTTCGGTCTGGATGAGGCGGGAAATCCCTATCTAAAGGATCATGCATTGGCTCGCATCAGCTGCAAGGTGGTAGATAAGGTGGATCTGGGCAGCTACATTCTCTATGTAGCCACTGCTGAGGAGGCTGAAGTTTTGGGTGAGGGTCAGGCTTTAACGCTGGATGATTTCAATGGTGCCGGCAACAAGGCTCCTTCCACTGCCACGGTTGTCCGCACGCTGGATGAAAACTTTGGCTGGAAATGTACCGTTTGCGGTTATATTGCAGAGATGGAGACGCTGCCTGATGGTTACAAGTGTCCCATTTGCCGGGCAGGAAAAGACAAGTTCGTAAAGCTGTAAAAGAAAGCCGGCCCATCGGGCCGGCTTTCTTATCAGGTACTTGTTTTACGATTGAGCAAGATGATGGACAAAAGAATGGCCGCCATGCCCAATAGCTTGCAGGGAGTAAGCACTTCGTGAAAGAGTGTAATTCCCAACAGGGAGGCCACAAAGGGTTCTGCAGTGGCCAGAATGGCAGCTTTGCCTGCCTCTGTGTGGTTGAGTCCTTCTGTATAGAAGATATAGGGCAGCAGGCAGCAGAAAACGCCGATGCACACTCCGCCTGTGATGGCGCGAGGATCCAACAGGACGTGAGGGGTTTGCAGCAGTCCTGACAGCGGAAGGGAACCCATAGCAGCAAATAGGAAGGTGTAGAAGGACACGGTTCCGGAGGAATATTTTGCCAAGGCGAATTTGCTGAAAATTGTGTATAAGGCATAGCCGAATCCTGACCCCAGACCAAAGAGAATGGTTTTCCCGGACAGGCTTTCCTCGCCTGGAGGGAGCAGTCCGGTGACCAGCATACAACCCAACAGCGTCAGGCACAGCGCCAGCAGTTTGGTACGGGTAACAGGTTCCCGAAAGAACAAAGTGGATAGGAGCATCACGAACACCGGTGAGGTGTAAAGCAGTACTGTGGCCGCAGACATGGAGCTGGACTTGATGGTAGTGAACAGGCACCAGTTGAAAAACACCACGCTGAGAATGCCTGTGCCGATAAAATATTTACAGTCCGACAGCCGGATCTTCAGAGCGCCGGGGTCGGTAAAGCGCAGGAAAATAAAACAGAGAAGGGCAGCGAGCGTATTTCGTACTGCTACACTCTGCATCGAGGTAAGTCCGGCGGCGGTAAGCAGGCTTAGAAATACCCCCGTAGTGGCCCACAGTGAGGCGGCCAGAAGGATGAGCAGGTAGGATTTTTTCTGCATAGCGGTGCCTCGTTTCGAAAATAGTATCAATACAGAGCCATTGTAGCAGAAAGATAGAGGAGAATTCAAGATGGAGTATCAACACATCAAACAGGGTTATTTTCTCAACCGTCCAAACCGGTTTATTGCCCATGTGGAGTTGGATGGGGAAGAGGTAGTTTGTCATGTGAAAAATACCGGCCGGTGCCGGGAGCTTCTGACACCCCGGGCGGTGGTCTACCTGGAGGAGAGTGACAACTCCAACCGTAAGACCCGCTATGATCTGATTGGCGTGGAGAAGGGAGAGCGGAAGATCAATATGGATTCTCAGGCCCCCAATCAGGTGTTCGGGGAGTGGGCCAGAGGCGGCGGCTTTCGTTCGGATCTGCGCAAACTACAGTCAGAGACTACATACGGTAATTCCAGGTTTGATTTCTACTGGGAGTCTTCGGAAAAACGGGGATTTGTAGAAGTAAAGGGTGTGACACTGGAGGAAGATGGTGTGGTGTTGTTCCCTGATGCCCCGACGCAGCGAGGGATCAAGCACCTGGAGGAATTGGTGGCGGCCAAGGCTGCGGGGTATGATGCAGCAGTATGCTTTGTGATCCAGATGGAGGGAGTGAAGTGTTTTCGCCCGAATGACCGCACCCATCCGGAGTTTGGTGCGGCGCTGAGAAAAGCGGCACAGGCCGGAGTGGAGATCATCGCTGTGGACTGCACAGTGGAGCGGGACAGCCTGAAGATCCGGGAACGTGTTCCGGTGGAACTGTGACCGAAAGGGAACAAAGGATATGGGACAATAAAATTCCGCCGCAAATGGCGGGGATCCATAAAACAGTTGCAGTCCCGGCAGGTTATCTGCCGGGACTGTTCTTGTAGCTATTGCTGCCATGTGATAGAATGAACAAAACAATTAGACAAACTTGAATTTATCTAAGAGTTTGCACCGCACCAAAGCCTCCCCTGTGTAAGGGGAGGTGGGCAAAATCTTTGATTTTGCTCGGAGGGGTTGTCAATCCCTCAGCCACGCTGATCGCGTGACAGCTCCCTTTACACAAGGGAGCCTCGGGCGCTCCAGCGCCAGTTAAGAAAACTTGAATTTGACGAATGGAGGGTACTATATGAAGAAACTCTTATGTATATTGTTAGTTCTTTGTATGTTGTTTTCCTTGTCAGGATGTGCAGAAAAAATTTTAGGAAGTGCTGTATTCCTATTTCTTGTTGCTACAGGTGATGATAGCGCTGATAAGGATGAAGTTTTTGAATTTGTCTGTGAAAAGGAAGACGAATTGTTAAAAGCAATTGAGGACGAGGATTTTTCTGCGTTTGAAAATAAAGGTTTTATCAAAAGCATTGATGCAGACGAAACAATTGTTGATTTTTCCTGTGGTGGCGCTGGTGTTGGCTCTGGAACTTCTTATGTAGGATTTTACTACTCACCGAATGACGACATGACTGCGGTATGGTGTGCACCATCCTCCGTTAATTCTCTGACAGCTTCTGGAAATGGTTTTGAGTGGCAAGAACAAAATGGTGATAATCGATACTACACAGAACATATTTGCGGCCACTTTTATTATTACGAGGCTTCTTTCTGAGAAAAAATGAATTAGACAAATTCCAATTTGACGAACAGTAAGGGCGCACTTCTATACACCTTTCGGTGTCGTGCGTAATATGCGTTTTGCACTGCTATCCGTGCCTCCCCTGACAAGGGGAGCGCCTTAGAAACTGCTGCATCATACAACAAATGAAAACCGACCTATGATCGTTACCATAGGTCGGTTTTCACTGTTTTACCAAGCCTTGTGGAATATTGCGGCGAAATGTTTCCAATACCGGATTTTAGCCACCCATAACCTGTGTCAGGCTGTCCACCGCCTGGTTGACACTTTTGGCGGCCTTGTGGGCTACCCGCCTGATCTCACGGCGGGAGGGGCACAGGCACATCCCAAGCACAGAGCCAACAATCAGACCTGTACTCATTCCCAAAAAGAAATGACCGTGACTGCAGCAATGATTCATCGTTTTCCCTCCTTTTTAAGGGCGGTTTTCGCCCCTTGATGACACTATTCTTCCCCAAACGGGGGAATTATGCGTTGCTAAATTCTGTACGTTCCGCTATAATAAAACTAGAAGATTATGCCCAGAATGTATGCCCGTTTTTAGCGGGCTGGATCGCTGGAGGAATTAAAAATGAAATTACTGATCAAAAACGGAAAATTGGTAGACCCTGTCAGTGGAACCGTTTCCCAGACGGATCTGTTGGTTGAAAACGGAAAAGTAGCACTCATCGAAAAGGGAATCGAGTGTGAGGCAGAGCAGGTGATCGACGCCAAGGGGCTGATGGTCTGTCCCGGTTTGGTGGATATGCATGTTCATCTGCGTGATCCCGGTCTGACCTACAAGGAAGATATCTTTACCGGAACGCAGGCCGCTGCCCGCGGCGGTGTGACCAGCCTGGTCTGTATGGCCAACACCTCCCCTGTACTGGATTGTCCCGAGCAGATCACCTATGTCAAGGAGAAGGCAGCTCAGGCCTGTGGCGTGAATGTCTATCCTGTGGGTGCTGTGACCGAGCATCTCCGCGGCCGTGAACTGACCGACTTTGCCGCACTGAAGGAGGCAGGAGCCATTGCCCTGTCTGATGACGGCAACAACATTGACGATGCCAATGTGATGCGTGACGCGCTGATCAAGGCTCGCCGTCAGGGTATGACCATTTTGGCCCACTGTGAGGACACCAATATGGTGGGCAATCGAGGGGTCAATGAGGGCAGTGTCTCCCGCCAGCTGGGGCTGGAGGGCCGCCCTGCCATTGCCGAGGAATTGGTCATCATGCGTGATGCCATGCTGGCTGAGGAGACCCAGGCTGCTGTTCACGTTTGCCATGTCTCCACGGCCAAGAGCGTGGACATTATTCGCCGGATGAAAAAGAAGGGCGTAGCCATCACCTGCGAGACCTGCCCCCAGTACTTCACCATCACGGAGGATGAGATCCTGAACAAGGGCGCTCTGGCCCGCGTCAATCCTCCTCTCCGCACGGAAAAGGATATGAAGGGCATCCTTGCGGGCCTGAAGGATGGCACCATCGATGTCATTGCCACCGACCATGCCCCTCACTCTGTGGAGGAGAAAAGCCGTGAGGTGAGCAAGGCGCTCAGCGGTATGGTTGGTCTGGAGACCTCTCTGGCGCTGACGCTGACCCAGCTTTACCACACCGGAAAAATGGAGCTGCCCGATATCATCCGCCGCATGACTTCCAATCCTGCCTCCATTCTGCATCTGCAGAAGGGCCGACTGTCTCTGGGCAGTGACGGCGATATCACCATCTTTGATCCCGACGAGGAGTGGGTGGTGGATCCGGAGCAGTTTGCGTCCAAGGGCCGGAATACCCCCTTTGCCGGCAAGACGCTCAAGGGCAAGGTTAAGTACACCATTGTGGCCGGAAAGGTCATTTATCAGGATCAGTAAACAGAATCTATACTAACAGAAATGAGGAATACATATGTCTTTTGACGTTCTGCAGGACAAGATCCGCGCCGTAAAGAACCCTACCGTTGCCGGTCTGGATGCCCGCATCGAGTACGTGCCCGAGTACATCCGTAAGGCTGCATTTGAGGAGTACGGTGTTGGTCTGAAGGGTGCTGCTGAGGCCATCTGGCAGTTCAATGTGGGTCTGATTGACGCTCTGTGCGACATCGTCCCCGCCGTCAAACCTCAGGCTGCCTACTATGAGAATCTGGGCTGGCAGGGTATGGAGATGCTGGAGCGCACCATCGCCTACGCCAAGAGCAAGGGTATGTATGTCATCGCTGACATTAAGCGCGGTGACATCGGTTCCACCGCCTCTGCTTACGCTGAGGGTTGGCTGACCGGTGCTAAAATTGAAGGCCAGCAGTTCAAGTCCTTTGACGCTGACTGTGTTACCCTGAATGGCTACATGGGTTCTGACTCCATCAACCCCTTCCTGAAGGCCGCCAAGGAGGAGAATAAGTCTGCATTTGTGCTGGTCAAGACCTCCAACCCCGGTTCCGGTGAGCTGCAGGATCTGATGGTGGGCGACAAGACCATTTATCAGGTGATGGGTGATCTGAACGAGACCATTGCTGCCGGTACTGAGGGCAAGTATGGTTACACCATGGCCGGTGCGGTGACCGGTGCTACCTATCCCGCTCAGATCCAGGGTCTGCGCAGCCAGCTGAGCAAGACCTTCTTCCTGGTGCCCGGCTACGGCGCTCAGGGCGGCACTGCGGAGGACGTCAAGCACGCCTTTGACAAGTTTGGTCACGGCGCGATCATCAACTCCTCCCGCGGTATCATGTGTGCCTGGCAGAAGACCGGCGGCGACGGCCACGACTTTAAGGAGGCTGCACGCAACGCTGCCATCGCCATGCGTGATGATATCATGCAGTTTGTTACCATTGAGTAAGACAGAAAAGGGGAAATAAAGGGGGGTTAAGGGAATGGCCAAAGAAAAACCGCGCTGCGTACTTTGCGGGCAGGAAACGGAATTTTTCCGGCGTGCATCGTTACCCCTTTACAATACCAACCAGATCGTCTGCACCGCCTGCAAGCAGACGTACGAGTCCGCCAACCGGGAGGAGCGGAATAAGCTGAAGGAACAAATGCTTCAGTCCCCCTACCTTTGGGACGGTGAGCGGATCCAGAGTCTGCTGAAATGGAAGCGGGAAGAAGAGGAACGACGGGCGGCCAGGGAAAACCTGAATGTCCTTACGGCGGCACGCCGGGAGCAGTCCACCATCTGCTGCGGGCAGAGAATGAATCTGTTGGGGGCTACCCGGTTCCAGATCCACCCCGTTGGTCTGCTGGGAGAAGAATCCGGCATGATGGATATGACGGTATATGAGTGCCAGCTGTGCGGACGGCTGAAATTTTTCAAACCTGTACCCCATGAGGGGTGATAAAACATTAACACAAAGGTCGTGATACCCATGAAAGTAGAACGAAAGTGTACTATTGTAAACAAGACTGAGCTGGGAGAGGCTGTTTCCATGGTCCTGGAAGTGGGGGATATGGTTCGCCAGTCCTTCAAGGGTCCCGGTCAGTTTGTCCATATCAAGTGCGGCGAGGGACTGCTGCTTCGCCGACCTATCTCCGTGTGTACCTGTCAGGAAGAGGAGCCCAGCGATCTGCTGCGTATTGTCTTTGAGGCCCGCGGTGAGGGTACCCAGTGGCTGGCCGAGCGCAGCGAGGGCGAGAGCCTGGATGTGCTGGGTCTGGCCGGAAACGGCTTCAGCATCAAGCCTGATGGCCGCTACATCCTGGTGGGCGGCGGCATTGGTGTGCCTCCCATGCTGGGCTGCGCCCAGTATACCGGAGGCAAGTCCGTCGCCATTCTGGGTTTCCGCAATGCCGGTAAGGTGATGCTGGAAGAGGAATTTAAGACTGCATGTGCCGGTGTTCAGATTGCCACCGATGACGGCTCTTACGGCTATCATGGTTTTGTGGATGCCCTGGTTCGTGCTGAGCTGGAAAAGGACTCCGGCTATGATGGCGTGCTGGCCTGCGGTCCCAAGCCCATGCTGCGTACCGTGGCCAAGGTGGCCGAGGAGTTCGGCGTACTCTGCAAGGTTTCTATGGAAGAGCGTATGGGCTGCGGCGTAGGTGCCTGTCTGGTTTGCGCCTGTGACATGGCTGACGGCAGCCGCAAGCACGTCTGCAAGGATGGCCCTGTGTTTGACTCCAAGGAGGTGGACTGGAATGCCTGATATGAAGGTGAATCTGGCCGGTGTTGAGCTGAAAAACCCCATTGTTGTGGCCTCCGGCACCTTTGGCTTCGGCCGTGAGTATGCTCAGTTTTATGATCTGGGCGAGTTGGGCGGCATCTGTGCCAAGGGTCTGACCCTCCATCGCCGCGAGGGCAATCCTGCCCCCCGTATTGCCGAAACCCCCATGGGCATTCTCAATTCTGTGGGTCTGCAGAATCCCGGTGTGGATGACTTTATCGTCCACGAACTGCCCTTCATGCGCCAGTACGACACCAAGGTGATCGCCAATATCTCCGGCAACACCCCGGAGGAGTACGGCATCATGTGTGAGAAGCTGTCTGAGGCCGGTGTGGATATGATCGAGGTCAACATCTCCTGCCCCAATGTTAAGGCTGGCGGTCTGGCCTACGGCACCAAGCCTGAGCTGGCTGCTGAGGTTACCGAGGTGGCTAAGAAGCACTCCACTGTCCCTGTGATGGTGAAGCTCTCTCCCAACGTTACCGACATTACCGAGATTGCCCGGGCCGTGGAAGGTGCCGGTGCCGATGCGGTTTCTCTGATCAATACGCTGCGTGGTATGCGCATTGACATCAATACCCGCCGTCCTGTGCTGAAGATGAACACCGGCGGTATGTCCGGTCCTGCTGTTCTGCCTGTGGCAGTGCGCATGGTATGGGAGGTTTCCAACACTGTGAAGATTCCCGTGCTGGGCATGGGCGGTGTGGCCAAGGGTTCTGACGCTGCACAGCTGATGCTGGCCGGTGCCTCTGCCGTGGCTGTGGGTACCGCCTGCTTTGCCGATCCCTTTGCCCCTGTGAAGGTCCGTGACGAGCTGAAGGCCATTGCTGAGAAGCAGGGTCTTGCCGGTGTATCCGAGCTGACCGGCGGCGTGAAGCCCTGGTAAAAGGACGATCAATTCAACATCATTTCGGTTGCTCCTTTTTCCGGCGAAAAAGGAGCAACTAAAAAATTAGGAGAGCCTATGACAACAATTTATCTCATTCGACACGCCGAGGCAGAGGGAAATTTGTACCGCCGGATTCATGGTTGGTACGATGCTCTGGTGACTGAAAATGGATATAAACAGATCGAGGCATTGAAGAACCGGTTTGAGCAGATCCATATCGATGCAGTCTACTCCAGCGACCTCTTCCGTACCATGACGACTGCCCGGGCCATTTATGAGCCAAAGGGGCTGGAACTGCATACGGATCCCGGTCTGCGAGAGATGAATCTGGGAGACTGGGAAGATAAGACCTGGGGAGAAATGCGCCAGTTCAATGGCGCAGAGCTGGACCGCTTCAACGTCAGCGACCCCACCTGGCAGGCCCCCAACGGGGAGAGCTTCGGTATGCTGGGGGAGCGTTTGGAGCAGACGGTACGCCGTATTGCGGCCAAGCACCCCAATCAGACCATTGCCCTGTTCAGCCATGGAATGGCGATCCGACAGGTTACAGCCAACGTGAAGGGACTGCGGCCGGAGGACTGGAAGGATCTGCGCCACAGCGATAATACCTCCGTCACCTGCATGACTTTTGATGGGGAGAAGCTGGAACTGGTGCTGGAGGGTGATACCTCCCACTTGGATCCCTCTATTTCCACCTTTGCCCGCCAGTCCTGGTGGCGCAAGTCCGGCGGACGCTCTGAGGATGTGAACCTGTGGTTCCGTCCCCTTGACATGGAGCGGGAGGAGGAGCTTTACCTGGAAGCACGCCGTGAGGCGTGGCATACAGTACATGGGGATGGTCCCGCTTTTGATGGAGAAAGTTTTTTGCGGGATGCACGGGAGCATCTGCAGCGTACCCCTTGGGGGGTGAGCGTTGCCATGATGGGGGACCGGGTGGCTGGTATTGTCCAGATGGATCCCCAACGCTATGCTGAGGACAACGCCGGGTACATTCCCTTCTGTTATGTCATGCCTGAACTGCGTACCAAGGGTCTTGGCGCCCAGCTGATTGGCCACACAGTGGCGCACTACCGCCCCATGGGCCGGGATAAGCTGCGGCTGCGCTGCGCACCCTACAATCAGCATGCCCAGCATGTCTACGCACAACTGGGATTTCAGAAAATAGGCGAGGAGCAGGGCAGTCGTGTCCCGCTGGATATTTTGGAGAAATATATTGGATATGAGCGATAATGTAGTTTTTGACCGGGATCTGTTTCTTCCGGTCAGCAAGGAGGACATGACCCGCCGTGGCTGGGACAGCTATGACTTCCTGATCATTACCGGTGATGCCTATGTGGACCATCCCTCCTTTGGCACCACCATCATCGGCCGTTTGCTGGAGGCGGAAGGATACCGTGTGGCCATCCTCTCCCAGCCGGATTGGAAGACCCCTGAGGCATTT
>ERZ808026.239-NODE-239-length-11632-cov-2.670705_pt1 | contig 11632 bp, 5 predicted proteins | sample MGYA00380182_ERZ808026 | MGnify/ENA primary metagenome ERZ808026 (study PRJEB31490, sample SAMN06133376) | cow dung metagenome | isolation source: H9 | host: cow | place: China: Chengdu | collected 2015-05 ... | reverse complement strand
CCCGCCGGACCTACCTTCCGCCACGACGCCTACCCCGAATATAAGGCGCAGCGTGAGGCTACGCCCGAGGATATCAAACTGAGTGTGCCCATCATCAAGGAAGTGCTGGCAGCATACAACATCCCCATCGTCGAACAACCCGGATTCGAGGCCGACGACGTGATCGGCACGCTGGCCAAGCAGGCTGCCGCGCAAGGCCTCCAGGTCTCGATGATCACACCTGATAAGGACTACGCACAACTCGTCGGTAATGGTATCCGAATGTGCCGCCCCGGACATGGCAGCCAAGGAATGGAAATCCTGGGGCCTGACGAAGTGTGTGCGAAATACGGCATCGATTCGCCAACGCAAGTGATTGACCTGCTCGCCCTGATGGGAGATGCAGCCGACAATATACCTGGTTGCCCCGGTGTGGGAGAAAAGACGGCGGTGAAGTTGATTGCAGAGTTTGGCAGCGTAGAGAATTTGACCGCCAGTGTGGACCAATTGAAAGGCGCTCTGAAGAAAAAGGTAGAAGAGAACGTCGAAAAGATACATTTCTCAAAATTCCTGACTACGATCAAAACCGACGTGCCCATTACCCTCGACCTGGAAAAAATGAAGCGACGCCCTATCGACGAGGTGGCTTTGCGCCGAATATTCGAAGAGTTGGAGTTTCGCAATTTGGCCGCACGCATTTTGGGCGGCACGGCGGCTGGCGCACAGGGCACGGCGGCTTCGGCTGCTGGTGCGACGGGTAGTGCCGCTGGTGTTTCTGCTGGTCGCGCGAAAACCTCAGCTCGCAAGAATTCTGCGCCTGCTGAACCCTCTTTATTTGGCGATTTTTTTGCCGATGAGCCGACAGAATTTTTTCAGACGAATCTTTCGATACTAAAAGACGTGCCTCACGACTATCATCTCGTTGAGAAAGAAGAGGAAAGAGCGGAATTACTTGCATTTTTATTGACAAAATCAGAAGTGGCTTTTGACACAGAGACCACTTCGACCGACGCTTTGGACGCAAAATTGGTTGGAATGAGCTTTGCCGTAGAGGGTGGACGCGCTTGGTACGTCGCCGTGCCACAAGATTTTGAGCAAGCGCGTAGGATTGTAGACCAATTCCGTCCGATCCTTGAGAGCGACACAATTATGCTAGTCGGACAAAATCTGAAGTACGACCTCAACGTGCTGGTGAAGTACGGCGTGGAACTCCGAGCACCGCTTTTCGACACGATGTTAGCCCATTATGTCATTCAACCCGAACTGCGTCACAATTTGGACTATCTGGCTGAAATTTATCTGAAATATCAAACCATCTCCATCGAGGAATTGATCGGCGCCAAGGGACGAAAGCAGAAGAATATGGCGGACCTTTTGCCACAGGACGTTTGCGACTATGCCTGCGAGGACGCCGACGTGGCACTACGCCTGAAACCTTTGTTGGAAAAGGAAATGCACGAGAACGGACAGGAGGTGTTGTTCCGCGAAACCGAGATGCCCTTGATGCCCGTCCTGGCCAAAATGGAACGCCACGGCGTCCGACTGGATACAAAGGCTCTGGCCGAGAGTAGCAGGATACTCAACGAGCGCCTGCTGCGTATCGAAGAAGAAATTTACCAACACGCTGGTCACCCCTTCACCATATCTTCGCCACGCCAGGTGGGAGAAGTGCTCTACGGCGAGTTGAAATTGGTGGAAAAAGTCAAGAAGACCAAGAGCGGACAATACTCTACCGACGAAGCCACACTGGATGCAATGCGCAGCAAGCACCCCATCGTAGGCAGTATCCTGGAGTATCGTGGACTGCGCAAGTTGATCAGTACCTACGTCGAAGCACTGCCGCAAATGTTGAGCCCAGTGGATGGCAATTTGCACTCGTCTTTCAACCAAAGTGTCACGGCTACGGGCCGCTTGTCGTCGAGCAATCCCAACTTGCAAAACATCCCTGTGCGCGGAGAGGACGGCCGCGAAATGCGCCGCGCTTTTGTGCCCGACGAGGGTAGCGTGTTCTTGTCTGCCGACTACTCGCAAATCGAACTCCGTCTGATGGCGCACCTCAGTGGCGACGAGAATTTGATACGAGACTTCGTCGAAGGAAAAGATATTCACGCTGCTACCGCCGCACGTATCTTCAAAAAACCACTCGAAGAGGTGGATCGCGACGAACGCCGTAAGGCAAAGACAGCCAACTTTGGTATTATTTACGGTATCTCCGCCTTCGGGCTGGCAGAGCGGATGGAGGTGAGCCGAAGCGAGGCAAAATCCCTTATCGAGAACTATTTCGCCACCTATCCCAGAGTGCGCGAATATATAGATGAATGCGTGGAAAAAGCACGTCAGACGGGCTACATCGAAACCCTGCTGGGTCGTCGCCGATACCTGGCAGATATCAATTCGCGCAACGCCGTGGTGCGTGGATACGCCGAGCGCAACGCCGTCAATGCACCTATTCAGGGCACAGCCGCCGACATTATCAAAATCGCTATGATCCGCATCGATCAGCGCCTGGTGGCCGAGGGACTACGTGCTAAGATGATCCTGCAAGTACACGACGAATTGAACTTCTCTGTACCCCGCGAGGAACTGGAACAAGTGCGTCAAATCGTCGTCCAGGAAATGGAAAAAGCCTGCGCTCTGTCCGTGCCACTGGTGGCCGAATGTGGTGTAGGGGACAACTGGCTCGAGGCGCATTGATAGCCCCTGTCGTGTCGGTATGAGACTTGAAACAAAGGAGTAGAATTAGTCTGAAAACAAGGTAAGAACGCCATGGAATATATGCACATCGTGAGCCGCATGCTGATGATATTCGGCGTCGTGCTGGTAGGTTATTTTTCGGCCAAGCGTGGTATTTGGGCACACGAGTTAAACAAAGCGATGTCGGTGTTTGTGCTCAATGTCACAGCACCCCTATTGATTCTCTCTTCGGTCATGGGCGAGGGCCCCGGCTTCACACCTGCTGAGGTGGGGCAGTTGGTTTGGGTATCGCTGCTCAACTATGCCATTCTGCTGGGCGGAGCTTATGCCGTTTCGGCGATTTGGAAATTGGATACATATAGACGCGGTTTGCTGCGTTTCATGCTTTCTTTCGGCAATGTCACGTTTATCGGCTTCCCCGTGCTGATGTCTTTGTTTGGCGACCGAGCCGTGTTTTATGGCGCCGTACTGACCATCCCCTTCAACGTACTGATCTTCACCATAGGCGACGAATTCATCTCCGGCACAGGCAGTTTGCGTCGCGCGTTCCGCCCCAAACTGATGCTGTCCCCTTGTGTCGTAGCCTCGCTCCTGGCCATCGTGTTTGTACTGTTTGACATCCCCACCCCACCCGTTATGGGCGAGTGGTGTCACCTAATTGGCGATATGACCATCCCTTGCGCCCTGCTCATCATCGGTTCGAGCCTGAGCCGCATCCCCCTGCGCGCCATGGTGGGCAATCGCTTCGTCTTCACCGTAGCAGCCCTGCGTCTGTTGCTCGTACCGATGCTGGTCCTGACCGTACTGCGCCTGTTGCCGATCGACCCCCTCGTGGCCAATGCAGCAACTATCCTGACTGGTATGCCTGTGGCCGCCAACGGCATCATGTTTTGCTATCGTTATGGCAAGGACGAACGCCTCATGGCGCAAGGCATCTTCATCACTACCCTACTCTCCATTTTCACCATCCCACTGCTCACACTTTTGTTGTAGTTTCACGGGTAAAATATTGCCTGTTTTTGTAGGTGAAAAAGTAAGAAACTCCCCCACCCTGTTAAGGTGTGATAAATAACAAACCAAGGTCCTGAAAAAAAGTCAAGGCCTTGTTAAAATTTCGCGACGCCTCGTTAAAAAAAGGTCTAATGTTTTTCAAAAAAGGTTTAGGCTTTTTCTGACGAGGCGTCGCGAAATTTTTTTGCTCCTTTTTACAAGTAAAAAAACAAAACGGCGCGCCCCCCGAATATCTTGTCCCGAATATTTTTGTCAAACCGCTTTTTTGCTCTAACTTTGTAGGCTGAAGAATAATTATTTACCTAAATCCATAAAAAATTGATTATGCGCAAATCAACTTTGACGCTCTTACTCGGCTGTCTGGCATTGCCTATCTCAGCAGACTATGAGCACCCCTTGCAGGGATTTGAGTATGATGCTACGGAGAATCTCGCTCCGCAAGGTCGCAACGACTGGGAAAACCCCGAGCGCGTTGCCCTCAACAAACAGCAACCTCACGCATGGTTCTTTAACTTCGAAAACGTGGACCAAGCGCGAAAAGTGTTGCCCGAAAACAGTAAGTACTGGAAATCGCTCAACGGCGAATGGTACTTTAATTGGGTGGGCAATCCCGAAGAACGCCCTGTGGACTTCTACAAGGTAGACTACGACGTGACAGGATGGGACAAAGTGCAAGTGCCTATGAACTGGAACGTGGTGGGCATCCAAAAGGACGGCTCGCAGAAGTATGGCACCCCCGTCTACTCTAATCAACGCGTGATCTTTGCTCACCAAGTGGCCGTGGGCGACTGGAAAGGCGGCGTCATGCGCGAACCAGCCAAGGATTGGCCTACATACAAGAATCGTAATGAAGTGGGCTCATACCGCCGCACCTTCACCGTGCCAGCAGACTGGGCAGGACGTCAAGTATTGATCAGCTTCGACGGTGTAGACTCCTTCTTCTACCTTTATATCAACGGCAAATACGTAGGTTTCTCAAAGAACTCGCGCAACGTCGCAGAATTTGATATTACCAAGTATCTCGTTGATGGCGAAAACGTATTGGCAGTCGAAGTATACCGCCACTCGGACGGCTCCTTCCTCGAAAGCCAAGATATGTTCCGCTTGCCCGGTATCTTCCGCACCGTGGCGCTCTCATCTAAGCCCCAGGTACAAGTGCGCGACTTGCAAGCCATCCCCGACTTTGATGCCGACTTCGTCAACGCTTCGCTCGCTATCGACGCCGAAGTGCTCAACCTCACAGGCAAGAGCGTGAAGGGATATACTATCGACTATTCGCTCTATGCTGTTGAACTCTACGGCGAAAAGACTACCTTGGTGCCAGGCGTCAACGCTTCGGTCAAAGTAAATGACTTGGCGAAGAACGATGCCGACCACGCGAAGGTGACAATGAACGTAGGCGCTGGCGTTAAGAAATGGAGCGCAGAAGAACCCTACCGCTACGTCCTCGTAGGTCAGTTGAAGGACAAAAAAGGCAAGGTGGTCGAAACCTTCTCAGCAAACGTCGGTTTCCGCAAGTGTGAGATCAAAGATACACCTGCTTCTGAAGACGAATTCGGATTGGCAGGCCGTTACTACTACCTCAACGGAAAACCCATCAAGATGAAGGGTGTGAACCGCCATGAAAATAGCCCTGAACGCGGACATGCGATCACTCGCGAACAGATGGAATATGAAGTGATGCTCATGAAGCGTGGCAACATCAACCACGTGCGCAATTCTCACTACGTGTGCGACCCTTACTGGTACTACCTCTGTGATAAATACGGTATCTATCTTGAGGACGAATGTAATATCGAAAGTCACCAATACTACTACGGCGACGCTTCACTCTCGCACGTGCCCGAATTCCGCAACCACCACGTGGCGCGCAATATGGAGATGGTGTACAATAATATCAACCACCCCTCTATCGTAATATGGTCGCTCGGCAACGAAGCCGGTCCGGGCAAGAACTTTGTAGAAGCCTACAACGCTATCAAGACTGTGGATACTACACGTCCAGTACAGTATGAACGCAACAACGATATCGTAGATATGGGTTCCAACCAATATCCTTCGATCGCTTGGGTACAAGGTGCTGTCAAGGGTAACTATGGTATCAAATACCCCTATCATATTTCAGAATATGCGCACTCTATGGGTAACGCCGTGGGTAACTTGATCGACTACTGGGAAGCTATTGAAAGCACCAACTTCTTCATGGGTGGCGCTATCTGGGACTGGGTGGACCAAGCCGTGATCAACTACGATCCTAAGACCGGAGAAAAGTACTGGGGATACGGCGGCGACTTCGGCGATAAGCCCAACGATGGTATGTTCTGTATGAACGGTATCATGCGCCCAGACCTTTCGCCAAAGGGACAATACTTCGAAGTGAAGAAGGTGTACCAAAATGTAGGCGTCAAGGCGGTAGATATCAAGAATGGTGTGATCGAAATCTTCAACAAGAACTATTTCGTGCCACTCAACGACTACCAAATCGTATGGAGTCTCTACGAAGACGGCGAATGCGTTCTGAAGGATCAATTCCTCACTGGCCCAAGAATGGCAGTCGGCCCACGTCAAAAGCAAAATTATCGCTTCGATCTCTCGGGTGTACAGTTGAACGAAACCAGCGAATATTTCGTGAAAGTACAGTTCAAGTTGGCTAACAATAAGCCTTGGGCGAAGAAGGGATATGTACAAATGGAAGAACAACTCCTGCTGAAGGAAGCAACCAACGTGCCTTCTATCGCAGAAGGTCAAAGCGGTACTATCGAGACACGTACTGAAAATGGCTGCATCCGTGTCAAAGGTGAAAACTTCACTGCTACATTCAGCACCGAAAAGGGTTGTCTCTCACAATTGGCTTACAATGGTTTCAACGTACTCAAACCTGGTTCTGAAGGCGTCTTGCTCGATGCATATCGTGCGGCGACTGACAACGATATCTGGGTATATCAACAATGGACTAATAAGGGTACGCACAATTTGAAGCACAAGGTGCTCAACATGACGCAGACTAATGGAAAGAATGGCGAACTTGTGCTCGCATTCACCGTAGAAAGTCAAGCGCCCAAGTATGCTAATATCCTCGGCGGTTCATCTGGTCGCTACAGCATCGTAGAAAAGGGTGAACAGCTTGGAGAAAATGATTTCAAGTTTACGACAAATCAAATTTATACCGTATATCCTGACGGCTCTGTAGAACTTCAGGCTGCCATCACTTCGAATGCGCCAAATTTGATCTTGCCTCGTCTCGGCTATCACTTGGAAATGCCTACGCAATACGAATATGCTACCTACTACGGCCGTGGTCCTATCAACAACTATAATGACCGTAAGACTGGCCAGTTCATCGAGCAACACAGCCACAGCATCTACGACAATATCATGTTGCCAAAACCACAGGACTACACCAACCGTGAAGACGTGCGTTGGATCTCTCTCACCAACAAAGCTGGCCATGGAGCTGTATTCGTAGCAGGCGGTCAAATGTCTGTATCTGCGCAGCCATGGTCTAACCTCGAGTTGCTCTACGCTCCTCACTTCTACCAATTGCCTAAGAGCTCGGCGACACACCTCTACCTCGATAGCAAAGTGTCCGGTCTCGGCGGTGCATCTTGCGGTCAGGGCGGTCCTCTGAGCCACGACCGTTGCTTGGCAAATGCTCATAACTTTAGCTTTATCATTCGCCCCGTGCTCGGCAACAATATGGCTGAACAAGCGAAGGTAACTACAGCGGGTGAAAAGCCTCTCACCATCACTCGTAGCAATACTGGTGTCGTGGAAATCTCTTCTGTCGACAAATCTCGCACTATCATGTACAGCCTGAATGGTGCTAAGAAACCTACACAGTATACTGGCGCAATCAATCTGCGTAATGGCGGTAAAATCAAAGCTTGGTATGCAGACAACAAGGCTATTGCCGTAGAAATGTCATTTAGCAAGATTGAAAGTGTGCCTCTCGTCGTGACCTTCTGCTCAAGCCAAGAACCAGGCGAAGGTGCTGATCGTCTCGTAGACGGTGATGTTTCGACAATTTGGCATACTGTATATGGTGTGACAGTAGCTAAATATCCTCACTGGGTAGACTTCGATGCCAGCGAAGTAAAGAACCTGAAAGGTTTCGTTTACACCCCACGTCAGAATGGACCTAACGGCCAGGTGAAGGATTATGAAATCTACGTTTCTCAAGACGGCAAGGAATGGGGCGAAGCTGTAATGAAGGGCACATTTGCTCGCGGCTCTGAAGCTAAGCGTGTGCTGTTCAAGACACCTATCAAGGCACGCTACATCCGTTTCCGCGCACTCTCTGAACAAAACGGTACAGACTTTGCAAGTGGTGCAGAATTTAGCGTAATTGCTGACTAATCCCCTACTCTACTGAGCAGGAAAAAATAACGAACTCCTTTGCGCAGGGCAACTTGTACAAGGGAGTTTTTCTTTATTCTTCTTTGTGGAAAGCTATTCCGAGGCGCCTACCTTCTTGTTCTTTTTTGCGAAAAGCTATCCCGAGGTGCCTACTTTCTTATTCTCCTTTGTGGAAAAGCGGACTGGAGGCGTCGAAAGTTTCAAAAAAAATGCAAAGATAGAGTGCAACATAAAATATAATCGTATATTTGTAACGACAAACCTCGTCTCGGCGCTGAGCGGCGGCACCTCTGCCCCACCCTGCCCTGTGTGGAATGTCGGCGGATAAGCCTTGTCACAACGGCAACGCACGTGCGGGGTATTCGTCCTAACAGAATTTATTAACTTCAAAAAACAAACGTTATTATGATTGACACAGCAATTTTTCCGGTGATTCTTGTGGTTGCCGTGGTAGTGATTCTTTCGATTTTCTTTCACTTTGTGCCCTTCTTCCTTTGGCTCTCTGCGAAGGTGTCTGGGGTGAAGATTTCTTTGATCCAACTTTTCTTGATGCGCATTCGTAATGTGCCGCCCAACATCATTGTGCCCAGTTTGATCGAAGCGCACAAGGCTGGTCTGCATCAAATCACGCGCGACAATCTCGAAGCGCACTATATGACAGGCGGTCACGTGCAACGCGTGGTGCACGCTCTCGTCTCAGCATCTAAGGCTAATATCGACCTGTCATTTGAAAAGGCTACTGCGATCGACCTTGCCGGCCGCGATGTATTTGAAGCTGTGCAAACCAGCGTTAACCCCAAAGTCATCGATACTCCTCCCGTAGCTGCGGTGGCTAAGAATGGTATCCAGTTGATAGCCAAAGCGCGCGTCACAGTCCGTGCTAATATTCACCAATTGGTGGGTGGTGCAGGCGAAGATACTATCCTGGCTCGCGTGGGCGAAGGTATTGTGTCGAGCATCGGTTCGGCAGAGACTCACGAACAAGTGTTGGAAAATCCCGACTCTATCTCGAAGCTCGTACTCAGTAAGGGCCTCGACGCAGGTACTGCCTACGAAATCCTATCTATTGATATCGCTGATATCGACGTGGGTAAGAATATCGGTGCTACGCTGCAGATGGATCAAGCCAACGCCGACAAGAATATCGCTCAGGCTAAGGCAGAAGAACGCCGTGCTATGGCGGTAGCGACCGAACAGGAAATGAAAGCTAAGGCTCAGGAAGCACGCGCAGAAGTTATCTACGCTGAAGCAGAAGTGCCCAAGGCTTTGGCACAAGCACTGCGCGACGGCAATATGGGCTTTATGGATTATTACAAGTTAGAGAATTTGAAGGGCGATACTGCTATGCGCGACAATATCTCTAAGTTGACCAAAGACGATGTCAAGGGTATGCTGAAATAATATACCTTGTCACTATACCCGAAAGGGCTGACTGAACTTTCTATGAAGGTGTCCCTCGTGGACACCTTTTTTCGTGTCTGCAGGGTGGGGCACAGGGGGAAGGATCACTTGGCAAAAATCACCAAAATCAGAGGTCAGGACTTGGGCAAAAGAACTCCCGAAAAAAAAGCCTGATGTTTTTTGAAAAAGGTCTAACCTTTTTTTAACGAGCCGTCGCAAAATTTTAACGAGCCGTCGCGAAATTTCAACGAGGCGTCGCAAAATTTTTACGAGGCGTCGCGAAATTTTCAGAACCGAGTTTGCAATTTTCTTGAAGGGTAGGGTGGGGCGCTTTTTCTCCTTTTTCCCCATTCCCGCCCCTCCTCCTTTCTTCTCCATCTCTGCTCTATTTCTCCCGAAATGCCACCTTTATTGCACAAAAATGGCGTGAGTGAGCATAAAATTAACTTATTTTTGCACAAAATGCTTTTCTGTGTGCAGTAAAAAGTCTATTTTTGCGCCCAAAATGCAGAAAAGGGGTATTTCATGACCTCAAAAATCCAACACAAAAATAGAATATAAAGACGATGTCTACGTTTAAGGGTAAAAGGTACTGATCACCGGCGGTGCATCGGGTATCGGCAAATTGATGGGCGGTATGGCCCTCGACAAGGGTGCTGCGGCGCTCGTGATATGGGATATCGATCAGGAAAGTATTGAATCTGTGGTCAGGGAATTAGGTCAAAAATCCAAGGCGCAGGGTAGGGCAGGGCGCGTGTATGGTATGCGCGTCGATGTGTCCAATCAACCGATGGTGGCAGACCGCTATGCACAGACGAAGCAAGAGGTAGGCGAGATAGATATTCTGATCAATTCGGCTGGGATTATCACCAGCAACAAGACCTTTGACCAATGTACGCCCGACGAAATCAATCGCACGATGATGGTCAATGCCCTGGCGCCAATGTACGTCGCCCAGCAAGTGCTGCCCGACATGGTGGCGCGCGACAGTGGGCACATCTGCAATATCGGTTCGGCAGGCGGTATGATCTCCAACCCCCGCATGAGCATCTATGCTGCCAGCAAGTGGGCCACTATTGGTTGGTCCGACTCCGTCAGGATCGAATTGCGCGAAATGCGTAGCCGTGTGCGCGTCACAACGATTGCACCCTATTACATCACTACGGGCATGTTCGACGGCGTCAGATCGAAGATTTTCCCCCTGCTCCGCCCCGAAAATGTAGCGTCAAGAATCTTGCGCGCCATTGAACGCGATAAATCTTTCAAGATGTTCATGCCTTGGATCCCTTGCCCACACCACTTTATCCGTCTGTTGCAGGGCATTTTGCCTATCCGCGTCTTCGATTGGCTCGTAGGCCGTGTGCTGGGCATCTATCATACTATGGACCACTTTACAGGAAGAAAAAAATAATGATTGAGAATACTACACAACAAGAGATCTGCAGCATCGTCGGTCTGCAGCGCGATTTTTTTGCCAAGGGCGAGACACTCGATATCGCCACTCGCTTGCAAGCACTCAAAGCCCTAAAGGCAGGCATCCTGAAATACGAGAAAGCCCTGGCCGAGGCGTTGTGGCAAGATCTGCACAAGAGTTACGAGGAGGCTTATCTGACCGAGATAAGTATAGTCCTGGGCGAAATCAACAATCACATCAAGCACCTGAAATGCTGGGCTGCACCCAAACGGGTGTGCACGCCGCTCAAGATGTTCCCATCGCGTAGCAAGGTCATCAGCGAACCTTTGGGCTGCTCGTTGATCATTGCGCCTTGGAACTACCCTGTGCAACTCTTGCTCAACCCACTCGTGGGTGCTATCTCCGCGGGTTGTACGGCTATGCTCAAACCCTCGCCATACGTACCTAATGTCTCGCGTGTGCTCACCGAGATGATTCGCGCCACCTTCCCTGAGGAGTATATCGCTATTGTGGAAGGCAATCGCGAAGTCAACCAAATGCTACTCGCTGAGCGATGGGACTTGATTTTCTTCACCGGTAGCCCTTCGCTGGGTAAAATGGTCATGGAGGCAGCAGCCAAGCACCTCACTCCTGTAGTATTGGAGTTAGGTGGCAAGAGCCCATGTATCATCGACAAGTCTGCCAACCTCGAGGTGGCAGCCAAACGCGTAGCATGGGGCAAATCCCTCAACGCTGGTCAAACCTGCATCGCGCCTGATTATCTGATGATTCACGAAG
>ERZ808026.238-NODE-238-length-11665-cov-6.562220_pt1 | contig 11665 bp, 14 predicted proteins | sample MGYA00380182_ERZ808026 | MGnify/ENA primary metagenome ERZ808026 (study PRJEB31490, sample SAMN06133376) | cow dung metagenome | isolation source: H9 | host: cow | place: China: Chengdu | collected 2015-05 ... | reverse complement strand
CTGGGCATGTCCGATATTGCCTACGGTATTTGGGCAGGTACTTCTGTGAACGACACCGCCAGCGTGGTGGCTTCCGGCTATGCCTTTTCCGAAGCCGCCGGCGACTTTGCCACCATGGTCAAGCTGACCCGTACCATTGCTATCATTCCCACCGTGCTGGTGTTCGCCTGGATCGGTGTACGTATGAAAAAGAAAGAAATGCAAGCTACCGGGGATGGCAAAAAAGTGAACATGATGAAAATCATCCCCTGGTTTATTGGTGGATTCCTGTTGCTTGCTATCATCAATAGCGTCGGCTTGATCCCTGCAACGGTTTCCGGCATGATGAAGAGCGCCAGCAAGTTTCTAATGGTCACTGCACTGGCTGCCATCGGTTTGAATACCAGCCTTACCGACTTCAAAAAAGCCGGACTGAAACCCATGTTCTATGGCATCACAATTGATACGCTTGTTACTCTGACAGCACTGATTGTCATTTGGTGCATGGGTTTGATGTAAATCGCTGACAAGCGCAAAGCATTCTGCATCAGAGAAAATGCACAGGACTGGTTTGTTGCCAAGCCTGTGCATTATCTGTTATTGTGTTTGGGAAACCGTGGTATAAAGAAGATGCATCGGAGGACAGTACACCGTAGTGTAGGGGATCGTAAGCAGATTGCTTGCAGGCCGCCTGTCAGATAAGATGTCGAGTGAGCTCGGTTATTACTTTAGGGTAATAGCCGGGCTATTTTTATTTTCAGGAGGAATTCAGCATGAAAAACACAACGGTAACCCTCGTTCCACTGACACCGGGAGATCGGGAGCAATTCATTTTGGACAATCAGTGGGCTTTCAAATATGGTGCCATGCTGGAGTTTGGCGAGCGGGATGACCATATTGACGATGATGGAGAGATCATTTCCCGTGACACCATCGAACGCTGTATCGATGATCCGAGAAGCGAAACCTACCGCATTGTTTCGGAGGGCAGAAATGTCGGCGGTGTGATCCTGAAAATTGACAGGGAAACCCATCACAACGAACTGGAAATTCTTTTTACCCTGCCGGAGGAGCACAGCAAAGGCATCGGTTACGGTGCGTGGCAGGCCATAGAAGCACTCCACCCCGAAACGGAGGTCTGGGAGACCTGTACCCCGTATTTCGAGAAACGCAACATCCATTTCTATGTCAACAAATGCGGATTCCGGATCGATCAGTTTTGGTGTGCGTTTTTTCAGCCGGAGCATGAAATGCCGGATGCAGATCATCACGACCCCGATGAAGGGCCTGCTGAAATGTTCCGCTTTATAAAAGTAATGAAGTAAATGCCCTTCGGTGAAAAAGGAGGACTCCATGAGAAATTTATCAATGAAAAAAGTCATCGCAGTTATCATCTCCCTGCTTACAGCCGCACAACTTTCCGCCTGCGGCAGCGGCACCGACCGCCCCACCGCAGATGAAATTCTGTACAGCAACCTTGCATCTGCTCCCGTGCAGCAGCAGATGGCAGAGATTCTGACTTCTGCCGATATATCGAAGGCTCGTCAGCAGGTTTTTTTCGACCATGTAAATCAGTTCAATTCCATTATGGATACCGGGCATCTTGCTCTGGATTTTGAAAAACTGACCGCAGAATCCAAGTATGACCCCTATGAAATGCAGGACAAATGGAATGCGGCCTCCCCCGACTTTATGGGCTACAACTGTCGGATCACTGCATTGGGGCTGATGGGAGATTTTATCCAGGCTTCCGCAGACAGCGAGACCAGGGAAGATATGATCATGATGGATCTGGTCGCCCTGGAGGAAGATGCCACCGGACTGATCGGGGAACATGACATTTCGGTGTTCAAGGCGCTTTATTCCACCGTACCAACCACTATGAGCAAGGATATCAACATCCATGTTCAGAATCTTCAGGCTGACTGGAATGCGCGCGGAATACGCTTTCCGGAACATCCAAACGCCAGCTTGATCTGCGTTGTTTTTCACGAATCCATCGATGAACACGACAACTATCTGTTCATCGGACACACCGGCGTGCTGCTTGCGCATCAGGAAAAGCTCTATTTTATTGAAAAAATCGCATTCCAGGAACCCTATCAGCTGACGGTTTTTTCTACCCGTGAACAGCTCAATGATTATCTGATGGGCAAGTATGACACTGCTTTTGACCAGCCGACCGCCGCCCCATTTATCATGGAAAACGACCAGCTTTTGGACGGATACAGAAGGCTCAGAGAAGATTGATTCAAAAAAGCAATCCGAAAATCCCCTTGCGGATTTTCGGATTGCTAACCTTCAGCCTTCCAGAGAAAAGCAGCGCCAGGACAAGTGCTGTTTCTGTGAAATCAGTCTTGTTTTTCAGGATCTCTTTCAAAGCGAAGTGCCGTCCAGAAGAAAACACCATATCCGGCAAAGGATACGATCACGCCGATCAGACGAAACCGGTTTGGATCGTTTATCGCATAAAGCAATCCTCCCCAGGCCATGATGATGCTAAGTGCAAATATGAGCGCAGTGCGGATCTTACCCAGAATACCGTGATTCATCATATTTTTGCTCGCCTCCTCATGCCCTTGAACACCTTGGCTGCAAGCAGAACCAAATATGCCGCAGCAGAAAAACAGACAATATAGCAAAGAACGCTCCATGGATACGGCAAAGCCTTATGCACGATGGAGTACACGGGTAAGGTTGATTCACAGTGTGGGCTGATGAAGAACATATTAAATGTTTCGTCGGTGAGCAGCCCCCCAAAAAAAGCGAGCTCATTCAAGACCGCCGCAACCGCAACGCATGAGACAAACACAGGAAAAGCCCGCAGGAGCGTTTGAAACGCCGGTTCGATATACCCTGTTTTCAATAGATAGATGCCCACGACAATCATTGCGCCGTGGCATACCATCGTTTGAACATTTACGCCGATTGTTTGAATAAAGACATCCCCGGGATACACCATCACGCACAAGCCTGCAAATACAGCGTAGCTTGCAAGATATGCACAAAAGGCTTCGTGCAGCCTTCTGCTTTTGGTGACTGCTGCAAGGACGCTGATATACATAGGTGTGGAACAAAACTGAAAGGGGAAAATGTACCACGGATAGTCCACGGTAATCTGTACGCCATCGTATCGAAATGTGTGATTGAGCTGCTTGTATACCTCTAAGAGCAGGACGATCAGTCCGGAAACCAGCAGTAGCTGCCTGACAAACGCTTCGTTTTTTTCTCCGTGCGTCTTGCACAGCACGGCACAAGCAACCACTGTTAAAATTACAAACAGAATGTGGAACCAGCCCCACATGGCAGGGACGGGCATCTGTGCATCCATAATATGGATCAATTTTCCAATTATCGCTATCCGTTTCATTGCTTTTCCTCACTCGCTTTATAAGCTTGGTTGCCTGGATGCGCCGTGCCGATCCATTCGCCCTGTTTTACCTGCACTTCCTTGTCCTGTGCGAGCTGTTTCAGAAGCTCCGGTCTGAGCTGCATCTGCTCTTTCTCAAACAGCAGGATGATGGTGGAACCGGCAAGCTCAAAATGACCTTTTTCAGTGCCTTTCCAGAAGCGTGTATTTTCATTTTCGTTGAAAATGCCGCCAACCACCAGGGCACCGATCTCGCACTGGACCACAGGCCCAAAGTTCTCTGTTGTCAGCAGGCACCAACACCGCTTGTTCAGTACAAACACCGGATAGGTATCGCAGGCGATGGGCTGGACACTGTGCAGTACACCGGGAATAAAATGATTCTCACCCTGGTAGCCGTCATCAATGTAGCAATAGTGGTGATAGTCCGATACGCAGAGCCGGAAGATCAGACAGGTGCCGCCCATATAGTTCTTTGCCAGGGCCTCATCCTGCAAAAAATCACGGATTTTATAGTGGGAGTTTTTGATGGAAAAGCAGCTTTCTTCGTCGATGGGAAAGGCGCTCAGCCAACCGTCGCAGGGACTGATCAGATGCTCCGGCGTGATATCGACCAGTCCTCCCCTCCTGGTACGGGAAAACAGATCACGAAAGGATCGGAAAGATGCCTGCTCCTCCGGTGTTACCGATATGCCGTTATGTCGGATATACCAGCCGATCAACGGTTTGGAGCAGGGCGACCAAAGGAACCGGATCACAATGCGATCCAGATGCAGCTTCATGATAATCTTCAAAATAATTCTGCCGAAGTGCGTCCCATACAAAAAGCTGACCATTTTGGAAGAATCGTTCATCCCTTCACCCCCATCAGCACCAATGCGAGCGTGATGATTCCACACAGCAGCATCATGGCTGCGCCTATGGTGTTGGGCTTTCTCAGATGAAACGGAGAAATAAACGCAATCGCAATCGGTATAAGCAGCCAGGGACACAGCAGCGCAAGAGAATGCTGCAGAAGCTGTGCCATGCCGATACAGAAGGGAAGCAGCAGTGCTGCCGCCGTGACAGGAAGTCCAAGATAGCGCTCACGGCTCTTTTCCTCATGTGTTTGCCGCATTTCTTCGTCCACATTGAACCAGGCCAGACGGATCAAGGCGCAAAGGAGATAAATCACGCAGGACGCAATGTGAATCCATTCCTTTCCGGAATATTGATATCCGATCAATGCCGGAAGCACGCCAAAGCAAACCAGGTCACTGAGGGAATCGATCTGGATACCAAACCGTTTTTCCTGTCTGGTGCGCTCCAGCGTTGATGCTATTTTTCCGTCAAACATGTCGCATAATCCTGCGATCATCAGGCAGATTAACGCAGCTTTCAAATCCCTTCCCAATACGAAGGAAATGCCCATAAAGCCGAAGGCTGTTCCGATATAGGTTAAGATAACCGTATAATTATAAAACCCGATCATATTTCTTGGTTCTCTCCTCATATAAAATACGCAAAAAAGATGCTGTAAAACAGGATGCACCAGGGCTTTGCGGTAATGATAATGGTGATGAATTTCCTTGCAGGCATATTCATAAGCCCGGAAAAGTAGCACAGAAAATTGTCCGGTGCCAGAGGCAGCAAAATAGCCAGAAACAAAAGTCTGGAGTAACTTCTGCTTTGATTGATTTTTCCAATATATGCCTCATATTTGTGCATGGGCACCATCTTGTTTACCATAGGAAGGCCAAACCGCTTGGCCAGCATATACGATGCGACGGAACCGACACTGATGCCAATGTAATTTGTCCAGAACCCGCCTGCCACACCAAATAATGCGGCACCGGCTATGCAGCCTGTAAAGCTTGGACAAATCGGCAAGATTGCCAGAAACAGTTGCAGCAGCGTAAGAATCACCGGTGCCCAAAATCCAAAGGAAGCGACATAGGTACGAAGTGTTTCCACGGAGCTGAAATGTCCTCCGACCCAACCTCTTGCGAGGAAGCAGGCAGAGGCTGCAAATAAAACAGACAAACCGGCAATCACAGCCGTTTTGACGATGGATTCGTGTGATCTCATAGATTTCCTCCTGTTCATTCCCGTCCAGTATAGTGGGGAAATCTGAAGTTCTGCCGTTGAGAGTTATGAAGAATTCTGAATTTTGCCGGAAAAGACTTTTGCTCTGTTTTCCGCAAAGATATAATGGCCGAAGAAGGAGGCTGACCACATGGAAAAGAAACGAATTTTATTTGCGGATGATGACCCGGAGATTCGGGAAGCACTGCGTATGCTGCTGCAATGCGAGGGCTACGAAACAGTAGAGGCCTCCTGTGGGGAGGAGACCCTTGCAAAAATGGATGCCTCCATCGACCTGGTCATTCTGGATGTCATGATGCCCCGGATGAGCGGCTATGCCGTATGCGCTGAAATTCGCAAGCGCTATACCGTTCCGGTGCTGTTTCTCACCGCCAAATCCCAGGACTCTGACAAAACCCTCGGCTTCGCCGCCGGTGGGGATGACTACCTGGTGAAACCCTTTTCCTACAATGAGCTCATCAACCGGGTCAAAGCGATCCTGCGCAGATACTATGTTTACGGAGCGAAAACCGCAGAGCCAAGCCATATGATCTATTGCTGCGGAAACATAGAAATTGATACCAGCCGCTGCCATGTAACGGTGGACGGGGAGGAAGTGATCCTGACGGATATCGAATACAGAATCCTGCTTCTGCTTGCCTCCCATCCCAAACGGATCTATTCCACCCAGAATATTTATGAGATCATTTGGAATGAGCCGTATACCTATTCTTCCAACAATAATGTCGTGGTACATATTCGCAACATCCGCCGGAAGCTGAAGGACGATCCGCAGAACTGCCATACGATCCGCACTGTGTGGGGAAAGGGGTACCGAATTGAGTAGAAAGCTGAATGAGAGCCTTCGGCTGCAATTATTAAGTGCGGTGGTGCTTTCTGTTCTTGCAGGCCTTGTATGTTTTGGGATTTCCTTCCTGGTTGGAAATACATTGCTGAACAAAACCGTTTACGGGGAAACCTATGCAAGGAAAATGTCCGCCAGACAGTTTTTGAATTTACAGGCATATGTGGAGGATGAAGCGATCTCTCCGGATAATCTCCAGCGGCTGAACGCATGGTGCAGCCGGGGGGAAAAGGTGTACCTGACCGTTTATCTGGACAATGTGCTGGTTTTTGAATCCCACAGGTCCAGCGAGGAAAAAGAGGCTTTGAACGAACAGACATTTGAGCCAAATATAGAGGATCCGGAGAATGAATACATACTGACGCTTCACGGCGATATCAAAGCCCGGGCATTTCTATATTATTATGCCGGTGACACATTCTATTTTGGAATCATTATCCTTTCGGGATTGCTGGCATTTATCGCCTTTTCCGGCTGCTTTGTGGTGCTGATCGGTAAGAAGATCGCCTATATCCGTCAACTGAAGGAGGAACTGGATGTGCTTTCCGGCGGACAGCTGGAATGTCCGGTCACGATCATCGGAAGGGATGAGCTTGGGGAACTGGCCCTGGGGATCGATCAAATGCGCCGCTCCATCAAAAAGCATAACGAGATGGAAAGCCAGATGCGCTCCGCAAATTCCGAGCTGATCACGGCCATGTCCCACGACCTGCGAACACCGCTGACCTCTCTGCTGGCCTATTTGGAGATCATTGAACGAAAAAAGCACGGGGATGAAGAACAGCTGTATCAGCTGATCCGCAAAAGCATCGACCAGACGATGCGGATCAAAACGATGGCGGATCAGTTGTTTGAATACTTCCTGGTCTACGCAACCGAATGGGAGCCTGCGGAAATGGAGATCGTGGACGCAGATCTCTTTTTCCGGCAAATTCTGGAGGATTACGCCTGTGCGCTGGAATGCAGGGGCATGAATGTGGAGCTTCGCTTTATCCCCACATCTGCAAAGCTGGCTGTCAATACAGATTTGCTGCAGCGTGCAATGGATAATCTGTATTCCAACCTGCAAAAATATGCCGATCCTGCCGATGGTATCTGGATCTGCTATGAGCGGGAGGGTGAAAATGCCTGCATCACCTTCCGCAACGGTGTCCGATCGGATCGAAACCAAAAGAAAAGCACCGGTATCGGCTTAAACACCTGCAAACGGGTCATCACCCAGCTGGGCGGTTCATTTTCATCAGATGACGATGGCCGGAATTTTGATGCCGCTGTCCGGCTGCCATTGATTTCGGTTTCATAAATCTTCAGAAATTATATAGGCTTATTTTCAGATTTATCTGCGATAATCATAGCAGCATCCCGGAACATTTCAAAACCGTGAGGTTTTCCATACGCTGATTTCAGGAATTTTCTGCCGGAGTGAAGCCTGGCAGAAAAACAGCCCATTCTGCCTCCGGCAATGCCGCGGAATACCGGAGTCAAAAAGGAGCCGCCTCGCACGGGAAGCATTGCTGCCTGTACCGGCTTCCCCGGTCTGACAGCAAAAATGCCCTGCTCCGTATGCTGGATAAAACGGAGCAGGGCATCGGTTCCACGGATGCAAATACCAACAGGAAGGGGATGAAAACAACAGGAACACAAGCCGGGAAACGCAAGTCCCATCAAGAGACCTGACAAGAAGCCCGGCGAAATCATAATTTCATAAAGCAAGTCTTTTTCAATTTTTGACCTCCTTTTACATGGATATCCCCCGCGCCTTAGGGTTCGGGGGATATTTCAATTGCACCGGGAGGGTTTTTCCGCTATAATAATGTCAAAGGAGGGGATCTCCCAATGAAAGATCACAAAAAGTATATTATGGTTGCGGACGATGACCGGGAGATACGGGAAATCATCAGCCTGCTGTTAAGCTCCGAGGGCTATGCCGTATTGACTGCGGCAGACGGCATGGAAGCGGCTCAATTGGCAAATCCGGATATCGACCTGTATCTGCTGGATGTGGATATGCCCGGACAGAGCGGCATCATGGCAGCGGCGCAGATCCGCAAACAACATGAAACTCCGATCGTTTTTCTCACCGCCTATTCCGGAGAATCGGATAAGGTCCTGGGTTTTTCCGTAGGTTGCGATGATTATATTGTGAAACCATTCTCCACTGCGGAGCTTCTCCTGCGGATCCGGGCCATTTTAAGAAGAAGCACCGCATATTCTGTCCCCAGGCAGCAGGAAAACAAGCTGGCCATCGCTGATGCGCTGCTGGATCTGGATGGCCAGTTCGTTATGAAGGGAAGCGAGCGGATCGCCCTGACCTACACAGAGTTCAAAATCCTGGAGCTTCTGGCCAGCCGCCGTGGAAAGATATATTCCCTGGACAACATCTATCAAAGCATTTGGAACGACAACGCAGTGGGTAATGATGCCATCATGGTCCACATCAAAAACATCCGCAAGAAGCTGGGTGACAGCTCCAGAACCCCCACCTACATCAAAACCGCATGGGGAAAGGGGTATTACATTGACTAAGGGGCGCAAACAGCGCAGGCTGTCTTACGAGATCCTTGGTCTGATCGGTGTCAGCGCATTTTTTGCTTTTTTGCTGCTTCTGATTCTGATCGGAACCGGTGAAGGCATTGTGCAGGGCTATTGCTTCCGCAATGATATCGTCATGACGGAGTTTGCTTGGCTGGAGGCAGACCGTTGGATATGGAGTGTCAGCAGTGTGATCGCTGCCATCAGCTTCAGTGTGCTGCTTCTTCTGCTGCTCAATGAGCGCATGGTCTATATCCGCACCATCACCGAGGGGATCCATGCTCTGCGGCTGGGCGAGACCGATGTTTCCTTGCCTCTGGAGGGCAGGAATGAACTGACGGAACTGGCTGATTCCATCAATTTTCTATCCGAAACGCAGCGGAAGCTCCGGGAAAAAGAGCAAACTCTTTCCCGGGAGAAGGAGCAGTTTCTCCGCACCCTGTCCCATGACATCCGCACCCCGCTGACTTCCATTCTGGCATATTCCGAATTTCTGACCGCTGATGATAACATATCGGCAGAACAGAACGCACAGCTTCAAATGATCCGCAGGAAAGCGGAGCAAATTCGGGATCTGACGCAGCTTTTGTTGGATGGAGACAAGCGCGATCCGGAGTATTTTGAAGATACGCTGCTGCTGATGAAACAACTGGCTGCAGGATTTGAGGAGGAGCTGGAGGACGGATTTGATGTGCGCACAGATCTTTCCGGCTGTCTCTCCTTTTCCGGCACCTTTGATGTGCAGGAGCTTCGCAGAATTTTTGACAATCTCAGCTCCAATGTACAGAAGTACGCAGACCCCCATCAGCCGGTATGCCTGCGTATCCGTGCGGACCGGAAAGGCCTGTCCATTTGCCAGGAAAATGGGATCGCTCCCACACCTGCGGAGCGGGACAGCTACAGGCTGGGACTGAACAGCATCCGCCGCATCGCCCAGAACTACGGCGGCCGGGTGGAGATCCGGAAGGATGAGGCACATTTCGAAATCACGATCCTTCTGGCAGATGTTCTTTAGAATTTCTTTAGAATCTCCTGCCCGTTTTCTTCAGAACCTGGTGTTATGCTATCCTCACAAAAGCAAAACACCAAAACAACAAACGAAAGTGAGGAAAAAATATGTTTACTTCTTTGGATTTGCTGATCATCGTGAGTATGGCGCTCATCGCCGCCAGCTTCCTGTCTGTGGTGCTGATGTTCCTGATCCGGAACATCAAGGTTCAGCGGGTGTGCTTCTGGATCACGGCAGCATTGGGCGTGTACATTGGCTATGTGGGCATCCGGATCACCTGGATGGACTTTGACAGCCAGGCCATTCTGGCAGCGGCAATGGCACTTGTCAGCATCGGTGCTTTTGCGCTGGAGCGTGTCAGGAAAGGCAACGATAAGATGTTCCTTTATGCCCGGATCGCCGCCGCATCGGCTCTGATCATCGGCACCGCCAATGCGCTGTTGGTTTGATCGCTTTGTATCGCCGTATCCCCCTGGGGTTGTATTTTCCGACAATCGCAGCAGCGTATACATGTCCTTTCGCATAACAGTCGCTGTCACGAAATCGGCATGACAGAAGGTTGAATTCTCAACTACATGGATCTGAATCGTGCAATGTTTTCTGCTAAAACAGTTCCAAACCATGATGATTTCAAAAGAAGCATGGAGAAAACGCCCCACAACAAAACAAACTGCCGTCATTCGCCCCAGACTGATTTTCCAAGCCGTATTCCCCGCAGTCAAAAACCACGCAATTCAAAGGGGTTCTGTGAGGACAATTTGCCCCCGCAAATGGCCGAACAGAACAGCCAAGGGAGGGGCATGGGCGACACTGCTTCCAGTTCCAACCCACGCCCCTCCCGGGCAGGCATACGATTCCTGCTTACTTACCAAATCCGATGCTGATTGCTGTTCCAACACAACCCGGCAGTCATAATGGGCAGTCATTACTTATCACATTTTAACGCAAATTTATTTTTGCGTTAGACTTTACTTTAACGCAAATTGTGTTATAATTGTGTTGGAGGTGTATGTTAATGAGTAGAATCATTCCTCTTAAGGAAACGCTTACCGTTGAGTTCAAGAGCGACAAGAAGAAGTATCATTATAACGGCATCAAGGAACTGCCAAAGGACAATACTCAGGACTTACCCTTTGAAGCTGGGAATAAGGAGGTGCCGTATTGATTATCACCAATAAAATAAAAGGAACTATGATTGAAAAAAGAACAATGTGGCTGATGGAAAGCAGCCTTAGCGTGAAACAGATTGTGGCTCTCTTCGACATGGAGAAGAAGCAAGTAGTATGCTATCAGTATTGCAACGATGACGGCACCTGTGACGAAGACGATGACTGGATGCACGTCTATGAGGGCGAGACGTTCTACAACACCGAAGCTGATGCCAAGGAAGCGCAACAGCGCAGGTATGACGAGGCACGCGAGAAGATGAAGACTTGCATGGCACTCATCAAGGAACTCGACCGCATCGAAGCGACTGACGATTTTGACTTCAAGCGCGAGGATTATCTTGGCTGTCATGCTAACGACAGATCGGAAAGCGACTATTGGAGTAAGCGCAGACAGAATGCGGAAAAAGAAGCAAGCCTGCTGACCACCATCGCACGCACTCATTTCTTCAACGTGGCAGGTCAGACCATCAACCTCGACGAAGTTGTGCGTATCATGTGGCACGAAGAAGAAGAGGCAACGCTTGTCATGCGTGACGGCACCAAGGTCAAGACTTACACCGAAGCTGAATATGCAGTTGTGGTTGATATGTTTGGCTCTAATAGGAGCAAACGATACATGCCATAATGATTCAGTTCCCTCCGCATAGCCCCTCGCACCCCACACCCCCACCCCCTAT
>ERZ808026.236-NODE-236-length-11709-cov-6.229023_pt1 | contig 11709 bp, 10 predicted proteins | sample MGYA00380182_ERZ808026 | MGnify/ENA primary metagenome ERZ808026 (study PRJEB31490, sample SAMN06133376) | cow dung metagenome | isolation source: H9 | host: cow | place: China: Chengdu | collected 2015-05 ... | reverse complement strand
CGCTGATGAAAAAAAGCTGATGGCGCAAGGTGTTGCGGCCTTCGGCGGTATTGCACCCACCTACCGGATCGCACTGCTGGACAAACCCACCATCGTTTGGGACTTCCATTCTCTGCTGATTGGTCTGCAGATGATGTTCAGCTTCATGATGGCTGAGGATAAGACCCCTCTGCGTATGTGCGACAGCTGCGATACCATCTTCGTAGCAAATCGAAAAACACAGCGCTTCTGCTGTGATAAATGCCGCCGTAAAGGTGAATAATCCCCCTTAAAGCAAAAAAGAGGTTTCGCACCAAAATGTATGCGAAACCTCTTTCACCATCCATTATGCAATGGCAATAGCGACAAAAGGAATAATATAATCTTGTGGGTTTTTACCAAATGAATACATAAACATCATAAAATTCTTCACAAAAAAGACATTTGACTTTCCCGGGAGGACGCGTTATAATGTTGCCAATACGTTAAAAGCTACGACGAAGACGGTCCGGCAAAACCAGGATTACAGAGAGTCAGCGGTTGGTGCGAGCTGATTGAATGGTGCCATAAGACCCATCACTTCCGAGCCGAAGTGCTGAAGCGTTATGCCAGGTGCTTACGTCTGCCCGCGTTAAGGGATAGCGCTTGTTGGAGCGTGAAGCGGCGTCATTAGACGCAATTTGAGTGGTACCGCGGGTTTGTTTTTACTCGTCTCAAGAACAAAGGTTCTTGAGACGTTTTTTTATTCTATTTTATGAAAGGAGATTCCCCATGACCAACACTAATACCTCTACACAACTTATGGACATCGCAACTCGCATCAGAGGTATGCGAGAGATTTTGGGCTACAGCGCACAGAAAATGGCTGAGCAGACGGAGGTGACGGAAGAGATTTATCACCAGTATGAATCCGGTACTGTGGATCTGCCTTTTACTTTCCTGCACAAGTGTGCCAAGGTGTTCGGTGTGGAAATCACCGTTCTGCTGGAAGGCCAGAGTGCAAAGTTGAGCGGCTACACCGTTACCCGCCGGGGCAAGGGTCTGGTAACCGCCAGTGAAGACGGCATCACCATCCAGGACATGGCTCCCATGTTCCGCAAGAAATTAGCTACCCCTTATTGGGTCACATATAAATACTCCGAAGAACTCCAGAATAAGCCTATTCACACCACTACCCACGCTGGCCAGGAATTCAACCTGGTGCTCAAGGGTTCCATGCGCATTAAGATCGGTGACCATGAAGAAGTGCTGCGTGAAGGCGACTCTGTTTTCTACAAGTCCTCCACTCCCCACGGTATGATCGCTGTTGACAGCCAAGATTGTGTATTCCTCTCTATGATCATGGCCTCCGACACCACCGACCAGCCTCTGTATATCGGACAGAGCCGTAAGGGTAAGCCTGAGCAGAAGCTACTTTGTAATAAGTTCGTCAACGCTATGGAAGACGAAAATGGTGTATTCCAGGGTATGACCTTCTCCGACGAGGACTCCTATAACTTCGCTTTTGACACTGTGGATGCTATCGCAAGAAAAGATCCTGAAAAGCTGGCTATGCTCCACGTTGCCAACGATATGACGGAACGCCGCTTCACCTTCAAGGATATGAAGGACGCATCTTCCCAGAGCGCCAACTATTTCAAGTCCCTTGGCATCAAGCGGGGCGACCGGGTCATGCTGGTGCTGAAGCGCCATTATCAGTTCTGGTTTGCGATCCTCGGTTTGCACAAGCTGGGCGCTATTGCCATTCCCGCTACCAACCAGCTGATGGAGCACGATTTTGTTTATCGTTTCCAGGCTGCGGATGTCAGCGCAGTGCTGTGTACTGCTGACGGAAACACCGCCGAGCAGGTTGAACTGGCTGAAAAGTCTGCAGGTATGAACCTGACCAAGGTGCTGGTAGGTGGTAGCCGTGAAGGCTGGCACGATTACAATGAGGAATATCAGCTGTTCAGCCGTCGTTATGAGCGGGCAGAAGATGCGCCTTGTGGCAGCGATCCCATGTTGATGCTGTTTACCTCCGGTACTACCGGTTACCCCAAGATGGCTACCCATTCCTACAAGTACGCTCTGGGTCACTATGTTACTGCTAAGTACTGGCACCTGTGTGAACGGGATGGCCTGCACTTCACCATTTCCGAGACCGGCTGGGGCAAGGCTCTGTGGGGCAAGCTCTACGGCCAGTGGCTGTGTGAAGGCGCGGTCTTTGTCTATGACTTTGACCGGTTTGATGCTGAGAAGATCCTGCCCATGTTCGCAAAATATGGTATCACTACCTTCTGCGCACCTCCCACTATGTACCGTATGCTGATCAAGCAGGATCTCAGCGGCTACGATCTGTCCAGCATCCACCACGCTACCACCGCCGGTGAAGCACTGAACCCCGAAGTGTTCTATCAGTTTGAAAAGTCCACCGGCTTGAGGATCCATGAAGGCTTCGGTCAGACCGAAATGACTCTGGGTATCGCAAACCTCTACGGCGCAGCCATCAAGCCCGGCGCTATGGGTAAGCCCGTTCCCGGCTATGGCATTGATATCGTTGACACCGACGGCAACCCCGTTGCAGATGGCGTGAATGGAGAAATCGTTATCCGCACTGATCCCAAGCCTACCTGCGGCGTGTTCCTGGGTTACTATCGCAACCAGGAAGCTACCGACGCTGTGTGGCATGACGGCATGTACCACACCGGAGATGTGGCATGGCGGGATGAGGACGGCTACTACTGGTATGTTGGCCGTGCAGACGATGTGATCAAGTCTTCCGGCTACCGCATTGGACCCTTCGAGATCGAATCCACGATCATGGAATTGCCTTATGTTCTGGAATGCGGTGTTTGCGCCGCTCCCGACGAAGTCCGTGGCCAGGTGGTCAAGGCTTGTATCGTGCTGGTTCCCGGTACTGAGGGTACGGACGAACTGAAGAAGGAGATCCAGAATTACGTCAAGAATCACACCGCACCCTACAAGTATCCTAGAATTGTAGAATTCCGCGACGAATTGCCGAAGACCATCTCCGGAAAGATTCAGCGCAACAAACTGTAAATCCAGTGTGCTTCCGATTGGAGGCTGCTACATCCGTGGTAACCTCCAATCCGCCGCTGTTGGCTAAAGGATTAATAGAAATTATGTACTTTAATGATTTGAAATTGGGAATGACCGTAGAGATTGCACCGGCAGTCATCGAAAAACAAAAGATGCTAGACTTTGCACACACCTATGATAATATCCCGCTGCACACTGACGAGGAATACGCAAAAGCGTCTGTCTTCGGGCAGTTGATTGCACCCGGCGTGATGTCCTTTATGTCGGTTTGGGCGAAATATCTGGAAGTGGACTTTTTCGGCAAAGAACTGCTTGCGGGAAAATCTACCAAGATTGAATGGCACAAGCCGGTCTATGCGAACGATGTTCTCCACGGCACCGCTACAATCACAAACCTTGTCCAGCGTAGTGCAAAAAATGGTATCGCGGAAATTACCATTGAGGCTTATAACCAAAATGGTGTTCATGTGCTAAGCAATGTGACCGAAGCAATCGTTAAATGCGCAGAAAAGGAGTAACGCAGTATGTTAGGTGTATTGGTAAATGTAATTACGGTTATTGTAGGCTCCTTGATTGGTCTACTCTTTAAAAAGGGTATTCCGGAAAGAGTCAGCAAAGCGGCTATGATCGGTCTGGGTGCCTGCACCGTGTATATCGGTATTTCCGGTAGCCTTTGCGGTGAAAATGTCCTAATCCTCATAGCGGCTGTTGTTCTGGGCGCAATCTCCGGAACTCTGCTGAATATCGATGGTGCAATCAACCGTTTGGCCGAAAGTGTAGAAAACAAATTCAAAAAAGAAGGCAAGAAAACCTCTGTTGCGGAAGGTCTTGTTTCCTCCACTTTGCTTTTCTGCGTTGGCTCCATGACTGTAACCGGCTCTATTCAGGCAGGTCTTACGGGAGATAATTCCGTGCTGATTACAAAAGCCACATTGGACTTGGTTTCTTCTATGATGCTGGCCTCCAGCCTGGGTATCGGTGTGCTACTGTCCGCAGGTACAGTATTTGTGATTCAGGGCGGTCTGGTATTGCTTGCCGGTGTGATTTCTCCTTTTATGAACACAGGTGCAATCAATGAAATGACTTGTGCAGGATCTTTGCTGATCATTATGATTGGCACGAATCTTATGGGTATTACGAAAATCAAAGTGGCAGATTATCTGCCGGCGATCGTTTTCGCTCCCATCATTTATAACATCGTAGCGCTCTTCTAATATTACAGAGTAAGCGTAGGTGATCATTATGAAAAAGACATATGCAACCTCCATGCCAAATCATATTGGCGCTTTTCTGAAAGCAAGTAAATGCTTTGCATCCCTTGGTGTCAACATCACCCGTGTCAGCTATGATAAATCTGTTGATTCACATATGTTGTTTTTGGATGTGGAAGGGACCGAGGAACAGATCCGCAAGGCAGATGCAGAGTTGGAAAAGATCGGTTATCTGCAGAACAATGCCGGTAATTCCAGTATTGTGCTGCTTGAATTCCGTTTGAAGGATGTACCCGGAAGTGCGACGGATATTTTGGAACTGATCAATGCGTTTAACTTTAACATCTCCTACATCAACTCTCAGGAAAACGGTACTGATTATCAGCTCTTCAAAATGGGTCTGTATGTAGAAGATCCCGGTCGCTTCGCTGAGTTCCTGGAGCAGGCGGAACAGATTTGTAAAGTCAGAGTGATAGATTACAATAGTTCCGAACGAGCCTACGATAACAGTATCTTTTATAGCGCCTATGTGCGGGGTCTTTCTCAAATGCTGGATCTCACCGTGGAACAGAAACATGAGCTTTTAGTGGCCTCCAACCTTGCCATGCAGACCTTGGATGAACAGGGTTTATCCCCTTACAGAACCTTTGACAGCATCAGCAAGTTTGCGGAACTTCTCTCCAAATCCAAGGGTTCCCGATTTCTTCCCAGAGTCACTACCCACAAAATTACCGAGAATACAGAAATTATCTTGATTGAACCTGCATGCGGAAGTAATACCGCGGTAATTAAAAGCTACGGAAAGATTCTGTGTATTGACAGCGGATATGCCTGTTACCGGGAGGAAACGCTGCAGGTGCTGGACGCGGTTCTTCCTGGGTTCGGTCATATGTCCAAGAGTTTGTTACTGACCCATGCGGATGTGGATCACTGCGGTATGATGAATGACTTTGATACGGTCATTGCCAGCCATAATTCTGCCCGGAGCTTAACTTGTGAGGCTTACGGAGATAACGGATTCCGGGAACAAAATCCCCTGCACAAACCCTATGTGAATATCTGTAAGACCCTGACATCCTATACAGCAATTGCTCCGGAGAAACTGCAAACACCCTGGCAGGATATCCCGGACCTGCGCCAGCCCCTGACGCAGATCGGTTTTTTTGATTTCGGCGATCTGCATTTTGAGGTATACGAAGGTAAGGGTGGCCACCTTCCCGGAGAAGTAGTACTCATCGACTACAACAATAACATCGCCTTTACCGGAGATGTCTATATCAACACCCATGGCCTTACCGCAGAGCAGGCTGAGTACAATCAGTATGCACCCATCTTGATGACCTCTGTGGATACGGACCCCAAGCTTTGCGCAGAGGAAAGAAAAGCCATCATGCGGCGGTTGGGCGTTGGCAATTGGAAGATCTTTGGTGCCCATGGTTCACCAAAAGACTATTGTGTAAAATAAAGTGGGAGGAACGCAAAATGCAATTACGAAATCTAATTACGTTCATCCACGTAGCTGAATTGGGCAGCTTTACAAAAGCTGCGGATCAGCTCGGCTATACACAGTCTACTGTTTCTTTTCAGATAAAGCAGCTTGAGGAAGAATTGGATTGCCTTTTATTTGAGAGAATCAACCACACTATCACGCTGACTGAATGTGGACAGGATCTTGTATATTATGCGCATCAGATTCGCGCACTCACAGATGAGTTCAAGGAAAAACACAGCAAAGAGGATCAACTTGCTGGACATATTCGTATTGTGACGCCGGATTCCGTCTGTGAGGATATGGTCAACTCCCACTATATAGATTTTCATAGTAAATACCCGCTTATTTCCATTCAGTTTGCTACAGGTGACACGGCTATGTTACTTGATATGCTGGATCACAACGAAGCTGACATCATCATTACTTTGGACCGACATTGTTATAACAAGGACTATGTCATTGCAAAAGAAGAGCAACTTTCTATGCACTTCGTAACCAATGTGGCTTCCAAGTTTGCAGGTAAACAGGGATTGTCCATTCGGGATATCTCCGGTGAACCCTTCGTTTTAACTGAACACGGGCAGGGCTATCGCCGGGTTCTCGACCGGGAGTTGGCGAAAAAACATATGGAGATCACGCCTGTGCTGGAGATTGGACGCACGGATATGATTACCTCCATACTGACCCAGAGCAATATGATCTCGTTTCTTCCGGATTTTGCCACAAAGCACTTGGTGGATGCAGGTGTCTTGTGCTATTTAGATATTTGTGATGTGAATGTCGAAATCTGGAAGCAGCTGATATACCATAAGAACAAATGGTTGTCCAAGAGCTTGAAGACAGTTATTGATTATATCAAGGAAAACGAGTTTTCCAATTAGAGTATTTATTATGCCCCCTGGTTTGTTTCATCCAGGGGGCATATGCTCTTAGCTTAGAAGATTTAACAATCGAACTTTTCGATGGTTATCATCAAAACTAACAATGCAGTAAATGGTGTTTGGATATTGACTTTGTCGAAACAAAGTGCTAAAGTGCTTAACAAGAAAACTTGCTGTCACGAAAGCACAGCGGAAAGGAGCCAATCATGGCAAAGATGAATGCTTCCAATATTAAGTCCGTGATGGGCTTCTCCTATTTTTACTTTTATTTTAAGGCTTGCTTTTTTGCAGGCCTGTTTCGTCGTGCCATAAAACCGATTCTGTCCGGGTGTAACTGAACCCCTTTCCAATGTATAGAAAGGCGGCTCTGTTTTAGGACAGAGCCGCCTTTATTATTTTTAGCAAAACAAGAAAAGGAGATTTTACTATGAAACGTTTACTTGCACTGATTATGACCGCCGTAATGCTGCTGAGCCTCTGTGCCTGCGGTGCCACCCCAAAAGCTGATGACGGATACAACATCGGTATTGTTCAGCTGATGCAGCACGTTGCCCTTGACCAGGCAACTCAGGGCTTCCAGGACGCACTGAAGGAAAAGCTGGGCGATAAGGTTACTTTTGATGTTCAGCTGGCCAGTGGTGAAACTACCAACTGTACTACCATCGTTACTAAGTTCGTCAATGACAATGTGGATCTGATCATGGGCAATGCTACTCCTGCTGTTATTGCTGCAAAGGAAGCCACTTCTACCATTCCTATCATCGGCACTTCTGTCACCGATTACGTTGCTGCCGAAGCTGCAATCGTCGCTTCCAACGAAGCTCCCGGTGCCAATGTTACCGGTTACTCCGATATGAGCGATATCGCAGCTCACGTAGAACTGACTCAGAAACTTTGCCCCGATGCAAAGACTGTAGCCATCATCTACTGCTCTGCAGAACCCAACTCTGTGATCCAGGGCAACCAGGCTGAAGAACTGTACAAGGCCGCTGGTTTCACCACCGTCACCCTGACCGCAAGTGATATCACCACCATTTCCACCGTTGTCACTTCCGCATGTGACCAGGCAGATGTGATCTACATCCCCACCGATAACCTCTTCGCAGAAAACATGGAATCTGTCAAGAACATTACTGAACCCGCAAAGATCCCCGTGATCTGCGGCGAAGGTGGCATGGTTCAGTCCGGCGGTACCGCCTCTGTTGCCATTGACTACTACACCTTGGGTTACCGCGCTGGTGAAATGGCTTACGAGATTCTGGCAAACGGTGCAGATCCTGCAACCACTCCCATCGGCTTCATGACCGCTGATGATATGGAACTGGTCATCAATGAAGAAAATGTGGCAGCCATCGGCCTGACCATTCCCGAAGATCTGAAATAATAATATGAACCATAGCCGACGGTTTCTCCCGTCGGTTATGGTGTGTAAAAAGAATTATTCAACGGAGGTGCGAAATGTCATTCATCGCTTCCATGTTAAAAATGTTGCCGGACGCAGCAGCACAGGGTCTCATATGGGGCATTCTGGCAATCGGCGTTTTCATCACTTATAAGCTACTAGATTTTTCTGATTTGACAGTAGACGGTTCCATCTGCACCGGCGGTGCTGTAGCTGCTCTTCTGATCGTCAATGGTGTGCCTGTGGCAATCGCTATGGTTGCTGCTTTCTGTGCCGGTGCATTGGCTGGCTTGGTCACTGCGATTCTGCATACAAGGATGGGAATTCCTCCCATTCTGGCAGGCATTTTGACCCAGCTTGCACTGTACTCCATTAACTTGCGTATTATGGGTAAGTCCATGCTGGCTGTTAGTGTAGACAAGTTTGACCTTTTGGTCAGCGTGCGTAATCAGCAGTCCTCCTGCTTAGTGGCGCTGCTGTTTGTTGCAGCTATCATCGCTGTGCTGTATTGGTTCTTTGGTACAGAGCTTGGCTGTGCGATTCGTGCCACCGGTGCCAATAGCAATATGAGCCGCGCACAGGGAATTAACACAGATCTTATGAAGATCGTAGGCTTGGTTTTGTCCAATGGTCTTGTTGGCCTCAGCGGTGCTCTGTATACCCAGTATCTCGGCAGTGTTACTGTGAACATGGGTCGCGGTGCGATCGTTATCGGTTTGGCAGCCGTGATTATTGGAGAAGTTTTGTTCAGCAAAATTTTCCGTAATTTCTCTCTCCGTTTGACTGGTGTTGTCATCGGCGCAATCATCTACTATGTAGTAATTGCACTGGTCATTCAGATGGGTCTGAACACCGACGATCTGAAGCTGTTCTCTGCAGCATTTGTTGCGCTGGCTCTGTTCATCCCATACTGGAAAGACAAGCACCCAGGAAAAACTTTGATAAGAGGAGGAAAGAACCATGCTTGAAATTTGCAACATCAATAAGACCTTCAACCCGGGCACTATCAACGCAAACCATGCGCTGAAGGATCTTTCTCTCCATTTAGCAGAAGGTGAGTCCATCGCGGTAATTGGCGGTAATGGTGCAGGTAAATCCACCCTTCTGAACGCTGTTGCAGGTGTATGGGGTGTGGATAGTGGTACGATTAAACTTGGCGGTGTAGATATTACGCATCTGCCTGAGTACAAACGCGCAAAATATATTGGCAGAGTATTTCAGGATCCCATGATGGGAACAGCTGCCAATATGCAGATCGAAGAAAACCTTGCGCTGGCAGCAAGACGAGGTGGTCACCGTTCTCTTAGAATGGGTATCACCAAAGCAGAGCGCGCGCAGTTCCGGGAAATGCTTAAAATCTTAGATTTGGGTCTGGAGGACCGCCTTACCGATAAAGTTGGTCTTCTTTCCGGCGGCCAGCGGCAGGCACTGACCTTGCTGATGGCAACACTGCAAAAACCCAAGCTGTTGCTGTTGGATGAACACACCGCAGCTCTGGATCCCAAAACCGCAGCAAAGGTTATGGAAGTTACCCGTACGCTGGTCAACCAGGATCAGCTGACCACATTGATGATCACCCATAATATGCGTGACGCTATCGAATATGGCGATCGTCTGCTGATGATGTATGGCGGACGTATCGTGGTGGATGTTTCCGGTGAAGAAAAGAAGAATCTGACCGTGGAACAGTTGCTGAATCTGTTCAGCCAGGCATCCGGTTCTGATGAAGTGGATGACAAGTTAGTTCTCTCTTAATAACAGTACTCGTTTCATATAAAAAGCACCTCGCATCTGAAGTTGACCAGATGTGAGGTGCTTTCTTTTAGATTATTCCTTATTATACTGCTGCGATAAATGTCGCTGCAAAGGTGTCCCCCATAAAGCAAAAAGAGGTTTCGCACCAAAATGTATGCGAAACCTCTTTTCCTGTAACACCAAGATTAGGCCTTTAAGGTGTCTTCTTTGCCGCGATAGACAACAAACTTACAGAAAAGGAATTCTAAAATGAAGTTTGTCAGCATGGTGATAACCAGAATGATAAAGTCATTCACACCTGCACCCTCTACCTCTTTATCTTTTAGAAAAATAGCTTTCGTTCAATGATTTCACGGGCCGAGCTGTTAATTGCCAAGTAGATCAGTAATCCACCAAACAGCATAAGCACGCAAAGCGGATAAATGGACCAGCCGATAAACGGCAATTGGAAGGTTACGCCCATCAAAAACTCCATCAGCAGCATAAATGCGCCCAACGCCATAATTGCTCCGCCTACAATATATAGTCTGCCTTTGCGAAGGTAATACAGCAGTGTAACCACTGTGCAAGTAATCATGCAAAGGCCAACAGTGATTGGTAGCGCGAAGCTTAAAAACCATGTTCCACCAGTAGCGATATTGATATACAGCAAGTATAGGGCTGTGGCAACAAAATTGCAGGGAACAAAGATAACGGGATTTGGCTTTTGAAACCACATAGGCAACGCAAATGCGATATACGAGAGCATAAGCGCGCCAGCCACATAGCCGGACCATTCCAATCTCCCATCCAATTGCAGATCTGCAGTAAAGCAAACAAAGAGCGGGATCAAAAACAGGATAATCATTGCGCCGTTCAAAGCTTTGGAACGCGACGCCTTCTTAGGCATTTTCTCGCTGGGGTAAAGCGGCTTACCGGGCCGATCAACATAGTTCGGATGATAAACGGCGGTATTACAAAGGGGGCATTTCTTTTCCGCTTCGCCAAGCTTTACGCCACATTCAATACAATACATACCGTTCACCTCTCGTTCTGATTGCTCTCTACCACAGTAGGCAGGCCCATTTCCTGCAGGACTGCGTGGAAATGCCGTTCCAATTCCGCGTCCTGAATATTACGGATAAAGTTTATGTAGATCGTATCCCCATAGGATAGCATACCGCAATTATAAGGGGCTGCTGCTTGGACGCCAAGAATAAAGTCAAAGCGTCTGACATACTGCGCCATAGCTTCCGGGATCTTTACTTGACCTAAGTTAGACAAAGTAAGGCAGGACTTCTTTTCTCCCACACTGTCAAAGATCGCCTTCATAACAGCGTTCTTCAGGGGCAGCGGAATGAGCCGCACCAAGGGATTTCGCTCGTCGTTTACATTGGTTGCGATGACACAGCTCATGTGCTTTTCCGTAAACTCCGTACCCATTTTGTGCTGAATAATTTTGCAAATCTCATCAAAGGAATATGCTCCAAGACGGGGATCCAGTTCCGGTATGGTATACATAGCAAAGTTTCGCAGCGTGTTACTGGGAAACAAATTTCGCAAATTGACCGGGATCAGCAGTTTGATCCGCTTTTGCCGCTTGGTGTTTGGATTCTTCTCGTTTTGAAGATTCAGCAACGCCTTCATCATTACCGCACTCATAAATACGGTCAATGTAGCGTTATGTTTGTGCGCCAGTTCCAGCGCAGGCTTTACCGGGATTTGAAAACAGGTAAGGTTCAGAAAGCCATCCTTTTGAGGCTCACCGGACATATGCCACGCATTGGTATCCTTTCGGCTGGCAGGTACATTGCCTGCATATTTAAGGAAGCTATCCTCCAGTTCCTCTTCTTTGGGGAGTTCCCGCCTGTCCAAAACGCCGTTCTCAAAAGGTATCGAAACTCGGTACTTTTGCTCCAGATATTCCGCCGTCAAGCTTTTCAGGAAGACAAGCGCGCCGTTTCCGTCCGT
>ERZ808026.235-NODE-235-length-11711-cov-4.028107_pt1 | contig 11711 bp, 9 predicted proteins | sample MGYA00380182_ERZ808026 | MGnify/ENA primary metagenome ERZ808026 (study PRJEB31490, sample SAMN06133376) | cow dung metagenome | isolation source: H9 | host: cow | place: China: Chengdu | collected 2015-05 ... | reverse complement strand
TGCTCTAACCACTGAGCTAATGGCCCGTTTTTTTTGTATATTTATTATATAAAATCAAAGATTTTTGGTCAAGATTTCGCATTGAATCACGTTAAATCTAACCGAAAAAAAAGTGGTGAATCAAGTAAAAATCTAACCCAAAATAGAAGCCTGATGAGGGCTGAAAAATGGGATTGGATATGAAAACAAAAAAGAAACTGACGGAAGAAACGGCTAAAAGATACTGCAGGGCCGGCAAAAAGCAGAAGTCAACAATCTTAGATGAGTTTATTGCGACAACCGGATATAACCGAAAGTATGCTATCCACATACTCAAAAATAAGGCAAAAATAAAAATTACGCACTTCAACAACGTCGAAAAAAAGTCCGTGCAGGTAATCACAAAACAGCGGAAGAAACGAATCTATGTAAAATATTATGGAGCTGAAGTAAAGGACGAAATCGTCCGCCTGTGGATTTTCTCGATGTTTCTCTGCGCAAAACGACTCGTCTCTTTTATCCGTGACAATCTTGATTACTTTTCTACAAAATTCGGCTACAGCGAAGAGATGAAACATAAGCTCTCAAAAATCTCAAGTGCAACAATCGGAAGAATGATAAGCCCGGAGATTTCAAAATACAGTATTCGTGGAATCTCTACAACACGGCCGGCTAAAAACCTGAATAAGCTGATTCCAATCCGCGTGTATTTTCAATGGGACACACTGGAACCGGGCTTCTTTGAGGCTGATACCGTCGCAAACTGCGGAATGAGCACTGAAGGACAATATATATCTACCCTGACACTTACAGATGTATTTTCAGGCTGGACGGAAAACAGAGCTTTACTGAACAAGGCACAGCGTTGGGTAAAAGAAGCTGTTGATGATGTAAAGAAAAAACTTCCGTTCCAGATGAAAGGGCTGGACAGTGACAACGGAAGCGAACTGAAGAATACACAGCTTCTTGGATGGTGTCAGGAAAATCATGTAGAGTTCACAAGAAGCCGGCCTTACAGGAAAAATGACAACTGTTATGTCGAACAGAAAAATGACAGCGTGGTTCGAAGAATCGTCGGATATTATCGTTTTGAAGGTGAAGAAGCGAGGGCTGTAATGGCAGAGCTTTATGAAACCTATAATCTGCTGGTAAACTATTTTTTCCCTTCGATGAAAATCCAGAAAAAAGAAAGGATTGACGCAAAGGTAACTAAAAAATATGATGATGCCAAAACTCCGTACACACGGCTGATAGAATGTGAGTCACTTCCAGAAGAAGCAAAGCAGGAACTCAGGCGAAGAAAAAATGCTTTAGATCTGGAAACACTTCTACAAAGAACTCAGGAACTCCAGACGAAGCTTATTGCTCTGGCAGTTCCATGGTCTAAATAATTACGGTTAGATTTTTACTTGAGTAACCGAATCTCTTTGGGTTAGATTTTTACGTGATTCAATACGGAAAGTAGAGCAAAAAATTCTTTCTGTTTTTAATACCGTGCTCGAAGCACAGTTTCGAACGAAACTCGCTTTGGGGCTGTCCAATAAGTATGGGGTAGACCCTTTTATTCATATTAAGCTGATGCTTTAATACGTTTTGTAATTGTAGGAATCATTTTATCACCAAAAAACTCCAAGATTTTTGCAAAGAAATTCATTTTTGGTACAAAAATCAAAAAACAGTAATTTATTAAAACCTGGATTTCACAACTTGCCGAATAGAATTAAGTATATCCCTGGAAATTTTTTCATCATTCTTTAATTCTTCAAAAACATTTATGTACTTTTTAGCAAAATCATTAAATATGGTTGAAAGAACAGAGTACTTAATGTTCAAAGATTCAGCCAAAAGAAAAAAATCTTCTTGGGTTACTTTCTGAATCTCATAGTGTTTTCCAATTTTCATTGAAAGCTTGTCAGTAAGACCTGAATAAATTATGGTTGAAACAACATCATACAAAGGAGAAAGTTCTACACGATTATTTTTGTAAAGCAGAGAATAATTTTTTCCATGACTGTCACAATTGCCCATCACATAATTAAAAAGAACATATTTTAAGAATTTCTGGCTCTCCAAAGCTGGAACCGTGCAGACCTTTAATATGGTGTTGAAAATATCAGCAATTCCTGGGCCTCCATCATTCTGATATTTTGATGTACTCATGATACCAAGTGCCTGGCAAAAATCTTCCTGATGAAGACGTTGAATAGAGTCTGTTTCTTTAATACGATCATAGCGTTCTACTACAAAAATATCTTTTCCTGCAATCTTCAGCAAATCAACATCTGGAACAGGAAGCCCAAAACTTTTTGCAAGTTTCATACAGATATATTCATTTTGCGCAAGGGAAGAAAGACTACCTGTTCGCGTTGGTTTTAAGATGTGAGTTGAAGGAGAACCATTTAATGGTAAATACCATTCACCATTTATTTTTGCAAGCGCGAGTTTTTCCTGAGCACCTGCAAGTGAAAGCCGTAACTTATCATCAGCCTTAATAAGAGGCCGGGTGTTCATTTTTTCTATAAACTCCAAAAGCCTGTTATAGTCAAGCGGCTCGTAGTTGTTTGAATCGAGTTTATAACTTGTTTCTTTTGACAATAAATCTTCATCTTCATTTTCACTTGAAATTGAAATGACACCTGCACATTCTCCACCTAATGCTTCAAGTAATTTCAGAGTGCTGGTTTCAGAAATATGAAGATAGTCTGCAATTTTTTTTCGCGATTCTTCTTCCGGCAAAAGTCCTGAGAAAAAAGGGATACATTGCTTTTGAGGAAATTCTTCTCTTTGCAATGGAAGTGAAGCAGAAAGTGGAACTGAGTTTTTATCATTCAAATAATTTTCATCATAAACAAAAATTACTCCGCGATTTTCTGTTGATTCAAGAGAGCCTGCTTTTTTATTTCCAAAGAAGACGTTCAGTTTCATTTATCATCTTCCCGATTTACTGCGTAGAGATTTATCCCAAGCATTTCAAGACAATGAAGCACTTTGTTCATCTGTAAAGTTTCTTTTCCGTTTTCAAGTTCCGAAAAAAAACGAGCCCCTACATTGCACATTGCGGCTGTTTCTGATTGAGTAAGTCCCAACTGTTTTCGACGGTTTTTCACTGCCTCTGATATTGATTCAACAGAAATTATTCTCATATCAACAGTATAACTTTCCCGAACGGGAAAATCAATAAAAAAAGATTTGATATGTGAAAACATTTTCCCGTTCGGGAAGATGATTTGTATTGTATTTTAGCCTTTATATAGCTGGTATATCTTATCTGTTCTTAATGCCGCACTCGAAGCACAGCTTCGAACGAGACTCGCCCCATCGCTATCGCGACAGGCTCCCTACCTTTGCGAAAATCAGTTTGAAGACAGTTCGTACAAAAGGCTGAATAAAAAAGAGCTGTGTAAAAAATGCAAAAGGAAAATTAAAGCACATGAGGCGCAGCCACTGAACAAGAGCAACATGAATCCGAAATCCATTGTTGTAAGGATAGTAAAGGAAAGTTGCAATCAGGCTCATCGCTGGAACCTAGGGAGCGACGGCTGTAAGCCGGCAAAATGCTCCAGTGGAGCATTTTGAGCGAGTCTCGAAGCAGCTATGCTGCGCACGTTAATCCAACTGTTGCACAGATTATGGCTGTTTCAAAAAGAACCGGATGTGTGGTTTTTGGGTCAAAGTTTTTGCAGGCAAGTTTGAAGGAAAGCGGGCTTCCGTAGACGCATTCCATAAAACAGGCAAAACAGAATTCAACCAGAACTACAGACCAGATCGGCATAATGCGGCCGAACATATAGATTCCGCCGATTGTTCTTACGGCTGCAAGGACACTGGTTGTTCCCACAGCCTGGCGTAATGAATCTCCATTTACAACATAAATGCTGTAAAAAACATAAGCATGAACGGTAATTACAACTGTGATGAATGCAAAGACCATTCTCTGAAACTGATTTCTAGGCATAAGACCTCCTTAAGAAACCCCGCGTTAGCGGCATTGCAAGGATGCAATGAATCGCAGTTTTGACGAAGTCAAAAGCTGCAACTCAAAAAATTACATGGATGTAATTTTTTGAGCATCCTCCGTAAAAAGAATTCTTAATGTGCCGTGATCAGATTTACTCGAAGTGCTACTTCAACACATGTGTCGTTTGCATTAAGTTTTGTAAGTATAGCAAAAAAAACTTGTATATGCAAAAGATATTGTGACACAATAGAATCGTACAAGCGGAATGTATCACCTTCTGAAAACGGAAGGTGTTTAGGTAAAACTAGTTCTCTGCCTACTGGGAAGGAGAATACTAGAGTAACTTGATTTTTAGCAAATTTATGCTATTCTAAGTATTTGAGTCCCCTTTATTGGTACTTTAATACAGTATAATTTCAAATGAATCTATGAAAAATCTATTTTCAGTTATACCAGCAGATTTTTTTAAGCCTCTCAATAGTAAATATAAAGACCAATACGCGGATTGCCTCTTAGAAATTTACAACTCGTATAAATCTGAAATTTCATATGGTGTAGACAGAGAATCAGTTGTTTCTACGTTGGTAGAGTATTTTAATACTCGTACTGATGATATTAGCTTTGATGATGATTCCAGTTTTGAAAAAGATTCACGTACAAAAGCTCAGAAAACCATAAATTACTTAAAAGATTGTGGTTGGCTTGATTTTGAAGAAGAGAAAAATTATCAACAAAATGTCGTCCTAACAGAACATGCTGTTCCATTCATAAGAACAATGAATGATGTTATCCGTAATGAAGAAACAGAATACCAGGGACTTATTTCTCAGATTCATGCAGTTCTTCAAAATGAAGATCTTTATTCAAAACCTTATCAGTTTATTCTGAAAAACGTTGTAAACAATACAGAACAATTGGTTTCTAGTCTAAAAAGATTGAATATTTCTATCAAGAAACACATCGATAAACAGACGAAAAATAAAGAATTATCAGATGTTCTGAAATTATTTGCTGATTATAATGCTGAAATTGTTTCAAAATCACTTTATAGATTAAAGACAAGTGAAAATGTTGGTAAGTTCAGGCAGTCTATTAAAATAAATTTAGATAATATGCTTTCTGAACCAACAATCCTAAAGAATCTTGTTGAGGGATATATGGAAATTGAGCAGGAAACTGATCCAGATATTGCCCAAGATAAGATTATCGAAATGATTATTGATGTTAAATCAGCTTTTGAAAACCTTGATAAAATTATTGAAGATATAGATCGCAAAAATAATCATTACATGAAGAATGCCGCATCCAGAGCGAAATTTGAACTTGCTTCTGGAACCAATCAAGAAGGCAAAATTAATGCAATCTTAAGGTATCTTACTGAGTTTTCTGACGAGGATGAAACTGCCCCAGAGGACTTATTCAATGTTTTTGTACAGAAATTTGTTTCAGAAGAATCCATTAAAAAAATTCCAGAAAAGAAAACATACGAAGAAGTGGCAATCATAAATATTGCTGAAACTTTAACTGAAGAAGAAAAGGAATTAAAAAAGAAACTTCTTAAGGATAAACAAATGGCTCGAATATACAGAAAGAAAATCGAAGCATTTGTAATGGAAAAATTAGGCTCCCGACAACTTATAATGGCCTCTGAGATTCCTGTAAATAGTCGAAAAGATTTTGAGACCCTGATATATATAAGATTATTTGGGATAGAGTCCAAGATATATAAGGTAGAGAAAACAAGTCAGCGAATAAAGACTGAGAAATGTGAATTTACTGATTTTGAAATAATAAAGAAGAATGGAGGTGAAAAGAATGTTTGAAAAGCTTGAGATTATTGGTAGCTCAAATTCCCAAAAGGTAAAGTTTTCTAAAGCAGCTAACAATCTTTTAAATCACTGTTTCATTCTAAAGAAAAAAGAAGATACTCGATTAGATTACATTTTCATCAAAGATAACAGAGATCAGTTTGCATTGGTATTTGATCTTTTGGGTTATGACATAAGAATTGATGAAGATATTGGGCTTATTTCAATTTCAAATAGAAATGGTACAGGACGACTTCAGTTTACAAAGTTTGAAAGTATCATGTTTCTAATTCTGAAATTACTATATTTAGAAAAGAGAAATGATCTTTCTACAAATGGAGATAATGTAACCGTTACAATTCAAGAAATACGGGATAAGTACAATGTGCTTAAACTTAAAAACAAACAAAAACTTGATAAAAATTCTGAACGCCAGATTATTGCCTTATTTAAGAGATATAACCTGATAAAGAATTTATCTGCTGACATAACACAGGGTGATACGAGAATTGAAATATATCCTTCGATTATGATTGCAATCCCGAATGAAGGAATTACACATTTATATGAAAGCGTGAAAGACAGACTTATTGAATATGAAGAAGGAGAAGACGATGCAGATACAGACGAAGAAACTGAATAGAGTAAGACTGTTAAACTGGATGTATTTTGGATATGAAACTTTTCCTATAAACCAAGGATCAGTTTTGATTAGTGGTGAAAATGCAGCCGGAAAATCTACTGTGTTAGATGCAATTCAAATGGTTCTTACTGGAAACTCTACAAAATTTAATAAGGCTGCAAATGAAAATTCAGACCGTGATTTAAAAAGTTATGTACGATGCAAAATTGATACAACAGAGAAGACATATCTTAGACAAGGTAATGTCATAAGCAATATTGCATTAGAGTTTTATGAAGAAAAAGAAAATCGATGGTTTGTAATCGGTGTTCATATTACTTCTGGTAATGAAAACGAAAATCCGGCAAAACGATGGTACATTGAAAATGGACAGTTGGAAGACTTTTCTTTTCTGACAGAAGAAAATAAGCCTTCAATGGCTGATGAATTCAGAAATAAAGGCGAGAAAGTAAAGTTCATAAAGACTGTAAATGAATATAAAGAGAATCTACGTCATAGATTAGGAAACTTGGAAGATAAGTTCTTCGAAGTAATTTTAAAGGCTCTCGCATTCAGACCTGTAGATAATGTAAAAGATTTTATTAATAGATATGTTCTCACAGAAAAAAACATTGATGTCCAATCATTACGAGAAAGTATTGATGTTCTTAATGAATTTGAGCAAACCTTAAAAAAGGCAAAACAGGAACGAGATGTATTAGGTGAAATCTTAAAAAGATTTAGTGAAATAGAAGAGAATGAGCATAATAAAGAAGTAAATGATATGCTTATGAAGATTGTAGATAAAGACATTCTTGAAAAATCTAAAGAAGATGGATTAAGCCAAATAAGAATTGATAACCAAAAACTAAAGAATACAATCTCTGAAAAAAATAATATTGAGGAACAACTTAAGCAGGTTAGAGCAAAGTTAATGCAATTGCAGCAAACTTTTGAGAATTCAGATTACAGAAAATTAACTGAAAAGCTTCAAAATTCTATTGATAAACTTTATGAAGAAAAATCCGTCGAAGAAATTAGAAATCAACAGCTTACAGACTATTTACGATTTTTGAATAATTATCTGAATTTACTTTCCAAAATAAAAGAAATTCCTGTTACTACAGAGGCTGTAAAAAATATTGGACAGAATTTTGATGAAAACCAAAAAATCGAAACTGTTGATAAACTTGAAGCTTTCTTAAGCAAAGAGATTGAATCCATTAGAGAAAATAACTACGAAATAAAAAAGGAAAAAGACCGTATTTCGGAGCAAATCTCAAAACTTGAAAATGAAATTAATCTGTTGGAATCACAATCAATTCAATTCCCTGAAGAAACAGAGCGACTTAGAAATTGCATTCAAAAAGAGTTTGAAGAATCAGGTATTGATTCACCAGTTTATATCTTTGCAGAACTTATATCTATTACAGATAAGCAGTGGACAAATGCTATTGAGGGCTATTTAAATACCCAAAGGTTTTATCTTATTGTAGAACCTGAATATTATACGAGAGCTTTGCAAATATATAATGCAAATAAGAGAAGTTACAGTCAGGGGATTATCAATTTTAAGAAATTACCTGAAACTGAACCTGAAAATAATTCTCTAGCTTCCTTAGTAACTACAGAAAACAGATTTGCCAGACGATATGCTGATTATGTGTTAGGAAATGTTATTTGTTGTGAACAGCTGGAAAATCTTGAAAATTATTCATCTGCAATTACAAAAGATTGTATGGTTTATAAGAACTATGTTTCTCGCAAAATTGATCCAAAAATCTATGCAAAACCATATATTGGCAAGGATGCCATTGAAGTTCAATTAAAAAATGCAAAAAATCAACGAAAAGTTTTGTTGGAAAAACTTCCTGATTTAAGAATTCAAATTGAGACCTACAAACAATTAGAAGATTCATATAAGCATGTCAATTTTGATATGGTTAAGTCGAATATGGATTCTCCAAATAAACTTGTGTCAGTATGTGAGCGATTAAAAAAAGAACAGGAAGAATTTGATAAGATTTCTAAAAATCAAGATATTATTGAACTGCAGAATCAGATTGCAGCTTATGAAAAGAATGTTGATAATCTTGATTCAAAAAGAGTTTCATTGGTCAAAACAGAAACAATTCTTAATAATTCAATTCAAGATACAGAAAAGCAGCTTTCCGGTATTGATGAACAACTTGAAAGTAAGATTGAAGAATTGACAACACTTCAGGATTATCATGCTTCATTATATAATGAGGCTTTTGGTAAGTATTTGGATGCAATGAAGCACGAAGGAATGGAAAAAATTCAGACCAACTACAGCAGACAAAAAGCAGTTTATGATAACAAAGCAAACAGGTTGTTGAACGGTGAAAAAGGATTTACAGGTCTTATTCAGATGCAGAGCAATTATAATTCCACCTTCAGTAAAGATTTCTATTCTGGTTTGGCCGGTTATGAACAATACAAGGCACAGTCTGATAAGCTAAACAACGTTGAAATTGTACGAACAGAGGAAACAATTCGTGTATCCCGTGAAAAATGCGAAGATATCTTTAAGAATGAATTCCTGTCTAAAATGAAAGAATCTATAGAAAGTGCCAGATATGAATTTGATAACCTCAAAAAAGCACTTAAAGATATAAATTATGGAGAAGATACTTATAAATTCATTCTTACTCCTAATAGTCAGAAACGAAATCTGTACAATATGATTATGGCTGATGATAATTTGGGAACATCAAACCTTTTTTCTGGAAATTTTGAAAGCCAATATAAAGACGAGATTGATGAATTGTTTACAAAAATTAAAGCTGGAGATTCTAGCGATCAAGCTGTTCGGGAATATACAGATTATCGAACTTATCTTGATTATGATATTGAAATTACAAAGAAGAATGGTACCGTTCAGAAACTTTCAGCAAAGGCAAAAAGTAATAGTGGGGGAGAGTCACAGGTTCCTTTCTATGTAATTATGGCAGCATCTCTTAATAATATATATCAGAACAAGAATTCTGTTCGATTATTAATGCTCGATGAAGCCTTTAATAATATGGATGAACAACGTATTGCCAGTGTTATGAAGTTTTTTAATCAACTTCAATTCCAGACAATTCTTGTTGCACCTTCTCCAAAGATTCAGGATATAGAAGAAAATGTTGATTCAGTCCTTACTGTAATGAGGGAAGACACGATAAGTTTTGTGGAGGATTTCAGATATTATGGCGAATAAAATAGAACAAAAACTTCTGAACGCATTGCTTGATTCTTATGAAAAAAGTAAAACTTTTATTGGAGAGAATAAAAATCAGCAGGCGTTTAGGATTCAGATTTCTAAATTATTTCCCAAATATGATGATGATTCAGAATATGAATTTTACAAAGAGATAAATACAGCATTAGCGAATCTGGAAACAAAGGGATTTGTTAAATTACAGAAGGAAAAAAGCGGAAAAGTTAAAACTGTTTTATTAGAACTTTCTAAACTCTCTGAAGTTTATGAATTTATAAAAAGAACTCCAAAATTTGAAACTAATAATAGCTTGCAAAATGTTTGGAATAATTTTGCAGATATAGATTTTTATATTTATAAACCTTTATCAGATTACTTGTTAGAACAAAAAAATAACCTTTCCAAAAATAAGAATATTAGTTTCTTTGATGGGGATATAAAGGAATATAAAAACTTATTGTCCGCAGTTAAAGCAGTTTTAGAAAACAAAGATGAAATATTTATTCGTGAATTGTCTGTCAAACTGTTTAATGATTCAAAAAAACTTGAAACAATAGAATCTCAGATTCGTTCATTTTTGTACAGATATGGCGAATATGATGATAAAGATACAGTCCTTGAAGAACACAACATATTAAAGACTCCAACTTATGTTATGGTAAAAGGAAAGGGCATATTGAATTTTGGACAGACTATTGATTTATCCAAAATTGACGGTGATATTGGACTATCCACTAAAACCCTAAATCAATTATGTTCAGTAGATTTGCAGGGAGCAGAAGTTGTAACGATTGAAAATCTTACTAATTTCCATAAATTCCAACCGAACAATCAACTTGTAATTTACCTTGGTGGTTTTCATAATTCTATAAAGCGGGATTTTATTAAGCGTGTGGATTACTGTAATCCGGGAACCAAATTTTTCCATTTTGGAGACATCGATGCAGGTGGATTTTACATTCTTGAACACTTGATTAAAAACACAGGAATAGCTTTTATTCCTCTTAATATGAATATCGAAACCTTGAAGAATCATAAAACATACTGGAAGCCATTATCTGAAAATGATAAATCGAGATTAAAAAAAATACTGGAACTGGCACCTGAACATAAAGATGTTCTTCTATTTATGCTCAATAATAATTGTAAATTGGAGCAGGAAGCAGAAATCCTAAGTTAAGGAACATTCTTTAAGGAAAGAGCTTGTTGTGTAAAATTGTTCTGTAGAGGTCAGTTTTGTCACAAAAGATTTTACTTCATCATCAGATAAGTATCTAAAAGGTATTTTACCTTCGGTGATTTTTTCTTCATCAAAAAATTCCCTAAGCTCTGCTTCTTTGTTGAAAATCTTCTCGTACAAATCTACCAGTTGTAGGCAAGGCAGTAGTAGGGAGTGTGCATCATGTACTTCCCGTTGTCGCTCCATTGCTCTACTTCGTTCCGCAACTTAGGGGAATCCCAGCACTAACGCAAGGCAAGGTGATGCAGGTAAAACTGTTTCTTAACAGACACCAAAAATGTGCTACAATAAAAAGGTATGCTAGCAAATTTCATCACAGGCAGTCGGATTATTTTTAGTCTTGCAATGTTAACTTTCCCGGTATTTTCTGCAGGATTTTACTTCTTTTATATGCTGGCTGGATTTACAGATATGATTGACGGGACAATAGTCCGTAAACTTGGAAAAGAAAGTAAATTCGGAAGAAACTTTGATACCCTTGCAGATATTGTTTTTGTCGCATCGGCAGCCTATAAACTTTTTCCTGAATTAAAAATACCCCGGGTAATCTGGCTCTGGATAAGTATAATCGCAGTGATTAAAACCATAAACATAATTTTGGGGTTTGTGAGAAAGAAAAAATTTACAGCGGTTCATTCCCTGGCAAACAAAGTTACTGGTGCAGTTCTGTTCCTGTTGCCGCTAACGTTGACCGTTCTGGATATAAGATATTCTTCAATTCCTGTGTGTATGATTGCAAGTTTTGCTGCTATACAGGAAGGATTTTTCATTTTTCGTTGCAGTTCTGCCAGTGGAAATGAAGGAAATTCAAAAAACTCTGTCTTGAAATAGGGTCAGAGTTTTTATTTACAATTGACTTTATACAGGAGAAAAAAATG
>ERZ808026.234-NODE-234-length-11725-cov-6.927370_pt1 | contig 11725 bp, 6 predicted proteins | sample MGYA00380182_ERZ808026 | MGnify/ENA primary metagenome ERZ808026 (study PRJEB31490, sample SAMN06133376) | cow dung metagenome | isolation source: H9 | host: cow | place: China: Chengdu | collected 2015-05 ... | reverse complement strand
AAAATCATACTGTGGATTGGAAATATGAAGCAAAATTGCTCACTGTGTATATTTGCCTTGTGGTGATTGCTCGATTTGTGTATTTTCCTTTGCATCAGGAGGAGGGTCGTGTTGCAAGTTTATTCCTTGACATTGATAGAATGTTTCCACTATGGATTAATCTTGTTCCGATTGTGCATATGTTTGAGGTCTACGATGGATGGTTGATAAATATCATAGGTAATATTACAATGTTTATACCTGTGGGATTAATATGGCCATGTTGCTTTAAGAAACTTGATACAATCGGTAAAGTGGTCCTTGCAGGAGGAGGGTTTACGCTTTTCATTGAAATAACACAGTTACCGTTCTATGCCAGATGTTCGGATATCGATGATTTAATAATGAATAGCACGGGAGTATTTATCGGAGCGATTATTTATTTTGGTGTAAAGCATTTGAAGAATTCCAAGAAAATATAGGAAAACTATCATGGGAAAAGAAAATTTGAGAATAAATCAAGGTGAAGGAATGAAAAATTCAGGAGAGATGCTTCAGTATGCGAAGCGAAATCAGGAAGCAAAGTTAAAACAGTACAAAAAAGGGTTTCAGGCGATAGAAGGAAAACTATTACCAGGAGAAACAGCAATATTTACAATGGTTGCAGATACTTTTATTGTAAATGAAAGTTGGAGAGATAGTTGGAAACCGTGGCATATTTCATTGGCTGTAACAAAGCAAAGAATTTTAGTAAGTGGTGAATCAGTTCGTGGTAGATTTATGACAGCTTATGATGTGGAAAGTTTTCCAATAGAAGATGTGACGACTGTAGAAATGGTTCATGGGAAAATTGTAATTAAGTTAAAAAATAAGGTTTTGACGATTGAAGGCAAGTCTTTAGAAAGGGTAACGGAAGCGTTGATTCGTGTTTTACAGTAAGACAAGCATTCATTAAAAATATTCGTCTATGCGAGAGCTGTTCACAATGATGTGAGCAGCTTTCTATTTGTTCATTTTTTGTTTACAAATTCCACCCAAAATAGAAAAGCGATGCGTAGAAAACTTTCAGCTTTCGTGCGAATCACATAATTTAGGGCTATTTTTTCTGAATAAAATAACCCTCTACTATAAATACAATTAAAACCTTAAAACCTTACAATTTTTAGAAAAAGATTGTTTCATTACCTACAGGTTTTTTTCGGATACATAAACTCTTGGCTATGATTTTGTATGATCAATTGTAAAGCTTGTAATCTTTTCCATAGGATCCTCCAAAGTGTTTCAAATAGTCTACGAATATTTTGACAGAACTTAGTTGACAAATCTAAAGAAAAATGTTAAATTTTCTTTAGTGATATAGTATGTTACTGGTTAGCAGGCATTAACTATGCATGAATATTTTTAAATGATTTATTTAGAATGTTTGTGTGGGTTGGTGTCTATTTTTTTATGTAAAAACCACATAGCATTCGGAAAAAAGGAGGAATTGTCATGAAAGACAAAATTTTTGGCGTTTTGCAGCGTGTTGGTCGTTCCTTCATGCTTCCAATCGCAATCCTGCCAGTAGCAGGTCTTTTACTCGGAGTTGGTGGTTCATTTACAAATGAAACCATGCTCCAGGCTTACGGACTCATGGATCTTATGGGACCAGGTACTTTCTTAAACTCTATCCTTGGCGTTATGAGTCAGGCTGGTGACATTGTATTTGCTAACCTGCCAATTATTTTTGCCATGGGTGTTGCAATCGGTATGGCGAAAAAAGAAAAAGAAGTAGCAGCTTTGGCAGCAGCGATTGCATTTTTTATCATGCATGCTTCTATTTCAGCAATGATCACAAGTCATGGCGGTACAGATGCAATGCTTAGTGGTGCAACAGCTTCCGTATGTGGCATCACATCCTTGCAGATGGGTGTCTTCGGTGGTATTATTGTAGGACTCGGCGTAGCGGCACTTCACAATAAGTTCTACAAAATTGAACTTCCACAGGTACTTTCCTTCTTTGGAGGTACAAGATTTGTTCCAATCATCAGTGGGCTTACATATACATTGGTTGGTATTGCAATGTTCTATGTTTGGCCGATCGTGCAGCAGGGTATTTATGCTGTAGGCGGAGTGGTTATGGAATCCGGATACGCTGGAACATGGGTATACGGACTTATGGAACGTGCGTTGATTCCTTTTGGTCTTCACCATGTATTCTACCTTCCATTCTGGCAGACAGCCCTTGGCGGTACAATGGAAGTTGCCGGACGTATGGTAGAAGGTGCACAGAATATCTTCTTTGCACAGCTTGCAGATCCTACAGTAACTCAGTTTGCAGTTTCTGCAACAAGATTTATGTCTGGTAAGTTCCCATTAATGATTTTTGGTCTTCCAGGTGCAGCTTTAGCTATGTACAAATGTGCAAAACCTGAAAAGAAGAAACTGGTAGCAGGTCTTCTACTTTCTGCAGCAGTAACTTCTATGTTAACAGGTATCACAGAACCAATCGAATTTACATTCCTTTTTGTGGCACCATTACTTTATGTAATCCACTGTGTATTCGCAGGGGCTGCTTACATGCTTATGCATATTTTTGAAGTTGGTGTAGGTATGACATTCTCAGGCGGTCTCATTGACATGTTCCTGTTTGGTATTCTTCAGGGCAATGCAAAGACAAATTGGATTTGGATTGTTATTGTTGGTATTGGTTATTTTGTTGTTTACTACTTCTTGTTCTCTTTCTTAATTAAGAAACTTGACTTACAGACACCAGGTCGTGATGACAACGAAGAAGTAAAACTTTATACAAGAAGTGATGTAAATGCCAAAAAAGCAGGCGAAGCAGTGGCAGCAGAAGATGAATTATCAGCAACAATCTGCTGTGGGCTTGGCGGTAAGAAAAATATTTCAGATGTGGACTGTTGTGCAACAAGACTTCGTTGTACTGTTCACAAAACAGAATTAGTGAATGATGCAGCATTAAAAGCAACAGGTGCATCCGGTGTCGTTCACAAAGGAAATGGTGTGCAGATTATTTACGGACCACATGTAACTGTAATTAAATCCAATTTAGAAGATTATTTGGAACATGCACCAAATGAAGAATATATTTCAACTCAAGAAACAGATAATACAGTAGAAGAAACAGTTGCCGTATCTGAAGGAAAAATTATTGATAGCATTATTATTTCAAGTCCAGTAAACGGAACAGCAGCTGATCTTTCAGAAACACCTGATGAAGCATTTGCTGGACGTATGATGGGCGATGGCGCTATGGTAATTCCAGAAGATGGAATGGTATTTGCACCAGAAAATGGTGAAGTATGCTTCATTTTTAATACAAAACATGCAATCGGATTCCAGACAGAATCCGGAGTAACTATGTTACTTCATATTGGTATTGATACAGTAGAATTAGATGGCAAAGGTTTTGAACCGCTTGTAAAAGAAGGCGACAAAGTAAAGAAAGGTGAGCCAATGATGAAAGTGGATATGGACTATGTGAAAGCAAATGCACCATCACTTGCAACACCTGTTCTTTGCACTGAACTGGAAGAACATCAAAAAATCCGTCTTCTTACAACTGGAGAAATTAAAAAAGGTGAGCCATTATTTGCAATTGATATTTACGAAAGATAAGTAAATTTGCGGGGGAGAAGAATGTATAGAGTAAGAAAAGCGTTAAATCACAATACGCTAATTGCAATTTCTATGGAAAATAACCAGGAATATTTAGTGATTGGAAAAGGAATTGGCTTTGGAAAAAAGGTCAGTGAACGTTTTGAAATTCCAGAAAATATAGAATGTTCTGTTTATTCATTACACGAACAGACGGAACGCGGAAAAGCTATGGAATTAATCAAAGGGATTGAACCGGTTTATTTGGAAATTGCAGGCAAGGTTTTAGCGAAAAGTGAAGAAGTTTTTGGAAAGATTGATAAAAACATTCTTTTCCCAATGGCAGATCATATTGCCTTTGCGGTTCAGCGAATCCGTGCAAATGAACAAATCAGCAACCCCCTGACTGATGATATTCGTACACTGTTTCATATGGAATATAAGACAGCCGAATGTGTAAAAGATATTTTATGGGAAATGTTACAGGTAGAGATTGATGAGCATGAAATCGGATATATCGCTCTTCATATTCACTCAGCTATTGAGGACGAAAATGTTGCATTGTCTATGCAGATTGCAATGGCTGTTCGAGAATGTATCCGTATGATTGAAGAGGAGACTGGTCAGACAATTGATGTCATGTCCCTTTCCTATAATCGTCTGATGAATCACATTCGTTACATGGTGGCGCGTTCCATCAAAGGTGAAAAATTAAAATTAAATATGAACGACTATATGTCGGTAAAATTTCCAAAATCCTTTTGGATGGCAACAGAAGTATGTAAACAGCTGGAAAAACAGCTTCATCGCACTTCCCCCCTGGATGAGGTTGAGATCGGATATCTGGCAATGCATATTGAACGAGTCTTGATGGATAAGGAATAATTTTTAGGGCTGCCCTTAGATTGGTATGCTCATCCAATAGAGGACAATGAAAAGATTCATTGAAATCTATGGAGGGAGAATATCACAATATGTGGGTAGCTCTCTTTATGTTCATTTTTCGTTAACAAATTCCACCCAAAATAGAAAAGCGATGCGAAGAAAACTTTCAGGTTTTACAAGAGATTAAAATTTAAAAGAAGGGGATTGACAGCCCATTTTAATGGATGTATTATCTTACTCCGGAAGGCAAAGGCGTCTTTTATGTAAAAATGCATAAAAGGCGTTTTTGCCTTTTTGTGGTCATATATCTGGAGAAAGGAGTGTGGAGATTATGATGAATGATTTAACTGTGGGTAAGACTGAAGCTGTATTATGGAAGTTCTGTATGCCTTTGTTTGGAAGTGTTGTATTCCAGCAGCTTTACAACATTGCCGACAGTTTTGTAGCTGGAAAGTTTATAGGTGAAAATGCCCTGGCAGCAGTAGGAAATAGTTATGAGGTTACGCTTATATTTATAGCATTTGCCTTCGGTTGTAATATGGGATGTTCTGTGATCGTATCCCAATTTTTTGGTGCAAAAAGATATGGGGAGATGAAAACGGCTGTTTATACAGCAATGATTACAAGTGCGGTAATCTGTATTCTTCTCATGGCTGTCGGGTTGGTATTTTGTGATTCCTTACTTGGGGTTATCAATACACCGGAAGAATTGATGATTGATTCCAAATTATATCTGGATATTTATATTTGAGGATTGCCGTTTGTCTTTTTTTATAATATTGCGACAGGGATATTTTCTGCCTTAGGAGATTCAAAAACGCCGTTTTATTTTCTTGCGGTTTCCTCTACATCGAATATCACAGTGGACATTCTTTTTGTTACTGTTTTTCGTATGGGAGTATCAGGGGTAGCCTGGGCAACTTTCCTGTGTCAGGGAATAAGCTGTATGGCAGCTGTTTTTGTTGTATTTCAAAGATTGGCAGTAATAGAAACAGATAAAGTTCCATTTTTTTCAATTGATATTTTAAAGAGAATTATGACAGTTGCAGTACCAAGTATCTTACAGCAGAGCTTTATCTCTGTGGGAAATATCATTATTCAAGGAACGATTAACGGATTTGGTTCCGGTGTCATGGCAGGATACTCAGCTGCGGTGAAATTGAATAATCTTGTGATCACATCATTTACGACTTTGGGAAACGGAATCTCAAATTATACAGCACAGAATATTGGAGCTGGAAAACTGCCGCGAATACGTGGTGGATTTCGGGCAGGCATTAGGATGGTCTGGATGCTTAGTGCACCGCTGTTTGTGCTTTATTTTTTTGCGGGAAAATGGATTTTGTATGCTTTTATTGATGACCCAACGGCGCTGGCACTTCAAACAGGTATCAGTTTTCTGCGTATCCTGTCACCATTTTATTTTATAATTTCCATGAAGTTTGTTGCAGATGGAATACTGCGTGGTGCCGGAATGATGGGAAAGTTTATGGTTGCGACTTTTCTCGATCTGATTTTGAGGGTTGGACTTGCGATTTTGTTATCACATACAATCTTAAGAGAAACAGGAATCTGGTGTGCATGGCCAATTGGCTGGACGGTTGCTGCTTTGCTTTCTCTGATGTTCTATAAAACGGGAAAGTGGAATAAGCAAAAGAAAAATGGATGATAAAAAATTAAAAAAAGTAATTGACAAATTTTTTTGCTAGGTGTATTATCCAACACGTAAAGGCAAAGACGTCTTTGAGATAAAGTTCTCAGAGACGTTTTTTACATTTAAAACATAAAAATGCAATTTGATTCAGAAGGCAAGGGCGTCTTTTTTGGTGCAGGTATTAGTACCATGAAAGACAACCTTGCCTTTTGTTTTTTTAAATTGGAAGGAGTGACATTATGAAAAATGTATCAGATTATTTTGGATGTAAAGTTTTTGATGACAGAGTAATGAAAGCAAATTTGTCCGCAAAGGTTTATCAATCTTTGAGAAAAACCATTGACGAAGGCGCAAAGCTTGATATTGGTGTGGCAAATGCTGTGGCAGCAGCAATGAAAGACTGGGCTGTTGCGAACGGTGCAACACACTATACACATTGGTTTCAGCCGCTTACCGGTGTAACCGCAGAGAAACATGACAGTTTCATTTCCCCTTCTCCTGACGGTGGTGTGATTATGGAATTCTCCGGAAAAGAATTGATCAAGGGTGAGCCAGATGCGTCTTCTTTCCCTTCAGGAGGACTCCGAGCCACCTTTGAAGCAAGAGGATATACGGCATGGGATCCTACTTCTTACGCATTTATTAAGGGCAAAACATTATGTATTCCTACCGCTTTTTGTTCATATGGAGGGGAAGCACTGGATAAGAAAACACCGTTGCTTCGTTCTATGGAGGCACTGAATAAGCAGGCTCTTCGAATTCTTCACTTATTTGGAAATGACGATGTAAAATGTGTTCGAACTTCCGTAGGACCGGAACAGGAATATTTTCTTATTACTAAGGAAATGTACGAGCAGAGAAAAGATCTCAGATTTACGGGGCGTACTCTTTTTGGTGCGAAGCCGCCAAAGGGACAGGAAATGGACGATCACTACTTTGGAGTGATCAAACCACGAGTTGCCGCTTATATGGAAGAACTGAATGAGGAATTATGGAAGTTAGGCATTCTTGCAAAAACAGAACATAACGAGGTAGCTCCGGCGCAGCATGAGCTTGCACCTATTTATACAACAACAAATATTGCAACCGATCATAATCAGTTAACCATGGAAATTATGCAGAAAGTAGCTGCAAAGCATGGTCTGGTATGTCTCCTTCACGAAAAACCATTTGCCGGAGTGAATGGCAGCGGAAAGCATAACAACTGGTCACTGGCAACAGATAAAGGTGTGAACCTTTTATCCCCGGGAGAAACACCTTATGAGAATGCACAGTTTTTATTGTTCTTATGTGCAGTGATCAAGGCGGTGGATGATTATCAGGATCTTCTCCGTCTTTCTGTTGCCACTGCTGGAAATGATCACCGTCTGGGTGCAAATGAGGCACCTCCGGCTGTTGTTTCTATCTTCCTTGGTGATGAATTGAATGGAGTATTGGAAGCGATTGAGACAGATACACCATATGCTGGGGCAGAAAAGACGCAGATGAAGCTTGGTGTAGATGTGCTTCCGAAATTCAATCGTGATACCACAGATCGTAACCGTACATCACCTTTTGCATTTACCGGAAACAAATTTGAATTCCGTATGCTAGGTTCCTCTAACAGCATTGCATGTGCCAATATTATGCTGAACAGTGCAGTAGCAGAGAGTTTGAAAATTTATGCAGACAGATTGGAAAAAGCGGAAAACTTTGAGGAAAAGCTGCACGAAATGATTCAGAAGACCATCAAGGATCATAAACATATCATTTTCAACGGTAATGGTTATGATGATACATGGATTCAGGAAGCGACAGAAAAGAGAGGACTTCTTAATTATCGTACGACACCGGATTGTATGCCGCATCTTCTTGACAAAAAGAATGTACAGATGCTGACAGCACATAAGGTATTCTCTGAGGCAGAGTTGAAATCCAGATGTGAAATTATGCTGGAGAATTATTGTAAGACTGTCCTGATTGAAGCAAATACGATGATTGACATGGCAAAGACCGAGATTGCTCCGGCAGTAAGTGCCTATGCATTGGAACTTGCAAATACGGTTGCAGCGAAAAAGGCAGTGGATGCATCCATTTCCTGTAATTATGAAGCTGGTTTGGTAAGGAAGCTGGCAAGACTGGAAGATCAGATTGCGGTGAAAGTGGATGATTTGGAAGAAGCAGTCATGCAGCTACAGGATGCCGGAAGTATTGAAGCTGAGTCTTATAAGATTCGTGATGTAATCCTGGGCAAAATGGGCGAACTTAGAGTTGCCTGTGATGAGGCAGAAACAATGACGGCAAAGAAATACTGGCCATTCCCAACTTATGGTGATTTATTGTTTGGCGTGAAATAACGGATAGAAAGAAGGAATGTTTATGATTTATAGTGCAGTTAACACAATTTGGGTATTGATTGGAGCAGCATTAGTGTTCTTTATGCAGGCGGGATTCTCCATGTGCGAAGCCGGATTTACAAGAGCAAAGAATACAGGAAATATTTTGATGAAGAACCTGATGGATTTCTGTATCGGTACACCAGCCTTTTGGTTGGTAGGGTTCGGGCTGATGTTTGGCAGCGGTTCTGCAATCATAGGAACCTTTGACCCATTGATTCGTGGAGATTACAGTCACATTTTGCCGGCGGGGGTTCCGCTATGGGCATTTGCAATCTTCCAGACCGTTTTTTGTGCGACTTCTGCAACAATCGTGTCCGGAGCAATGGCTGAGAGAACAAAATTCAGTGCATACTGTATCTATTCAGCAGCGATTTCTCTATTAATCTACCCGATTTCAGGACATTGGATTTGGGGTGGCGGATGGCTTTCGCAGATGGGCTTTCATGATTTTGCAGGTTCCACAGCCGTACATATGGTAGGCGGTATCTGTGCATTGATCGGAGCCAAAATTTTAGGACCTCGTATCGGAAAATATGGCAAAGATGGGAAACCACGAGCTATCCTTGGACACAATCTTACTTTTGCAGCACTTGGTGTATTTATTCTCTGGTTCTGTTGGTTTGGCTTCAATGGTGCATCTACCGTAGGTATGGACAGCGATGCTTTGATGGAGACAGCAGGAAGAGTATTTTTTAACACAAATATGGCAGCTGCGGTAGCTTGCTGTACAACTTTAATTTTCACATGGCTTCGTTATAAAAAGCCGGATGTTTCCATGACATACAATGCAGCATTGGCAGGACTCGTTGGTATTACGGCTGGCTGTGATGCAGTAAGTCCGGTTGGTGCAGCTGTAATCGGTACTGTATGTGGTATTTTAGTTGTATTATCCGTTGAATTTTTTGATAAGATTGCAAAAATTGATGACCCGGTTGGTGCTGTATCTGTTCATTGTGTATGTGGTGCAATCGGAACAATCCTTACTGGATTATTTGCAACAGGTGTAACAACAGAGGCAGGGCTTTTCTATGGAGGCGGCTTACACTTCCTTGGAGTTCAGGTAGCAGGTGTTCTTTCTGTAGCAGCATATGTGGCGGTTATCATCACGATTGTATTTTTAGCAATCAAATATACGATTGGTCTTCGCGCTGATGCGGAAGATGAAATGGTGGGACTTGATGTATCTGAACATGGTTTATTAACAGCATATGCAGGTTTTGCAATGCTTCCGGATACAGTTACAGCGGAGGATGAGGTTATGCCGGTTATGGTGATGGGCGATACGCCGATGGCAGATGCAATCCCTGTGAAAAGAGTTCCAACATTTGAGGAAGGTGCTCCTAAGTTTACAAAGATCGAGATTGTATGTAAGGAATCCAGATTCGAAGCTTTGAAAAATGCGATGATGAAGCTTGGTATTACCGGTATGACAGTATCTCATGTTTTGGGATGCGGTGTGCAGAAAGGAAAACCGGAGTATTACCGAGGTGTACAGGTCGAAGCAAATCTGCTTCCAAAAGTACAGGTGGATATCGTAGTCAGTGCAGTTCCGGTTCGCAAAGTCATTGAAACAGCGAAGAAGGTACTTTACACAGGACACATTGGTGATGGTAAGATCTTCGTTTATGATGTGGAAAATGTAGTAAAGGTTCGTACTGGTGAAGAAGGCTTTGAAGCATTACAGGATGTAGAATAAAAATAATGCAAGGCAGGTGTCGAAAACTGATACCTGCCATGTGATTTTTGAGAAAATGAGGTATATTCATATGTGTTCGATCATGGGTTATTGCAGCCGCAGTGCTGCCTTTGATGTTTTTATGAAAGGTTTTGAAAAGACCATATCCAGAGGTCCGGATGATACCCGTGTGGTTCAGACCGGAGACGGTCTTCTGGGATTTCACAGGTTGGCAATCATGGGACTTACACCATCAGGTATGCAGCCATTTAAGCTGGGAGATAGTTATGTGGTTTGCAATGGAGAAATTTATGGATTTGAGAAACTCAAAAAAGAACTGTTAGGAAAATATACATTTGAGAGTGACTCTGATTGTGAAATTTTGTTGCCAATGTATCAGGAATATGGTACGGATATGTTTTCCATGCTGGATGCAGAATTTGCATGTATTCTATACGACGGTGACAAGAGAGAATTTATTGCAGCGAGAGATCCCATTGGAATCCGCCCATTGTATTATGGTTATGACAAAGATGGAGCAGTGATATTTGCAAGTGAAGCAAAGAACTTAGTGGGTCTGACAGATAAGATCATGCCATTCCCACCGGGCCATTATTATAAAGACGGTCAGTTTATCTGCTACTGTGATATTACGAAAGTAGATACGGTTTGTCATTATGATCTGGAAACAGTCTGCAAGAGTATTCATGAAAAGCTTGTGGCTGGCGTGGAGAAACGTCTTGTAGCTGATGCAAAGGTAGGATTTTTGCTTTCCGGCGGACTGGATTCTTCTTTGGTATGCGCGATCGCAGCAAAGAAAAGTAAGGAACCGATTAAGACATTCGCGATTGGTATGAGTGAAGATGCCATTGACTTAAAATATGCAAAACAGGTGGCAGATTATATTGGAAGTGATCATACAGAAGTTTACATGACACCGGAAGAGGTACTTTCTTCGTTAGAAAACGTGATTCAGTTGCTGGGAACCTATGATATTACTACAATTCGTGCATCCATGGGAATGTATCTGGTGTGTAAGGCAATCCATGAACAGAACGACATCCGAGTCCTTTTGACAGGAGAAATTTCCGACGAATTGTTTGGATATAAATATACAGATTTTGCTCCGGATGCGGCAGCTTTTCAAAAGGAAGCACAGAAACGAATCCATGAACTTCATATGTATGATGTTCTCCGTGCAGACCGTTGTATCTCCGTAAACTCGCTGGAAGCAAGAGTTCCGTTTGGTGATCTGGATTTTGTAAAATATGTGATGGCAGTAGATCCGGAATTAAAGTTGAATACTTATGGAAAAGGAAAATATCTGCTTCGTCATGCATTTGAAGAAGGAGATTATCTGCCGGATGAGATTCTCTGGAGGGAAAAGGCGGCATTTTCAGATGCGGTAGGACATTCTATGGTAGATTATCTGAAAGAATACGCGGAAAAGCAATATACGGATGAAGAATTTGAAAGTAGATGTAAAAGCTATACCCATGCCAGACCATTTACAAAAGAATCCTTATTATATAGAGAGATTTTTGAAAAGTATTA
>ERZ808026.233-NODE-233-length-11732-cov-4.942771_pt1 | contig 11732 bp, 7 predicted proteins | sample MGYA00380182_ERZ808026 | MGnify/ENA primary metagenome ERZ808026 (study PRJEB31490, sample SAMN06133376) | cow dung metagenome | isolation source: H9 | host: cow | place: China: Chengdu | collected 2015-05 ... | reverse complement strand
AAAGTAATGAGCGCTACACTAAATGTGGTGGTTTCGATAAACTCAACCACCGTAATGCAAACTTATTGGACAGCCTCCTGGATTTTAGCTTTCGAAAATTTTTCGGCCGGAGATAATAACGGCTTTTACTTTGCCGGTAAGAGTGCGGCCTTCAAAAGGAGTTGCCTTGCCTTTACTGCAGAAAAGACGGGAGTCGACTATCCATTGTTCGTCGGGATTTACGAGGGTTAAATCGGTGTCATAACCTGGCTTGAGAAGACCTTTGTTGAGATGCAAGATTCGGGCTGGATTTGCGGACATTAACTGAGAAAGCCGACGGGCTGATATCTGGCCTTCTTTTACGAGAACGGTGTTGCATACGCCGTAGCTTGATTCGATGCCGGTAAAGCCTGGAGCGCCTTTTGCTTTGTCTTCCAGCGTGTGTGGAGCGTGGTCGGTGGCTATGCAGTCAACTGTACCGTTGCGGATTGCGTCTATTATAAAGAGGCGGTCTTCTTCGCTGCGGAGCGGTGGATTTACGAGAGCCCGGATATCTGGTTCTTCTGTGCCGCAGAGTGCAATGTGATGAGGGGTAACTTCGCAGGTTACGGAAAATCCATGTTCTACGGCTGGAATTGGCTGGAAACGGCGGCCTTCTTCGGTTGCTTCGTAGGCGGCATCTGCCATGTCTGTATAGAAATCTGCGGATTCATCAGAGAGTTCTTCTTTTGCGCGGCGAATTGCCTGAATTGCGCCTGCTGTGCTTACATGGCACATATGAACATGACATCCTGCCTGACGGGCTAACTGTATGTTGCGTTCAGTACAGATATCTTCAGCCATCATTAAGAGCTGGTTTGCTTCTGTGAGAGACGCATCAATTTCGGAAATTACTTCCTGCGGAATGTGGCTCATGTCTGTCTGGGTGCCGCCCCAGGCTGGAAGATGCCATTTTTCCATTATTTCAAGGGCATGCTGTCGATGTGGACGGGCGGCTGCGGCTAAATCCGGGTCTTCGCAATGACAGGATACAATTATATTTTTTTCGCCGGCGATTTTCATTGCATTGTACATGACGGCACTTGATGCAACTTCGTGGCCATCTTCCGTGATAAGAGGAATTTCTTCCCGGTTCAGATTTTTAAGATGGGTAATATCTTTACCTTCAAAACCGGCTGTGATACTGACTGACTGGAAAATATTTGCAAGGCCTAAAGCTGCCCCCCGTTTCATTACGTCTTTTGCTGCTTCATAAGAAGAAATCACTGGATTTGTATTTGGCATTGCAACTACTGTTCCGTATCCGCCAGCAACGGCTGCATGAAGGCCACTGTTCAAATCTTCTTTTTGAGTAAGGCCCGGATCGCGGAAATGTACGTGGGTGTCTATAAAACTTGGCGTAACGGTAAGCCCATGTGCGTCAAAAGTTTCAAGACGTGTATTCTGAATAAGCCCATCCTCCTGCAATACTGAATTTGCCAGATTTTCGGCTGTCTTTGAATCTGTAAAATATCCCTGAAAAACGGCACGGATTTTGCCGCCTACAGAAAGTATGCAGCCTGGAGTATCAATATTTTCATCGAGTAACCTGGCATTAAAAATCAGCAATGCATTTGTCATGGTTCTGTCCTTACTTTTATTTTTTACACTTCTACGCGCTGAACTTCTTCACCGGCTTTGTAAAGTGTATCGCAGTATTCGCATCTATAAAGTCCATTTGCCTTATCTACGAGCAGAAAGTTTGGTTTTATGTAATGCTCGGAAATTGTTATACATCGAGGATTTTTGCATTTAAATACGTTCTGTACTCTTGTTGGAAGTTCCATTTTAATTTTGCGTGATATTTTTTCGTCCCTAATTACGTTTACGCAAATATTTGGGTCAATAAATCCGAGTACGGAAAAATCTATGTCCATTACGTTTTCAATTTTAATAATGTCTTTTTTTCCTGTCTTTTTTGAAGGAACATTCATTATTAGAGCCGAGCTGAATGGCGCTTTATCGAGACCCAGCCACTGGAAAATCCGCCATCCTGAACCAGAACGGATGTGATCAATTACAAGTCCGTTTTTTATTGTATCTACATTTAACATAAAATCACCTTTCCTTTAATCCCTTTAATTAAAGACATCCTGTTACTTTTGAAATAAGTGCCATGCGGGCATACATTCCGAATTTTACCTGTTTGAAATATGCTGCTCTTGGGTCGTCATCTACTTCTGGTGCGATTTCATTTACACGTGGAAGAGGATGAAGAACTATCATTCGCTGTTTTGCAAGCTTCATTTTTTCATGGTCAAGAATATAACTGTCCTTAAGACGAATGTAATCCTGTTCGTTGAAAAACCTTTCTTTCTGAACCCGTGTCATATAAAGAACATCAAGATCGCCCATTACATCTTCCAGGCGTTCTGCTGTTGTGTATTTTATATTGTTTGCATCCAGAGTTTTTATCATGTAATCTGGCATACAGAGTTCTTTTGGACTGATGAATACGAATTTAACGTTATTGTAGCGGCTCATTGCCTGTGTGAGTGAATGTACTGTACGTCCGAATTTTAAGTCGCCACAAAAACCGATTGTAAGTCCTTCGTAATCTCCTAAAAGGCGGCGAATTGTTACAAGGTCTGTAAGTGTCTGAGTTGGATGACTATGTCCACCGTCACCGGCATTAATGATTGGTACTGGAGAATATTTACTTGCCAGAAGAGCGGCACCTTCTTTTGGATTTCGCATTGCAATTACATCAACATAAGAGGAAACAACTCTGATTGTATCTGCCAAAGTTTCTCCTTTTGTTCCTGAAGTTACAGAAGCATCTGCAAAACCTTCTACTGTTCCGCCTAAATGGAGCATTGCGGCTTCAAAAGAGAGGCGAGTTCTTGTGCTTGGCTCAAAAAAAAGTGTCGCAAGAATTTTCCCGCGACACACATCTTGAAATGCATTTGGATCAACAATCATCTGTTCTGCCAGAGAACAAATTTCTTCAATTTCTGAAACAGTTAAATCACCAGGTTCAATTAAATGACGACCTTTTAACATAGCTAAAACCTCAATCAATTTTCTCTAAGTATAACAAAGAATATGAATTATGAAAATAATTTTCATTGCGTTTTTTAATTTCACTTTTTTGTATAATTTTTTTTAAAAATCGCCGATAATTTAAGACATGAGAAAGTTTATTTATTTTTTTTGTCTTATATTTTTTTCTACTTTCTGCATTTCTGCAAAAACCGTAAAAACCGGTTATTACATTGACAGCGGTGATTTTATGTCTGGATTTGGTCCTGAAGATCCAAAAGACGGATACGCTTATGAATATCTTCAGACTATTGCTTCTTACACTGGCTGGGAATACGAATACGTTTACGGTAATTGGAATGAGCTTTACGATAAGCTTTTGACTGGTGAAATAGATATTCTGACAGACGTTTCTTATAATCCTGAACGCGAAAAAAATATTTTGTTTCCTGAATTAACTATGGGAACCGAAACTTATTATCTATATTGTGTAAATCCTGATACTCAAATAGATGCTGGAAACTACAGTACATTTGAAGGAAAACGTCTTGCACTAAAACACGATGCATTTCAATATTCTGTTTTTAAGAAATGGCAGAAAATTCATAACCTGAATTTTAAAATCACAGAATTTGACCACGATGCTGATTTAACAGAAGCTTTTGCAAATAAAGAGTTCGATTTATTTCTTGATATTGATACTAATGCCGAAAAAAACTGGAATCCAGTTGCAAAGGTTGGAGAATCTGATTTTTATACTGTTGTTACAAAAAGCAGGCCTGATCTTCTGGCAGAGTTGAATTCCGCACTAAATGAAATTTATGTAACCAATCCATATTTCTGCAAAAATCTTTGGGTTCAGCATTTTAAAAATATTCCGCTTTCTAAAGAACTGACCACAAATGAAATTAAATGGCTTAACAACCGTAATAAAATCGTTATCGGAGGCCTTACAGACGATTTTCCTTTTTCAAGTTTTGACAAGAACTTACAGCGTTATGAAGGACTTTCCCATTATTTAATGAACTACTTGATGATTTCTTTTGGAATCAGAAATATTTCTCTGGAATATAAACATTACGAAAATTATACCCAGCTTACAGAAGCCTTAAAAAAAGGTGAAATTGATCTGGCATTTCCGTACATTTATGATTTGTATGAAGCAGAAAAGCAAAATATCTCACTTTCTGCACCGATAACGGAACTCAGCACAAGTTATATTTTCAATCAGAACGCTTCCACTAAATTTATGGAAAAGATTGCGGTTTTAAAAGACAGACGTTCTTTGCGACTTATAAAGAAATTCTACCCTGATTCGGAATGTATTGAATTTGACAGTCAGGAAAAATGCATAAATGCTGTTCTTAGCGGAAAAGTATCTGGTACAGTTTTTAACAACTATAGAACTACAAATAGCCTTCATGGAAGACAAAAATACAAACATTTGCGCTTTTTTGAACTTCCTAACGGAATGAGACTTGCATTTGCCACAAATAAAAACTCAACTTGCCTGATTTCAATTTTGAACAAGCTCATTGCAAGTATTCCCAAAACTGAATTATCATCAGTTCTTTCAGAATACTCTATAAAAAGCAAAAAATATGAGTTTTCTGAATTCTTGCAGGATTATGCAACCATCATAATTGGCACCATTATTTTTATCACTTTGATTCTGCTGGCACTTTTTGCATCTCTTGATAAAATCGCAGAGCTTATTAATTATGATACTTTAACTCATCTTCTGAATCGCCGTAATCTTTTACGCTATGTAAACAACTCTATTGAACGTGCAAATTCAAAAAATGAACCATTCTGTCTGCTGCTTTTTGATTTAGACAATTTCAAACAGATTAACGATACCTACGGGCATGATTGCGGTGATGAAGTTTTAAAAATGGCTGCCCGCGTTATTTTTAAGGGCGTAAAAAGCAAGGATTACGTTTTCAGATGGGGCGGTGAAGAAATTCTTGTTCTGCTGAAAACTGATTACGAAATGTCAATGAAAATTGCAGAGCGAATTAGAGCTGAAATCGAATACCAGACTATTGAATACAACGAACATCAGATTAAAATTACGGCTACAGTTGGAGTTGCTTCGTATACACCTGGCAGCACCCCAGAAAAATTGTTTGCAATTGCCGATAAAAATCTCTATATAGGAAAAAGAAACGGCAAAAACAGAGTTGTTGGGCATAATTCTTGAGTGTAGTCCGTCAGTAAAAAGTTTTTGCTGTATATTCCAGAGAAAATTTTCCGTCTTTTAAATTTACAAGGTTTACGCCGCAATTTGGAATTTTTGTGTCGGCAAATTTTTCTATTGACCATTCCAGCATGACTTTTAAAAGTCCCCGCACTACTCCACCATGGCAAACAATTAAAACTGAATCCATTTTATTTTCTAATGGAAGAATTTCTTCATCTAAAAAGTTGCGAAGTCTGCCAAAAAACGTTTCATAGCTTTCTGCGCCCAAAGCGGCTGTGTATTCAGAAGGATTCAAAAACCAGTTCCTGACACTTATAAATTCAGGAGAAGTTTTTACTTCATCAAATGTGTGTCCTTCCGCCTGGCCAAAATTAAATTCTTTTATGCGTTCATCAGTTTTTATAGTGCATGAATATTTTTCATTTATGATTTCTGCTGTGTGAACTGCACGATTCAATGGACTGGAAAAAATTTCATCAAACTGAATGCCTGCATTTTTCATATTTTCTGCGGAAATTTTTGCCAGAGAAATTCCATTTTCATTGAGCGGAATATCTGTTGTTCCCTGAAGTCGCTTTACAGTATTCCAGTCGGTTTCACCATGTCGCATAAAATAAACTTTCATAGTGCAAGTGTATAAAAAAAAATGCCGACTTACAATAAGTCAGCATTTTCAAAAAATCTAGATTCATCGAGCGAATCGTAAATCCGCAAAAGCCTTTTTAGTCCAAAGAAGACATATCAGTTACGTCTTTATCGTAATCAACTCCAGCCACATCAAATCCGTTGATGTTAAGGAAGTCGTGTTTATAACCTTCAAGATCACCACGTTCTGCAATGTTTTCTTCTGTTACACCATCCATAAGTTTTGCAACTTCAGCCTGAACATCATCAGCCATTTCCCAGTCATCAACGCGGATACGGTTTTCAGAATCAACAGGAACAACACCAGGACCAAAGTTTTCACCAGTGTAAAGACGTTCAGCAAACAAACGTTCCATCTGTTCAATACAACCTTCGTGAGTCCCCTTAGCTTTCATAACCTTGAACAAGATTGAAAGGTAAATAGAAATAATAGGAATAACAGCAGAAGAACGAGTTACAAGCCCCTTGTTTACAGAAACATAAGCTGCACCACCAAGCTTAGCCTTAAGTTCCTTATCCATAGCCTGAGCAGTAGCTTCAAGATCTTTCTTAGCCTGACCAATAGTACCGTCACGGTAAATAGCATGGCTCAGTTTTGGTCCAATGTAAGAATAAGCAACAGTGCGGCAGCCTTCAGCAAGAACATCAGCAGCAGAAAGAGCATCAATCCAAAGCTTCCAGTCTTCACCACCCATAACCTTTACAGTGTTTGCAATTTCTTCTTCTGTAGCAGGCTCAGCAGTAGATTCCTTAAGAGTCTTAGTCATAATATCAAGACCAAGACCTGAATAAGTCTGACCAATTGGTTTAATTACAGATTTATAAAGAACATGAGCTCCATCAGGGCTGTTAGGATCAATTTTATCTGGATCAGAACGAACAGGAGAAGCCAAAGAATAAACTACAAGATCAACCTTCTTGCCAGTTTTTTTGATTTCTTCAATCATCATAGCGCGAGTTTCGTGACTAAAAGCATCTGCACTGAAAGTCTTAGAATAAAGACCAGCTTTTTCTGCAGCACGGTCAAAAGCAGCATTGTTGTACCAACCTGGAGTACCACCTTTATTTGTAGTAGCAGCCTTTTCAAATGAAACACCAAGAGTATCTGCACCATATTCAAAAGCAGCAGAAATTCGGCTAGCCAAACCATAACCTGTAGAACAACCAAGAACCAGTACAAGCTTAGGACCGTTTCCGCCTTCTTTTACAGACTTAATTCCACGCTTTGCTTTCTGAGCCAAAACGTATTCAATCTGACGTTCACAGTCTTTTGCACATCCAACAGGATGCGAATTGATACACATACTGCTTCTTACCATTGGTTTAATAATTGCCATAATGATTCTCCTAAAATCAATAATTTTCTATTTTTTGGACGAAATTTCTTTCGCAAACCTGCTTTTACGGGCTTACCCTCACGGCCGGTGCTCCATACAGCAAGCTGTATTCCGCACGTCGCGGCAACGCCGCTCCCCCTCCAAATCAGGCGTAAGACTCTTTACCGCGCAAACCGCGCACAAGCCCTATTCATAACTCAGGCTCCGAGCGAGAGGCATCCAGCGAGTCTCTAACCTATCTTCACTCGTTAAAACTATGCATTATTCATATTTTTTTATGATAATACAACCGTTATGCCTTAAATCGAAGAACCGTTAAAAAACAAGCCGCCAGGGTTGTTTTAGGTTCATCGTTAATCAGGCTCCGAGCGAGAGGCATCGAGGGAGTCTCTAACCTCATCTTCACTCGTTCAAACTATGCATTATTCATATTTTTTTATGATAATACATCCATTGTGCCCACCGAATCCCAACGAACAGCTTGCAGCAGCTTTAATTTCTGCTTTTACACCTGTTCCTGGAGTATAATCAAGGTCACAACCATGTTCCAAATCAGGAACTTCAAGATTTGCTGTTGGAGGAACAAACCCCTCTTCAATTGCTTTTACACAAACCAAAGCTTCCATTGTGCCGGCAGCACCAATCATGTGGCCAGTTTCTGATTTTGTAGAAGAAACATGCAGCTTATAAGCATAGGAACCGAAAACAGTTTTAAGCATTTTTGTTTCAGCAGAATCATTTGCACTTGTAGAAGTTCCATGAGCATTATAATACTGAATCTGTTCAGGAATCATTCCAGCATCTTTTAGCGCCAGCTGCATAGCCTTTGCACCACCAGAACCATCTTCCCGAGGAGCTGTAATGTGATAAGCATCATTTGTTGCACCAAAACCAGCAACTTCTGCATAAATGCGGGCACCACGAGCCTTTGCATGTTCAAGCTCTTCAAGAACAAGAACAGCTGCGCCTTCGCCCATAACAAAGCCGCAGCGATTTTTATCAAAAGGACGGCTAGCTTCTTTTGGATTGTCATTAAAATTCTGACACAAAGCCTGCAAAACCTGATAACAACCGATATTAAAACCAGTAATGTCTGCATCAGAACCACAGGCAAGAGCCATATCCATTCGTCCCCCACGAATCATATCAAGAGCAAGACCAATTGAATCTGTTCCAGAGGAACAAGCTGTAGACAAAGTCCAGGAAGGACCAGTAATTCCAAAATACATACTTACGTTTGCAGCAGCCTCGTTGTTCAATGCCAAAGGAGCTGTTAATGGAGGCAAACGGTTTACACCAGCGGCAGGGTCATAATACTTTTTGTAACCAGCTTCAACAGCTTCGTTCAAACCAATTCCAACGCCGTTTGTAATCCCAATATTTTCTTTTCCAATAGATTCTTTTGTGTACCCGGCGTCATTTACAGCTTCTATACAAGCACCAAGCAAAAATTTAGTCTGACGATTCATTTTACGCATAGCTTTGCGATCAACGCCATAGGATTCAAGATTAAAATCCTTTACTTCTGCCGCAATCTGCACAGGATATTCAGAAGCATCAAAAAGAGTAATTTTATCTACACCACTCTTACCAGCCTTGATATTTTCCCAACTGTCCTTAACGTTATTACCAACAGGACTTACGGCTCCTAAGCCAGTAATTACAACTCTACGCTGTGCCATTAAAAACTCCACAAAGAATAATTATTTCTATTATAAACCTGATTCTATACTATTTAAAGATATTTATTTTGACATTTTTAGTCAACATGTCAAAATAAATAATTTTACTTTCTATAACCGCTAATCTGTCTACCCCGCAGCATCAAAAAAAGTGTCTAAAACAAAATTTGGAGGAAAAGATGAAAAAATTATTCGCTTTCATCTCGGTTTTGGCATTGATGTCAGCAGCATTGTTCGCTGATGTAAGTGCTAAAAAGAACGCCGACGGTTCTGTAGCTGTAACATTCTTCTACGGTAACCCAAGAGCAACAGAAGTTCTCCTCGCTGGTGACTTTACAAACTGGCAGGACGGAGCACTTCCAATGGAAAAGGGAGAAAAAGGTTTCTCTATCACAGTAAATTTCAAGGCTGGTGACGAAGGTCGTTACAAGTTCATTTCTGACGGAAACTGGACAACTGACTTGCGCGCTCCAGACTTCGTAGATGATGGTTTTGGCGGAAAAAACAGCCACATCGTAATCGCTGACCTTCTTGGTGGTGACGAAGGTGATTCAGGTGCTGCTAAAGCTAAAATTAACTTCATTTCCTGGACAATGATTGGTATGCAGGCTAATTATGTAACATCTAATAACAATGTTGGTACATTGACAACAACTATGGATAAAGATGGTACAAAAATTTCCAATGGTAAGTATACTCTTGAAGATAAAAATTCAAAGTTTACAGCAAAAGTTTATGACAACAATATCACATACACAAAAACTTCTAAAACAAATATCAAGAAGGGTATGGATCTTGATTCTGTAACAGTTGGTATGAAGTCATATAACAAGTTTGCTGGTAACTTCCTTCCTAACTGCCCTCTCTACATCGAAATTGCTTTGGCAGAAACAGAAATGGAAGACTATGATGGTAACAAGACAGAAAAGTTGAATTATTTATTCAGAAAGGATGCTTACGGCGACGATGCAGTAAGTATTGAAGATGGACTTAAGAATCTTTTCTCTGGACTTGCTGGCAACCCAGTATCTTACCTTGCTCAGACTACAGACAACGATTCTGAAAAGAACGGTACAGGTTTCGGTGCTATCCCAGGTCCAGGATCAAACCCATTCCTTGGACATCTTAAATTCGGTTTCACCACTCCATACGTAAAATACGTAACTGGTTTCAACTATGCTAAACCAGATATCCGTAATTCAATCACATGGACAACAATTGACGGAAACTTTGATGCTGGTTATCAGCATGTAGGTGGATTCAACGTATTCAGTATTGGTGATAAAGTTGTTTCATTCCTTGAAGAAAAAACAGGTTTAACATTCGACATCGGATTTGCTCCTAACAAAATGGCTGACCGCAAAGGTACAAAATACGGTTACTGGGGTTGGGCAGGAATTAAGAAGGATGATCTCGTAGTAGATTTCCAGACAAACGGTATGTACGATGGCGATTATATTTTCTATCAGCCAGTTGAACATGACTTCATTCTTGGTGCAAAGGATGAATTTGCTTTAGGTGATGGAAAATTGAGCGTTGCAGCACAGGGATTGATTGCTACACATCAGAAATCTTCAGAAGAAATTCTTGATGGTAACACAAGCTCTTCAAATACAACTGATTACTTTGGTTATTCAACAGATGTTTGGTACCGCACAGGTGACTTTGATGGTATCAAAAATATGGCAGGTAACATTAAAGTTGGCTACAAGGCAGAAAAATTTGGTGTAAATGCAGAATACCGTTTCCGTGGTGCTCAGGCTTCTATGCTTTACGTTCGTGAAAACCATGATGATGCTACATTCGACCTTTCTGAACAGCTTGGTGTACTCAATGAACAGAAAGTTTCTGTAAGCGGTTTCTATAAACCTGTTGATGGCTTGCAGTTGAACATGGGTGTAAGCGCTAAGATGCCATTGCAGACAATCGATGAAAACGACGAATTCTACAAAGCTTATGTTGGTAAGCTTACAAAAACAGAAGGCGAAATTACATACGGACGTCAGTCATGGTACACAAGCCGCTTTGGTGGAGACAATGATCCACTTTATTTGAAAGACGGTGGTGCACAGTGGGGATTTAAGCCAGCTGTATCTTATTCATTCGGAAACATTTCTTTGGGAGCTTATGCTGATTTTGATTACCGTAAGTACTCTTACACAAATGTACTTGAATCTTATGATACATACGAATACCAGAAATTTGGACGTAAAGAAATTACTAATGAAAATGGTGATAAAGAAACTGTTGATGATTGTAAATGGGTAAAAGTTACAAAACAGAAATACAAGGATTCTGATTCTACTTATAAATCAGCTTTGTTGTTTGGTAATAACTACAGTTCAACTGAATCTCCATTCCGTTTCAAGGTTGCAGGTTTGTCTGCTAACGTAAAACTTGACACAGATTTAATCAAATCTGTTGGTGTAAATTACGGTTTTGATAACACAAATGGAGCTCGTTTGTTCAACACTTTGGTTGGACAGGTAAACTTTGCTAAAGACATTACTGCAACAGTTGCATTTGGTCTTAAGACTGTTAATAGCAACGATGCTGCAGAAAACGCTGGATACAAAGATCGTACAGAAATTGATGCTGCTGGAAACATCACAGTAACAGAAGGCAATGCAGATTTGAACAATCCATTTGGTTTTGCTGTTGGTGTTTCAAAGAAATTCCAGGCACTTAAAAAACCAGTTGCTTATGCACAGTTTGTATTCAACATGGATCCATTTGCTAAGTTCGGTGCAGGTCAGGATCAGCTTAACATGAATCGTTCTAACCTTAATGGTTCTTGCCAGAAAGAAGGTGTTGGTGATATTGACCCTGTTGACTGGTACGAAGGTCGTGCAGCAATGCGCATTG
>ERZ808026.232-NODE-232-length-11763-cov-3.408010_pt1 | contig 11763 bp, 11 predicted proteins | sample MGYA00380182_ERZ808026 | MGnify/ENA primary metagenome ERZ808026 (study PRJEB31490, sample SAMN06133376) | cow dung metagenome | isolation source: H9 | host: cow | place: China: Chengdu | collected 2015-05 ... | reverse complement strand
CCTTGCAGAAGAGTTCCTGTGTGAGAATATCCGCTTTTCTCAGCTTGAAGCATCAGGTATCCCTGTGCGTCAGCAGTTTTACCGTACTGTCGACCGGAAAACAGCAAAATGGCTTTCCGGAGTCCCGGCAAATGCGTCGCATCTGCTGATGATGTGCGGCAGTATGGGCTGCGGTCCCATGGAAGAAATGCTGGATGTGCTTTCTGCGGAAGAGTCCTTTTACATTACCCTTGTCTGCGGAAACAATGAAAAGTTGCAGCAGCGGCTGTCTGAGAAATATGCGGAGCGTAAGCATGTGCACATTTTGGGCTTTGTTCAGAATATGTCTTTGCTGATGGACAGCGCCGATCTGTTTGTAACAAAACCCGGCGGACTCAGTTCCACGGAAGCAGCAGTCAAATGCCTGCCTGCGGTATATATCAACGCAGTGGGCGGTTGCGAAAATTATAATCTGGACTTTTTTGCAAGCCGGGGGTGCGCTGTGGCTGCTGATTCAGCCAATCACGCAGCGGCTCTTTGCAAGGCATTGCTGAAGGATACAGAGAAACTGGAACAAATGCGGCAGGCACTAAAAAAACTTCAAATCCCCAATGCTGTGAAGTTTATCTTTGAAACAATGACAACCCGGACAGAACAAAGGGGCAAGAGGAACATCGAAGAATGCGCTGAATCAACAGAAGAATCATTTCCAATGTGATGTCCTACACAACAATACAGGAAATTATGAAAGGAGAAAGCAATATGCTGAAGCAGAGAATCACATCCGGTGTCATGCTGGCTGTGATGATTGTGGCGATTTTGCTGCTGTCCGGATCCCCTTTGGTGATGAAATGTGTATATCTGCTTGTCGGATCTGCTATCTCCCAGATCGGTGATCTGACTTTCTCTTCTTTAAAGCGGATTGCCGGAATCAAGGACTACGGAACGTTGATTCCCGGTCACGGCGGCATTCTGGACAGGTTCGACAGTCTGCTGTTTGTGATCCCCTTCACAGTATTTATGAACCGATATTTTGGCCCTCTGCTGACTGCCGCATAACCGACAGATTCCAAGCGAACAACGAAAGGAGATACTGCAGATGAAAGAAGACAGCAGCTTCTTGCTTCGGATTCCCACCGAGGCTGATGAACAGGTTCTGAAGCGTATCAAAGCTGATACCAAGAAAATGGCAAAAACCTTATCCTATTATAAGTGTGCCATGCTGGAGGTAGAAACCCGGTTCAATGTATTGAACGAAGAATACCTTCTGGAGCAGGGGCGCTCTCCCATCAACAGTGTAAAATCCAGACTGAAAACCCTGCCGAGCCTGCAGGAGAAGCTGGAACGCAGAAATCTGCCCTTTTCCATGGAGGTCATTGAAACAGAAATCCATGACATTGCCGGTGTCCGTGTGATTTGCGGGTTCCCGGAGGATGTTCGGGTGATTGCGGAAGCGTTTCTGAAACAGGATGATATTGTCCTGCTTCAAAAGAAGGACTACATCACCAATCCCAAGGCAAACGGATACCGGAGCTTGCATCTGATTGTTGCCGTTCCAATCTATTTATCTTCCGGCAAGCGAATGACCAAGGTGGAAATCCAGCTTCGTACCATTGCCATGGACTTCTGGGCCAGCCTGGAGCATCAGCTGCGGTATAAGCAGGACACTGTCTTTACTGAGGAAATGGCCCGGGAACTGCTGGAATGTGCCCAGCTCAGCGCAACACTGGATCGCCGGATGGACGATCTGAGAAAGAGTGTACAGGAAGTATAGCCTCTTTTTTGCCCTTTTGGGACTGCTGTTTTTAACGGCAATTAGAAAGGAAAGCTTAATTTTATGGAAGATAAAAAAGTATCCCTGCTTTACAGGATCATCAAATGGCTTATATGGCTGTTCTATCCGAAGATGAAAGTGATGGGGCAGGAACATCTGCCGGAAGAACCCTGCATCATTGTGGGCAATCATACCCAGATGAACGGTCCCATCTGCGCGGAACTGTACTGCCCCGATAAACACTATACCTGGTGCGCAGGTGAAATGATGCACTTGAAAGATGTGCCGGAATATGCCTTCCGGGATTTCTGGTCCCAGAAACCGAAGTGGACGCATCCTGGGTACAAGCTGCTGTCCTACATCATTGCACCGCTGTCGGTCTGCGTGTTCAATAACGCTCACACAGTGGGTGTCTACCACGACACCCGACTGATCGGCACTTTCAAAAACACGGTAAAGCTGCTTCAGGAGGGGAACCATGTGGTAATTTTTCCGGAGCATGATGTGAAATACAATCATATTGTCTATGATTTTCAGGATCGGTTTATCGATGTGGCAAAGCTGTATTACAAGAAAACCGGGAAACAGGCAGCCTTTGTGCCTCTTTATATTGCACCCAATCTGAAGCAGATGCACTTTGGTATCCCTACCTGGTTTGACCCCAACGCGCCTATTGATCAGGAGCGTCAGCGAATCAAGGACTACCTGATGGATGCCATTACAGAAATTGCCGAAGCATTACCGGAACATACAGTTGTACCTTACCGTAACATCCCCAAGAAATACTATCCCAGCAACATCCCCAAGGAGGACACCCATGCGACCCCCAGCAATTGACTACCGCAAATTACGTCTGAATAATATCCACACACCTCAGTACCGGCATCTTTTGCTGCTGCTTGGCTGGGTGGGCTATTTCATTCTGTATTTTCTGACGGAAAATCTGATTCCGGCAGAAAAATGCCACCCCATTCACATCCCGCTGGATGATGCGGTTCCGTTCTGTGAGTGGTTTGTGATTCCATATATCAGCTGGTATCTGCTGATCGTGGGATCGCTGCTGTACTTCGGCTTTTACAGTGTGGACAGCTTCAAAAAGCTGCAGACCTATATTATCATCACCCAGATCATTGCCATGGCGGTGTATATCATCTATCCCAATCGGCAGGATCTGCGTCCGGAAGCATTCCCGCGGGAGAATCTTGCGACATGGATTCTGGGTATCATCTACCGTTTTGATACCAACACCGGCGTGTGTCCGTCTCTGCATGTGGGCTACAGTCTGGGTATCGCCTCCACCTGGCTAAGAGAAAAATCTGTTCCCAAATGGGTTCGTGCAGCAATTGCCATTTGGTGCGGTGTGATCTGTATTTCCGTTGCCTTTGTGAAGCAGCATTCCGTGGCGGATATTTTCGCGGCGATTCCCATGTGTCTGTTTGCTGAATGGTTTGTGTTTTTCCGTAAAAAGAAATGAAAGAGGAAGAAGATATGAAAAGAGAACATCTCTACGTGTCACGGAAGCATCCCTGTGTGTGGCTGATGGTGCTTGCAACAGCGGCATCTGCGATTTTGAGAATCCTGCAAGGTGATGGTATCGTTTGGCTCGGTGTGGTGGCGGCCGTATTGTATGCCCTCATCACGGTAATCTCCTGTGAGGAAATGCTGTACCGGACTGCCGTCCCGGTGTGGCTGATGGGGCTGTGTATCGCCATTCCTTCCGGCAGCGTACTTGTCTGGGTAGCTTGCCTGCTATTCTGCCTGGGTTATTCTCGCATCATCTGCGGAAAAATGAAAAAAGTCTGGCTGCTTCCCCTGTGCCTTGCAGCTCTGGTCGGTTGCATCTATACGGGCAGCCTTTCGGATTGTCTGTTCGTGATTGCTATGGTTCTGCTGTGGACTGCTATTAAAGTACATAACGATGGGAAATGGCATCCTACTTGGGGTGACCGGATTGACGGCAGACAGGTTCGCACCGCCCAGGTGATGGAGCAGATCACAGCCTACTTCATGCCCAACCGCACCGGTGCCAACAATCTGATTGCAGAATCCGTAGAGATCACGGAACTGGAGCGATATATTCGCAGAAAGAGGCAGGAAGGGCTGACAGGCTTCAGTATGACCCATGTGGTTCTTGCGGTTTATGCCCGTACGGTTGCCAAATATCCTGCATTGAACCGCTTTATTGCCGGTCAGCGGATTTATTCCCGCGGAGAAGATGTTGCGGTATGCATGACAGTCAAAAAGGAGCTGACCGCCGAGGCTCCGGATTCTCTGATTAAAGTCCATCTGCATCCAGGCGATACCGCAGCTGATGTGTACCGCAAGTTCAACGAGAAGGTGGAAGAAGCCAAAAAGTCAATGGAAACCACTGCCGATGCCACTGTGGCGGGATTCATGGCGATTCCAAGACTGATTCTGAAATTCGCTATCTGGGGGCTTAAAGTAATGGACTATTTCGGTCTGGTGCCCAAAGTCCTTCTGGAAATCAGCCCCTTCCACGGCAGTGTATATTTCACCAATGTGGGATCCCTCGGGATCAAACCGATTTATCATCATTTGTATGATTTCGGCACCGTTCCTGTATTCTGTGCTTTTGGCCGGAAACGCCGGGCAGAAGAAATCAAGGACGGCGAGATTGTAGAGCGAAAATATCTGGATCTGACTTTCAATCTGGATGAACGGATCTGCGACGGATTCTATTATGCCAATGCTATGAAGTATTTACTTCGTTTGCTCAGTCATCCCGATGTGCTGGATGAGGCACCGGAAGTGATCGGGCAAGATATACCGTAAACAAAGCAGGCCACCGGAGTAAAATCCAGTGGCCTGTTTCATTATCTTTCGTATTCAAGAAGTGAGCGGTGCATCGAAACCAGCTTTTTTGCCAAAGCTTCCGCGTTCATGGGACGGTCATTTCGAATCCACCATTCGATGGTACCCGCGATGGCGGACATCAGAAAATGATACTCCATCTGCTTTTCGGGAACCATCGATTCCAGAGAGGGGACATTTTCAATCGGTGTGGAATAGATGACTCCTTTGAAGTGATCCCGGACCGTGCGGATGCCCTCATTGCGCAGCAATACGGAATACACCTCAAAGTTCCGGTCAAAATGGTTGCATACATCCAGAAACAGCCCGTCCAGATCTTCAACCTCAAAGGAGAAGGACACTGCCCCTCTGATCGCGAACAAGTCCTTCAAAAGTTCCTGAATACAGCTGTGCAGCCATGCGTATTTATCTTCATAATGCCGGTAAAAGGTGACCCGGTTGATATTGGCCCGCTGCGCAATCTCGCCAACGGAAATCTGAGAAAAATCCTTTTCCCGGATCAGCTGCCACATGGCATCATGTATGGCCTGCCGGGTACGCTGATACCGTCTGTCTTCCTTTTCCATAGGTCCTCCCACAACAAAGCTACAGTTATGCAAAAATGTAGCTTATGCTACAAAGGCAAAATACTGTAATTTGCTATTCACATTTTGTCCATATATAATTATATGCAACAGGTGTTACACAGTCAACAATTATCTGCCTTCGTGGGAATATTTATAGAAAAAGCAGGAAAAGACCTGTAAAAATAAGGAGGAAACACAAATGGCAAAACCTGTCCAATTGGACGCAAAGGGCTACCGCAAGTTTGGCATCATGGACAAGCTGGCATATGCTGCCGGTGACTTCGGATGCAACATGAGCTTTGCCCTGAAGGGCTATCTGATGATCTACTGGACCCAGTATATGGGTATGTCCGAAAGCCTGTATGCACTGCTTCTGGTGATCGTTCAGGTGTGGGATGCAATCAACGATCCCCTTATCGGCGCAATGATCGACTCTGACCGCCGCAAGTACAAGCGCAACAAGTTCCTGACCTATATCGGCATCGGCTCCATCGGCCTGATCATCGCAGGTGCGCTGAGCTTCGCTCCGTTCCCCAACGCAAGCAATGCTGCCAAGATCGCCATGTACATCGGCGGCTATGTGTTCTGGGACGCCTTCTACACCGTGGCAAATGTTCCCTACGGTTCCATGCTGCCTCTGATCACCGAAGATGCAGCCGAGCGCGCACAGCTTTCCTCCTGGCGTAATGTGGGCGCCATGGTGGGCGGTATCAGCTCCCGTATCATCATCCCCCTGCTGATCTATGATGCAACAAACCATCTGATTGGCAACCGTATGTGGATGATTGCTCTGTTCATGGGCGTTCTGGGCTTTGCTGCCTTCCAGTTCATCATCCGCAAGTCCACCATCCGTGTGGATGTGGATGTCCGCTGCAACGACGGTGAAAAGTTCAACATCTTCAAGGCTATCGGCAACTTCTGCAAAAACCGTGCTGCCATCGGTATCACGCTGGCTATGTGTGCACTGCTGCTGAGCCAGGAAGGTTCTGCCGCAGCCGTCAGCGTTCTGTTCCAGTCCTACTTCAAGAATGCCCGCCTGTCCGGCCTGATGGGTATCGTCACCATGCTGCCCATGATTCTGTTTATGCCCTTCATTGCCAAGATCGTCCGCAGATGGGGCAAGAAGGAAGGTTCCGCCTTCGGCGCTATGTTCTCTGTGCTGGCCTGCCTGCTGCTGGTGATCCTGCCCATCCCCGGCAACAGCACCGGTATGCTGATCTACGCACTCTGCCAGATTCTCAACGGTCTGGGTATGGGCGTGAATATGTGCGTCAGCTACTCCATGATGGCAGATGCCATCGACTACAACGAGTGGAAGTTCGGCACCCGTGACGAGGGCACGCTGTATGCCATCCATTCCTTCTTCCGTAAGCTGGGCCAGGGCCTGTTCCCCTCCCTGGGTCTGCTGGTTGCTGCAGGACTGGGCTATGTTGCCGCTCTGGGCCCCGATCAGGCTCCCGAGGTCGCTGCAAATATGCGTTACCTGGTTGGTGTGATGTATCTGATCGGTGCTGCGCTCCAGTTCATCGCCATCAAGTTCATTTACAATCTGGATAAGAAGACTCTGAATCAGATGACCGAGGAACTGAATTCCCGGAAAGTCTGATTGCAAACCCTAATTCAACCGTTTTGAAAGGGGCCGCCCATACGGGCGGTCCCTGACTTTATTTCAAAGGAGTTTTTTCTATGGTAAACCTGAAAGCAAAACCTTACTATCTGTCCGACGAAGACATTGCATGGGTGGAAAATACCATTGCTTCCATGACTGACGAAGAAAAGGTGGGCCAGCTGTTCTGGCAGCTGACGACCTCTCCGGAAGAAAACTATCTGAAGGATCTGATGGAAAGATACCATCTGGGCGGCTGCCGCTTCAACAATATGCCCGGCCAGAGAATTCTGAACCAGAACCGTCTGCTGCAGAAGTATGCCAAGATTCCTGTTCTGATCGCCTGTAACCCCGAAGCAGGCGGTGACGGTATTTGCCCCGACGGTACCCATGTGGGTGCCGGTATCAAGGTCGGTGCTACTGGTAAGCTGGAATATGCTCAGGATATGGGCCGCGTTTCCGGCGCACAGATCAAGGCCACCGGCTGCAACATGGCTTTTGCCCCCATCGTGGACATCCCCTACAACTGGGAATGTGAAGAAATCATCAAGCGTGCCTTCGGCAATGACCACGAGCGTGTGGCTGCTATGGGTAAGGCATATATGGACGGCCTGCATGAAACTGAGGGTGTTTTCTGCTGCGCCAAGCATTTCCCCGGCAACGGCCAGGACTACCGGGATGCCCATCTGTCCAATAACATCAATGACTTCGGCGAAGAGCAGTGGATGGCTACCTACGGTCATGTTTACAAGACTATGATCGACGGCGGTATGGAAGCTGTCATGGGCGGCCATATCATGATGCCCACTTACATGCGGGAGGTCAAGCCCGGTATCACCGATGCCGAAATGCTCCCCGCAACCCTTTGCCCCGAAATCATGATTGGTCTGCTCCGTGACAAGCTGGGCTTCAACGGCATGGTTGTTACCGATGCTTCCCACATGGTGGGTATGACCAACAAGATGAAGCGCGCCGAGATGCTGCCTGCCTCCATCAATGCCGGCTGCGATATGTTCCTGTTCTTCAACGATCCCGAAGAGGACTTCGCAACCATGCTGAATGCTTACAAGACCGGTGTGATCAGCGAGGAGCGCATGGTTGAGGCTCTGACCAGAATTCTGGGTCTGAAGGCTTCCAAGGGTATGCACAAGATGACCGCCGATCAGCTGTGTGGTACTGACGAAGAACTGGCAGCTGCGCTGAACAACGCAGAGTTCAAGTCCTACTCCGCCGAAATTTCCAAAGATTCTCTGACTCTGGTCAAGTATCTGGATGAAGGTGTTCTGCCTCTGGACCCCAATAAGACCAAGCGGATCATGATTGTACCCATCAAGGGTGCCGACAGCCCCATGGCTGCTCTGGCTGCCATGTATATGGGTGCGGGCAAGAAGAAGTCCCCTGCAGAGAAGCTCTGTGAGCGGCTGCAGGCCAAGGGCTTTGATGCCTTTGTTTACGAATCTCCTCTGGCAAAGCTGCAGAAGCAGATTGCTGCCGGTGAGAAGGTATCTGTCAATATGTACCTGGCCGGTAAGAATGCCATCGCCGATTTCACCTCTCAGCAGGATCTGGTAATCTCCCTGTTCAACGTGGGCGGCGGTCATCCTGCCTTCGGTGTGTCTAAGGGCGGTGGTGAAATTCCCTGGTATGTCCACGAGCAGCCTGTCGTTGGCATTTCCGTGAACCTGCCCGGTATGCTGGCTGATGCGCCTCAGCTGCGGACCTACATCAACGCATACGACTCCAATGATGACACCATGGACGCACTGGTGGACGCACTGGTTGCAGGCCCCGATGCTTTCAAGGGTACTGACCCCATTGACTCCTTCTGCGGCATGTGGGATACCCGCGTATAATTTGTAACACATAAAAGCAGGGCAGCTTCGCAAACAGCGGAACTGCCCTGCATGCCTAATAACATTTTGAGAGGAGAGAAAGCTATGTCCATCTTTGACGGCTTTGAAAGAAAGCACGAATACCTCATCTGTGTGGACTCTGACGGTTGCGTCATGGATACCATGAACTGTAAGCATTTCCACTGCTTTGGCCCCTGTATGGTTGCAGAATGGGGACTGGAAGAATGGAAAGAAGAAATACTGGACCGCTGGAATGTGATCAATCTGTTCTCCATGACCCGCGGTATCAACCGCTTCAAGGGCCTTGCTATGGCGCTGAAGGAAATCGACGGAAAGTATAAGAAAATTGCCGGTGTGGATGCGCTTGCCCAATGGGCAGATACCGCTCCTGCGCTGAGTAATGACGCTGTATCCAAGGCTGCTGAGGCTGCCCAGGGAGATGCAAAGCTGGTTCTTCAGAAAGCACTCTCCTGGTCCAAAGCAGTCAATGCTGCTATCGTGGAACTGGACGAAAGTCTGAAGATCCCCTACACCGGTGCAAAGGAAGGTCTGGCTGCTGCGCACGCATTTGCGGATGTTGCCATGGTCTCCTCCGCCAATCGGGATGCGGTGGAAGAGGAGTGGGGCAAGTTTGACCTTTTAGAGCATACCGATATTGTGCTGGCGCAGGATGTCGGTTCGAAAGCTACCTGCATTGCTGCTATGCTGAAATTCGGCTACGATCCCCAAAAGGTGCTGATGGTGGGAGATGCGCCCGGCGATTGCGATGCAGCAGAACGCAACGGTGTACATTACTACCCAATCCTCGTTAACCACGAAAAAGAAAGCTGGGACGAGGCCATCTGTGTAGCCTACGGCAATCTTCAGAGCGGTACATATACCGCATATGGCGCCGAAAAGAAGAATCAGTTCCTGAAAAACCTCGGCGGCTGATATATGCATCGTCAGGAAAGTGCTGCATGTCATTTTCAAAACAATGAATGCGGCATAAGAAATCCCCACAGTCTTTCCTATCCTTATCGGAGGGCTGACTGTGGGGATTTTTGCGTTCGGGCTGGAGTAATGCCGTCGCTCCACATCCTTAGTTGTGTCTTTTTTCGCTCTGGAAATGTTCGCGATTTGGTCTGACTTCACCGAAAAATCCCCAACTTTTTCAAATTCTCATGGTCGCAGATCCGAATCTCTGTCATACCGATTTTGCCCCAGCTGGCTTCGATGCTGCAGGACATATGCTCAAAGTTATCGTCATCGAAAAAGATCCCCTTCAGATTGTTGATGACCACATTGATAGCCCGGTTGGAGGTATCCCAGACCTTCCGGTTATTGGTTCCCCTGGGTGCAGTAATTCGGATATGAACATGGGCTTTTTCGAAATAGGGAATTCCAATTTTTGCCTGCTGGGCGATGGCCTCGTGAATCATCCGGGTCCAGTGTTCTTCCAGGGTACCGGTCAGCTCCTTCAGCCCCGGAAGCGGCTCCGGTATCACCAGGCAGACCATCTTATCAAAATCAGTCTGGGAGACCGACACTTCCCCGATGATCCGTTTGGATGCCGAGCCGAAATCAATCATATCGTACATCACACCAAGGATATGGCTGCGAAGCCACAGCGTCTGCTCGTAGGCCTTTTCCAACATCTCGAAGGTAACTCTTCGGCCTGCGGGAATGTTGTCCTTGATCCTCTCAAGTGTCTTGTGCAGGTCGATAAACACGGATATTCACTCCTTTCGCTTCATTTACATCCGGATACATCTGGGCAACCTCCAGGTCCTCCGGATACACCACCATAAAATACTCAATGGGAGAGATATACCCATCCTGGGCCATGTCCAGATCATCCTTTACTTCGGCGAAAAAATGGACCAGCTTCAGAATATCGAAGGCCGGATTCAGATAGTACCTTATGGGATAGACTTCCACATCGCCCAGCTTACGTTCCTTTAAGCGTTCGGCTCCGCGCACTCCATTTTCGATGTAATACTCTTCGTCATAGATTCGCTCCAGACTGATTGGCAGCAGGGCCGGTGTGGTCAGATAGACACGCTCATACTGGGTCCGCAGCTTGATGGGGGATCTGGAATACCTGACAGGCTTATCGGTTTCGGCATACTTGTCCTTCAACAGCATCTTCCTGGCCCACATTGTTTGGCGGATGATCTGTCGGGCAATCTCATGCTTTCTTCCATCCTCACAGATCAGGATCATCCCATCTGCCTTGGTTTTAAAGGATCCGTATCTGTAATAAAACAGGGAACTTTCTGCCCGGAGCTGCCAATCCATGGTCCCGTCTCCGATGTCATAGACCGCGTACCGCTTCCCGTAAGCCAGCAGGACGCCTGCAAACCGGGTTGTGGACAGAATTCCCTTTGCGATGTCTCTCCAACGGGCAGAGGGAATGAAGTAGGGTTCTTCCGTATCCAGCAGTGCTCCGGAGATAGGAACACCGTTCTTCTCCATCCACATGCACACCCTGGACACGTGCAGCACCCGTAAGCGGGACTTTCCTCTGCTGGCAACAGAGATCAGCGGGCCTTCCTCCGGGAACAGATCCCTGCCTTTCTGGAGGACAGCAACCACCCCATCCTTGCCTTTGACCACATAGCCATTCTTGGTCAGAGGACGGAACACATAGGACATGGCGATCATATCCCCAGTGTTTTCCGTATCCAGGAACTTGAGGCAGTCCTCATAGGACATAATATTCAGTCTGATCAGGTGCAGGATCAGATTCAGTTGATTTTGATGCAGTTTCATTGCTTCCTCCTTAGCTTGTATCGAGATTGAAAAAGGCGAATCTATCAAATGGGCGCACTGCCCCTATATCCCAATTTTCCAAACTTTCGGTTTCCCCTATATCTATACTACTGCAGTCATAAATACAATTCCTACTATACATACAGTTCCTACCATGAGAAAAATACGCGCGTATAATAGGGGGGATTTCCGCAACGCGGCTGTTTTGCCAGTCTCGGAAATCCGAACTTTCTTTGTTCTTTTCCTGAATCTCTTCCCTGGTATATTCATCCTCCAAATCGTTCACAACCTTACGGCTCTTCCAGGCAACAAACCGGTTGATACGCTCGTTGTCGGTGCCCTCGGTATGCGTATTACGGGCCTTAATGCGTATAAGCTCCAGAATACGCATAACTTCCT
>ERZ808026.231-NODE-231-length-11805-cov-4.223482_pt1 | contig 11805 bp, 11 predicted proteins | sample MGYA00380182_ERZ808026 | MGnify/ENA primary metagenome ERZ808026 (study PRJEB31490, sample SAMN06133376) | cow dung metagenome | isolation source: H9 | host: cow | place: China: Chengdu | collected 2015-05 ... | reverse complement strand
TTCTGCTTCATGGCCCAGGCAATTGCGTGACCGTTGTCGATGAAGGAGTCATCGGAAATCTTCACCAGCTCAACCTTTCCTTCAATGGTGTGGTCGGCGGTGGTGAAGCGGTAGATGGCTGCGTAGTAGCACTCGCCGTTGGGTTGGTAGTAGTAACCGGCGATCAGAATGCGGTCGCCGAAGGTGATGACCACACCGCCGTTGTGCATCATCTTCATTTCTAAGTTTTCGGGGGTGGTGACTCTCTGGAGTCTGTAAGCGTCGGCTTTGGCTGCGGTCTTTGCGGTAATCTTCATTGTGCCGATGTTCATCAAAGATGACAGCGATGAAAACGTCGAAGCCTACGCCGACGAAATGATGCTATACGGCAAAATGTGCCTAATCGGCATTGTCATTTGTAATATTATAGCAATGTTCGTATAATAGGAGGCTTATGCCTCCTATTTTATTTTTTATAAAAAATATGGCATTTATTTACTTAATTGGTGAAGTTGACAATAGTAACACATTTAAAATTGGTGTTACAAAAAAACAAAACATTGAAGAAAGAAAAAAAGGAAATATTGAATTCAAGGAATCAAAAGGTGTTTTAATCGATTCTGAAGGAAAACCAGCAAGGTGGAATATTTATACAAAAATCTGGTTAGATGATAGACAAGAAGAAGGTATGACACCTGTGGATTTAATAACGAAGTGGGAAAATAGACAAAGTAAAAAGGAATTGACTGAATTAAAAATACCTTTTGATTTTGCAAAACCAACTGACTTAATAAAATATCTTATAACAATTTCTCAAGAAAACGATTCCATCATTCTCGACTTCTTCTCAGGCAGTGCCACAACCGCTCACGCTGTAATGCAGCTCAATGCAGAAGATGGCGGAAACCGTAAATTCATCATGGTACAACTTCCAGAACCTTGCGATGAAAAATCAGAAGCTTACAAAGCAGGTTATAAAAATATCTGCGAAATCGGCAAGGAACGCATCCGGCGTGCGGGAAGAAAAATAGCGGAAAGTACTATACAAATGGGGGGGGTATGGAAAACTCGCTGTTTGAAAATAGCCTGACAACTTCAGCAAAAACGCCGTTAGGCGTTTCCAATCCGTGTGACAATAAAAAACTCGACATAGGCTTCCGCGTCCTCAAATGCGACACATCAAACATGGAAGATGTTTACTACACTCCTGACCACATCGACACAAACGACTTGTTCAAAAACAACATCAAATCCGACCGTACAGCAGAAGATTTGCTTTTCCAGGTTATGCTTGATTTAGGAATTATGCTTTCAAGCAAAATCCAGACAAAGCATATTGACGGAAAAACCGTTTACTGTGTAGAAGGCAACTATCTTATGGCCTGCTTTGACGACACCGTAGACGAAGCAACAATTACAGAAATCGCCAAAGAAAAGCCATATTATTTTGTAATGCGTGACCCAGCAAATTCAAAAGATGGTGACAGCCTTATTACTAACTTTGAGCAGATATTTACAACTTATAGTCCTGAAACAGTACGTAAAATACTCTAAATAGGTTTATTTTTATATCGAAGTATGAGATAATATCGATATGAAACTAAACTTTGGAAGGTAGCGACATGGACGAGAAAATAATGGAGACTGCAAAACAGAACGGAAATCTCATAACCACGGCACAAGTTCGTAATATCGGGCTGTCTAATACAATGCTGTCAAAATATGTGAACTCTGGCTCTTTAATCCGTGTGTGTCATGGAGTTTACGCTTTGCCTGATAGTGTAATAGATGATATGTACGTTTTGAACCTCAGAAGTCAGAAAATTGTATTTTCCCATGAAAGTGCGCTTTTTCTTAATGGCATCTCGGACAGAACACCTTTTTCTGCAACGGTAACTATCCCTTCCAATGCGGCTGTTTCTGCTGATATAAAAAGTGAATGTACTTGTTTTTACATTCAGCCGGATTTATATGAACTTGGACTTGAAGAACGAAAGACGACATTCGGAAATTCTGTACGCTGCTATAATGCAGAAAGAACAGTCTGTGACATTTTGCGGAGCCGTTCCCGCATGGATGAAGAGACTGTTGTTTCCGCTGTAAAAAACTATGTGCTGTCAAAAGACAAAGATTTTTTTCGCCTTTATGAATATGCACAGAAGTTCAAGGTTTCTGAGCAGGTTAGAAAATACATGGAGGTGCTTGTATGAAACAAACAACGGCAAAGGCAATGAGCCTTCGTGCAAAGATAAACAATTACGCAAAAGAGCATGGAATTCTTGCACAGGTCGTTTTGCAGAATTATATGTTTGAGTGCCTTTTGGATAGAATCTCACGCTCAAAGTATGTGGATAATTTTGTAATCAAAGGCGGAATCCTTGTCAGCTCGCTTGTAGGACTTGATGTGCGCTCTACCATGGATATGGACACAACTCTTGTTCATCTTTCCCTTACCGAAGAAAAGATAAAGGAATCCATGAATGCCATTATCGCTGTTCCTGCCGATGATGGAGTCGTTTTTAATTTCGTTTCTGTTGAACCTATTAGAAAAGATGATGTTTACGGCGGTTTCTGCCTTAGGCTTGATGCAAAATACGAGAGTATAGAAACTCCGCTTTCGATAGATATTTCAACTGGAGATGTAATAACACCTGAACCGATGAACTACGGCTATAAAAGGCTTTTTAATAGCGAGAATGTCATTCCCTTACGTTCTTATCCGCTAGAAACAGTGCTTGCAGAAAAAATTGAAACAATAATCACACGCGGCATTTTGAATACTCGACCTCGTGATTTTTACGATGTATATATTCTGACAAAAACTCAAGGATACAATGCAGAAACTTTGCGTAAAGCTATTTTTGCAACAGCGGAACATCGCGGGACAAAAGCAATCATGGAAGCAGAAACAAACAATCGCCTTGCTGTTATAGAAAACAGTTCGGAATTGCAATCGCAATGGGCAAAGTACCAGAAGAAATTTCCGTATGCAAAAGACATAACATATCAAGAAACTGTAAATGCTGTAAAAGAGGTAATTCATGAAATTTACATTTAAGATACAAAAATATCAGACAGAAGCTGTAGATGCTCTTGTGAAATGTTTTGAAGGTCAGCAGTTTGCAGATAAAGTTCAGTATTTACGCGACAAAGGAATTATGCCGCAGGTTCAAAAAATTGAGATAGCACAGAACGCTTTGTTTGATGAGGCGGCGTTAGTTGCTTTTAATCCGTGTGACAATTTTGACGAAGAACTTGAACTCTCAGATAACGGTTACCGCAATGCAGATTTGATTCTTGGCGAAAAGGAACTTCTGGAAAACATTCATAAGATTCAGGACGCAAATTTCATTATCCGCACAAATGAAGTAAAACATACAGCAGGAGTTCCAAGCTTTGATATTGAAATGGAAACCGGAACCGGTAAGACTTACGTTTATACTAAAACAATGTATGAATTAAACAAGGCTTATGGCTGGAGTAAGTTTATGATTGTTGTTCCTTCTGTTGCAATCCGTGAAGGAATTTACAAAAGTCTTGAATATACACAAGAACATTTTATGCAGCAGTATGGAAAGAAAATCAGATTCTTCATCTACAATTCAAAGCGATTGAATATGATTGACCAGTTTTCTGCCAGTAGCGATATAAATGTAATGATTATTAACACTCAGGCTTTTAATACTTCTTTGAATAAAGATAAGAATGTTGAAGGCCGTAAAGGAAACGAGGCTGCCCGCATTATTTACACAAAGCGTGATGAGTTTGCAAGCCGCCGCCCAATTGATGTAATTGCAGCCAACAGACCTATTTTGATTCTTGATGAACCTCAGAGAATGGGAGATGAAAAGTCAGCTACACAGAAAGCTTTAACTCAGTTTAAGCCTTTATTTGTAATTAACTATTCTGCTACTCATAAAATTCAGCATAATCTTGTTTACCGTCTGGATGCTTTGGATGCATATAATCAGAAGCTTGTAAAGAAGATTGAAGTAAAAGGCTTTAAGCTTGAAAACATTGCCGGAACAAATACTTATATCTACGCAGATTCTATTATTCTTTCAAAAAATGCTGCTCCTATGGTAAAGCTTGAGATTGAAGTAAAACAAGGAAACGGTATTAAACGGCAATATGTAAAACTTAATCAGGGTGACAAGCTGGATGAAGCAAGTAAAGGACTTCCTGAATATAAAGGACTTTACATTGCTGAAATTTTGCCACAGGAAAACCTGATTCGCTTTAATAAAGCTGTTAGTGATAACTCTGATTCTACAGTTCTTAAAGTTGGAGAAATGACTGGAAACGTTGCAGAAAAAGATATTCGCCGTGTTCAGATTCGCGAAACAATCCGCAGCCATTTTAAGAAAGAAAAAGAGTTTTATGATTCAGGCCTTAGAATAAAAGTTTTATCTTTGTTCTTTATTGATGAAGTTGCAAAATACCGTGCTTACGATGATGACGGAAATGAAGTCCTTGGTGAATATGGCAAAATGTTTGAAGAGGAATACAAAACTGTTTTGAATGACTTTGTGGATATTAATCCTAACAGTTATTATCAAAAAGTTCTGCTTCCAGCTTCTGCAGAAATCAGTACATGTCATGAAGGTTATTTTAGCCGTGATAAAAAAGGAAAGCTGACTGATTCATCTGGTGACAGCGATGAAGATATTTCAACATACGATTTAATTTTAAAGCGAAAAGATTTGCTTTTGGATTTTGCCATGCCTATTCGTTTTATCTTCTCTCACTCTGCTTTGCGCGAAGGTTGGGATAATCCGAATGTATTCCAAATTTGTACTTTGAAACATTCTGACAATAACATCAGCCGCCGACAGGAAGTTGGACGAGGTATGCGCCTTTGTGTAAATGAAGATGGTGTGCGGCAGGATAAAGAAGTTCTGGCAGATGCTATTCATGATGTAAACACACTGACTGTAATTGCAAGTGAAAGCTACCGTGATTTTGTTGATGGACTTCAGAAAGATATTACTGCTGAACTTAGTGATTCTAGACCTAAGATTGCAAGCATGGATTATTTTGAAGGTAAAACAATTACTGTTTGTGGACAGGAAATTGAACTTGATACAAAACAGGCAAAAATCATTTATCAGTATCTTTTGAAAAATGATTACATTGATGATGAAGACAGACCTACAGAAATTTACAAAAATGCTGTTGAAGAACAATCTATCCAAAACCTTCCTGCTACACTGCATCAGACATTGCCTGAAGAATTATTTCAGAATGCAAATGCAACAACAGAGATTTTTGAACAGGTTCAGAAGTTGATTCAGGCTGTTTACAATCCTTCTGTTCTTGTTGGAATGATTGATAACGGTCAGAAGCCTCAGTGGGAAAATGGAAATCCACTTAATAAGAACTTTGAGAAAGATGTGTTCCAGGAACTTTGGAAGAAGATTAATCATAAGTACACTTACAGCTGCCATTTTAATAGCGAAGAATTGATTACAAATGCAGTTCAGGCTATTAAGAGCGATTTGAAAGTTGTACCTATGCGCTACACTCTGGAAATTGGTAAGCAGAAAGATAAGATTGATGAAAGTCAGATACGCTCTGGAACTGCTTTTGGCAATGCAAATTCTGAATCAAAATCTTTGAGCCGTGCTGTTGCAAGTTCTGTAAAGTATGACCTTGTTGGTGATATTGCTAAGGGCTGTAAGCTGACTCGTAAAACTGTTGCTACTATTTTGAGTAAACTTACTATAAAAGAAATGGAACAGTTTGGATTTAATCCTGAGAAGTTTATTCGCGATGTAATTAATATCATCAATGCTCAGAAATCTACCAAGATTGTTGAGCATATTGAATATCATGAACTTGAAGATACTTATGATTCTAGTATTTTTACATCTCCAAAACTTCCGGATAAAGAACCTTTCATTGCAAAAAAATGTATTCAGGATTTGGTATTTACTGATAGTACAGTTGAATGGAAGTTTGCTGAAGATTTGGATGGAGCTTCGGAAGTTGTTGTGTACGCACGTTTGCCTCGTTCATTTCAGATTCCAACTCCAGTGGGTAATTATGCTCCTGACTGGGCCATTGCATTTGACAAAGACAAAGTAAAGCATGTTTTCTTTATTGCTGAAACTAAGGGTGTTGACAGTCTTGAAAGCATGGAACTTAGCATAATTGAAAAGAATAAAATTAAGTGCGCGGAAAAACTGTTCAATGTTGTTTCTACAAGAAGCGTAAAATATAAGCAGGTGAAGAATTTTGAGGAACTAAAGAATTATATTGGATTAAAAAAATAGATTTTATAAAGGATAACTCATTCCTTTATGAAACTACGCTGGCCAGAAGAAAAGCATTTGGAATTTTTGGATTACCACCATAAAAATATTTGACATAATTAAAAGAAAATATTTTTCCCACTTGACAAATAATTTTATCTGTATTAAATTATTAACAGGTTGATAATTTAATACAGATATGTTAATATTATCTTGAACAGAAAGAGCGGAGGGGAACGGAGGTTCTTATGGCAGAAGAAAGACAGATAAGCGAGTACGGTGAATTCTTGAAGCATCTTAGGATTGATAAAAGGGAAATGCTTAAGAACATGGCGGATAAGCTTGGAATAAAATCTTCATATCTTTCTGCCATAGAAAGCGGAAACCGCGAGATTCCGCCGGCTTTAACGGAACTTATTTGCTCAAAATACAACTTGAGCGATGAAGAATGTAAAATACTACACGAAGCAGAACTGAACAAAGACAGAAAACTTGTGCAGATTGAAATGGAAAAAATCAACTCTAACCGACTTGCAAAAGAGGTTGTGTTGAATTTTGCAGGAAAAGCCGCAAATCTTAGCGATGAGCAGCTTAAAGAAATTAATGCGATTTTGAATCGTAAATAAGTAAAGGAGGTAAGCCTATGAATGTGCTTATGGCTGTAAATGCAGCCGAAAAAAAAGCCGCTTAAGTTCGGTAAAACTTAAAACGGCTCTTGACAAGAAGTTGGATAAACCAACTAATTCTTATTCAAATGTTAAAAGAATTATAGTTTATCCTTCTTTTTTTGTCAATGCGTGCGCTGATTTTTGCCTAAGCTGTTAGCATACTGGCAGAAAAAGATGCGCTGGATTTCCGCAAAGTCGGAATGTCAAATGAGCGACTTCTGCCGCAAAAAAATTGCAGAAGAAGGAATAATATTATGATTCAGATTTATACATATCAAAATTCCCTCAAAGTAAGCGAGGGTAAAGACAAATATTGCTTTAGAAGTGTTGTTGACCAGACTTTGGACAATGAACAGCTTATAAAGGAAATAACCAGCTACAATTCAACGATTACAGAAGCAGATGCCCGTGCAGTTCTTTCTGTTTTGAATGACAGAGTCAAGCATTTTGTTAATCTTGGCTACAAGGTTGAACTTCCGTTCGGCTGGATGTTCAACAAGGCAAATGGAACTGTCGCAAAACTGAACGAAGGTTTTATGCCTGGAAGTTCCAATCATCGAATTACAACTGTCTTTAAGTTCAAAGATGATGCAGCAGACGAGATGATTAAAAATGCAGCGTACAGACAGGCAGGCAGCGGTTATGTTCTAATTCCGGTTATCAAAGAGATGTATTCTGTTCTGAAAAACGGAAAAGAAAGCGATATTCTGGAATTTGATTCAGGTTCAATGCTCAGAATTAAAGGAAAGAATGTTTCTTTTGATGCAGATGATGAAGTGCAGGGTGTTTTTCTTGTTGCTTCTGACAAAACCGAAATTCGTGTTGCAAGTTATAACAGAATCGGCTCAAGCATTATTGAAGCGTATATTCCTTCGGGAATTGATGCAGGAAATTATGAGGTAAAACTTGTAACAAAGCCAGGTACCGAACGCTATGAAAAATGCGTATCTTCTGTAACGGTTACTGTAACAGCGTAAACGCGTAGAATTGTAAACAAATAGTACTGACAAGTACAGGCAGCCTTGGAGGTTTTTCTCTAAGGCTGTTTTTTTATTTATTTTAATATTCAAACCTGAAAAATGACGAGAAATTGTCAAATGTTGTGGATGAAAAATTGATGCATTTAATGCTCCTTTGATGGGTGTGATTGTTACCAGAACAAAATCCCGCTTTGGCAGATATAAGCCATGGATTTTTTTTTGGGCAATCTTAAATGCGCTTATAATGTATGCAATGTTTTCCGTTCCTTATTCTCTTGAAGAAAATTCTTTAAAACTTTATGTTGCGGTTACATATCTTTTGTGCGGTGAGACTTACACTTTGTATGATATTCCTTTCTGGTCAAACAGATTTTACACTTTTTAAGCTGAGAATGGTTTTCTGTATTCCTTCTTTAATTTTTGCAGTTGCAGCATTAATTCTGTTTGCCCGCAAAAAAGATTTGGGAATTGATATTTCACGTTAGTTTTTTGAAGTTATTTTTGCATAACATATTATTTTTTTCTTACAAAATTCAAATCTCTATTGTAAAATATATATTGGTTAGAGTGTGCGGAAATTTTACAGGAAAATGATATGAAATTTTTTTTTATTCAGGTACGGTATTATTTAAAAAAAGGTTGTCGCAGCGAATTTTACAGAAAATTTCGAGATAACAATATTATAGAAATGTCTCGGGCAGAAGTTGGAAATATTGAATATGTTATGTTCTTTCCTATGGATAGTGACGATGATATTTGTATTCTGGAAAAATGGGAAAGCAAGGAAAATATAGAAGCTCATCAAAAAACACTTCACTATGCGATTTTGAATGAGCTTAAAGAAAAATATGTAGAAAAGGTTGAAATTAAGAAATACTGGGTTGAAGAACTTATGTAATCTTAAAAATAAAAAGCTATTGTTACTATATGATTATGCATTTTGAAAATTTATATCTGGAATATGCAGTGCGGCTTTCTGCAAGTTTTTTGTGCGGGCTTGTACTGGGACTTGAAAGAAAAACAAAGCATCATACTGTTGGTATAAGAACACTTGTTCTTATCAGCATGTCATCTACGTTACTTTCGATTATTTCATATACGATGGCAGCGTTGCCAGGAAGACCACAAGGCGGAGACCCTACCCGAATTGCCGCACAGATTGTTTCTGGAATAGGTTTTCTTGGAGCAGGTGCAATTATTCGGCAAGGACTTAATGTTCGCGGTCTTACTTCTGCGGCGGTTATCTGGACTGCGGCAGCAATTGGACTTGCTTGTGGCATTGGACAGTATTTTATTTCTTTTATAACTGTAATTCTGGCAATGGTTTGTCTTGGAATTTTAGAAAAGCTTGAATACAGATTGTGTCCAGCTGAAAAGTCAAAAAAGCTGATTATTGTTTATGAAAATCATTCTGTAGATATTGAACTGGTGCAGAAAGAAATTATTGATGCCGGGCTGTACAAACGAGATTTGAATATGTCTGAATCAATAGAAAAAGAACGAATTGAATTGATTTTTTCTGTAAAGGCGCCGGAAAATTTTAATATGGGGCACCTTACAAAGCGGCTTATGAAATTGGGAAAAATCATAAAGATTTCAATTACAGATGACTAATTCTATAAATTCGCTTGCCTGCGAAGGAACTGGTTTTGCAGAATTTCCGTCTTTAAAAAAATCATTCAGAATTTTCAGTTTTTTTAAAATGTGCAGTTTAATTTCAGAATTATCATTTTCTGAATTAAGAATGTCTATTATCTGCTGAGAATCTTTTTGTGCAAAATCACAGATTGCTGTTTCGCCCTGAAAGATGGAAAATACAGCGTAGGTTGCTTCTGGCATAAAAAAAACTGCAGTATTTTCTTTAGTTTCTTCTATTAATAAGAGCATTTTGTTTAGTTTTTCAAGAACCGCTTTATTTTCTGAAGATGAGGAATCTGATTGTTCAACAATTTTTTTAATAAATGAAAGTTCGTCAAATGAATAAACTTCCGGCTTTTTAAGGATGAATATTTTTTTCATATAAAGTCATTATAACATAACAAAGGCAAAAAAAGTTTGATTTTTTTAAGTGAAAATTTGCAAAACCCCTTGTGCAATATGTGTATGTAGACAAAAACGTTCAAGCGAAAGTCGGTCTAACACAGGCGGGGCCTTTTTGCGTTAGCGATGTGCAGGGCGGCGGAGCCGTTGTTTGTGGCGGTGGTTGAGCTTGTCGAAACCACTAGAACAAACAATGAGCGTTAGCGGAACCCGGAACGTAGCGCCCCCAAGTGGCGAAGCCTCTTGGGAGAACGGCCAGAAAAATCAGATTCTATTTATCTCCACAGTTATCCAGATTCAACCTTGTAATATCAGGATTAGAATTTTCCAGAGCCAGCATCATGAATTTTCTGCCATCCTGAAACACTTTCAAAAATCTTCTGAACCTGCTCCGCAGAATTTGCAAGAACTCGGATTGCAATGCCGCTTCCTTCTGTCTGGGTTACGCTTACTTGCGGAACGGCAGTTTTTTCTGCTTCTTCAAGATTCTGGGTAGTATACAAAAGCTTTGGTTCCAGCCCCAGGGGACCAAATAAATCCGCAGGTTTTACGCCAAAACCAAAAAGCAGCATTGTTCCAGAGTGGGAATATTGGCCGTACATAACAGGAGTCTGCATAAATGCCTTGCGCTCCGGAAATAGCCCGCAATCGCTGCCTTCAAAAATTGTGTTGTCTCTGTAAATTAATTTGCAGTCGCTTTCCCTGCGGATTTCCACCAGATTTTTGTAATAGCGATAGTCAAAAGCTTCTCCATGAGCCTTGCGCCCGCAGCAGATGCAGTCCGCATAAACAAGGCGGCTTGTGCTGTCCTTAAGACTGATAACGGTTTTACTTTCGAATGCACTGCCTGCAAAAGGCATACAAGGAAGGGGCGTATATACAAAAAGTGCGCCAGAACCAACCTGCGCCACAATATTCCGAACAGCAACCGCTCCATCATCCATCTTAAAAATCTTTTCAAAGGACTGGCTTACAAGCTCCAGTGTTGCGCCATCATTTACAAAGAAATCATGCTTCTGCTGGTCGCCCGCCATAATTCCGGCACTGGCACTCTGCTGGTAAACAGTAATTCCGCCATCGTCCCTTGCAAAAGGCTTCATAATTTTAAATGGTGCCGTAAAAAACTGATCTTCCAGCACGGTCTTACCTGCAGAATTCAAAGAGGCTTTTATTTTCAATTCAGAAATGCGATTAAAATTATTCATTAAAAATCCTGTGGGCGTTGCGGGAGGCAAAACGCAAATAAAATTTTCCGCCTCCCGCAGAAGGGGTAATCCGCAACGAAGTGCGGATGCAGGGGAAGGCTTTCCCCTCTTAAAAAATTAGTCCTTTTCGAAACCTTTCTATTTAGGCTTTATAAATCCGTGAAAAATACATCGTGGTTTAAAAAATCAATAACCTTGTCCACGCCTTGACCGCTGCGGATATCGGTAAATACAAAAGGCTTTTCGCCGCGCATTTTTTTGCTGTCCCGCTCCATAACTTCAAGGCTTGCGCCAACCATAGGAGCAAGGTCAATTTTATTGATGACCAGCAGATTGCTCCTCATAATTCCAGGACCGCCCTTTCTTGGAATTTTATCGCCTTCTGCCACATCAATTACAAAAATCGTTGCATCAACCAGCTCCGGACTGAAAGTTGCACTAAGATTGTCGCCGCCAGATTCAATGAACATCAGCTCAATATCAGGAAAACGTCGCCTCATCTCGTCAACTGCTTCAAGATTCATGCTGGCATCCTCGCGAATCGCCGTATGAGGACACCCGCCTGTTTCCACGCCAATAATCCGTTCCGGTGGAAGCACCGAATGCGCCGTTAAAAATTCCGCGTCTTCTTTTGTGTAAATATCGTTGGTGATTACGCCCATCGAATATTTTCCGGCCA
>ERZ808026.230-NODE-230-length-11807-cov-4.588235_pt1 | contig 11807 bp, 12 predicted proteins | sample MGYA00380182_ERZ808026 | MGnify/ENA primary metagenome ERZ808026 (study PRJEB31490, sample SAMN06133376) | cow dung metagenome | isolation source: H9 | host: cow | place: China: Chengdu | collected 2015-05 ... | reverse complement strand
GACTTGCGCATGTAGCAACGCTAGCTAGCGGTTTTGACAGTCGCTTTCTGACTGGCAGTATTTTCATAATGCAAATGCGATTATCAAAATCAATTTTATGCATTACCAATTATAATTCGAAATTCGAACTAATTAGATTATAACAAATCAACAAATAATATTCCATAAAGTATACTATTCATCAAAAAGTGAAAAACAAACTTCTTGACACTGAATTGATTTCTATTAAAATTAACTTCATGGGAAAGGAATCTAAAGGCGGTTTTCTGTCTAATTTGCTGTCATCTCTTTTTGGAAGTCAAGATGCAGACGCCGATAAAAAAAGACAATTAAAAAATATTTCAAAAAGACTTGCAAAGTCTAAATTTAAGAACTTTTATAAATTCAGTGGAAACGAAATTCTTCCACCATTAGGAAAACAATTCTACGATATTTATAAAGCTATTTATCCAGTACAAGCTATGTTTAATGCCATTCAAAATCCTAATATGCTTAAACATATTGTAATCAGCTTTTCGTTACCAGATAATATTAAAACACTGGAAGAATCGTTATCTGAAGAAAACATCAGAAAGCTTGCGAAAGAAATTCCTATTGCAAATCTAAGTAAACAGGCTAATGAAAGACTTTCAACTTTCAGTGATTATTTTACATTAGAAAAAATCACTGAGATTGATTATCTTTACAAACAGTTGATTGCTTTAAAAACTGTAGCAACTTATGACTATTACTTCTTCTTAAAGAAATTTGATAAATCAATAAGGGAAAACGATTTTACGTCACTTCCCCATTTTGAAAAGGTAAACGCCGAGTACCTTGCAGATGATTTAAAAGACTACATTGAATCTGTTTGGGATATTCCATTTGATGCAGAATGGACTAATCTTTTTAAGCTTTTAAAGAATTTCAAAGGAACAGAACCAATTTCTCTTGGACTATGGAAAAGACTTGTTTCACGTTTGTACGCAATCCGTATGTCTGGAGCAATGGAAATGATTATTCAGCTCGCATCAGGTAATCCTTCTTATGTCCCAAACATTCAAAGTCAGAATACATCAATAATCGAACCATATCTTGATAAAATTAAAAATGATGTTGAAAAGACTATTAATGAACTTGTTGAATCAGAAAAAACTGCAAAAACAAACGATTTTGCAAGTCAGTTGTTCGGTGACGTTGAAATCAATCAGATAAAAAATTATACAGATGCACTTAAGCCAACCTTTGAAAGAAAGGGATTAAAATATTATTTGAATTATCAGGCATTAAATTACATGAAAACTTTTCTTATTGAAATAGTAAAAAAAGACCTTCGTGAATATTATGACCTTGTAATTGTCCGCGGAGAATGGTCAACACAGTCGCTTTGTACTCCATTCAGTGATTGCTATAACTCCCTTTTGAATTTATCTGATAAGATAACAAGTTTTGATAACGAATTAGCAGAAGATGCTGCTATCGGAATAAGAATTAAAACTATGCTTCCAAAAACAGAGCGTGACAGTGTTTCAAAAAACAGTATAAACAGACTCGTAAATGATGCGAATGAAACTGCTTACAATCTCATAATGGAGGGGTTACGATGCATCATAACTATAGGTAAAATTGTAAAATCTCTTGTGGATGACTGTTCAAAAACAAAACCTGAACTGGTAACAAACTGGAAGGCTCTTGAACATTACGCTGATAACTCTGTAAAAAATATAAGTGTAGCACTTTATAAAAAAATATATCTTTTTACCTCTTTGGAAAAGGCTTGTCTTGTACAGGTAGAAGAATAACTTTCGCAACTGTTTTGGGGCTGTCCCAAAAGTAATGAGTGTAGTGCTCATTGAGTCCTTCGACAGGCTCAGAAACCACCCTTCGAAATGACTGCTACACTAAATGTGGTGGTTTCGATAAACTCAACCACCGTAATGCAAACTTATTGGACAGCCCCAAAACTTTGTGCTTTTTTAACGTAAGACGGAATCTACAAGTTTTTTAAATTCTTCGTCAATTTTTACGCCTGTTGGAATTAAATTTTCAGAAATACTGAATACTCCATCTTTATCCTGAATAATTGCATCAGGAGGTAAATCCGTAACGTTGTTATCATTTGCTGCAAATTTTGTGAACATAAACTGATTCCTTACATCTGAAACTGATTCCAGTTCTTTTGGGAATTCATATTCCTCTAACTCTTCAATTTCATTGTCTTTCATAGAATTTTCTGTTGAATCATTTTTTTTTAATTCTTCTGATTCAGAAGCCTTTAATATTTCGGTTGTTTTTTCACAAATATTAGATTTTTCTTCATTAAAAAGCATTTCTGAATCATAAACCACAAAATCCTCAGTTAAATCATCATTTTCTGATGAATTTATATTTTTTGTTTCCAAAAAATCACCAATAACAAGAGGCTCCGTACCTTCAAATTTTGCAACTTCATCCCTTGGAGACGAATATTCAATATTCTCCGAAACATCTACGAATTCACTGATTGAACTGTCTTCATAATCTACATTTTCAGAATTTGTATCTGCTGCATCAAGAACATCTGTGTTATCATCGTCCACTGGCATTATCTCCAGAAGCTCTTCACTTTCACGAAGCTGTTCATTTGTAAGACCTGGAGAACATTCTTCTTTTTCCTCCTGAAGTATTTCTACATCATCATCTACTTCGAGAGTTTCAATTTCTTCTACAAAATCAGATTCTTCAAGAACTTCAAATGAAGCCGCAGGTTCTTCCACTGGCTCTGCTTCTGAAATTTCTTCCACATCTTCCAGTTCTTCCGCTGGCTCTGCTTCTGAAATTTCTTCTGCATCTTCCAGTTCTTCCACTGGCTCTGCTTCTGAAATTTCTTCTGCATCTTCCAGTTCTTCCACTGGTTCTGCTTCTGAAATTTCTTCTGCATCTTCCAGTTCTTCTACTGGCTCTATTTCTTCAACTTCGTTTTCAAGCTTTTGCTGAAGTTCTGGCATTTCTCTTGCCAATGGAATTGAAACATTTTCTGTATTTAGTTCCTTCTTGTTTTTTGGAGGCTGACGGGACGGAAACTGAGTAACCGCCTGAACACGCAAAGTACTATGAGAAACAACTTCCTCAAACATTCTTCGAATTTCAGTCATATCACCAGTTGAAAGACCTTTCATCCGCACAGCATCTGCACCAGCCAGAATATTTATAATGTCCTGCCAGCTTTGATTAAGAATTATTGTAAGATCTTCACCATATTTTCTACCGCGGCGTCCAAGACTCTTTTTTATACGGGCGGTCAATTCATCACGCTGATTTTCTATTAATGCAGCAACTTTAGAACGTTCAACATTATTTTCAAAATATTCGTTTAAAAGACCAATCTGGACTTTTTTAATACGTGAAAGAATCTCAATATCATCATCTTTTCTTATATTAAAAAGTATTACTACAATAAGACATATCGTAAGGAACGAACAAATCAAAAGCAGAATGCGGATATACGGCGGCATTGCCAGCATATCCATTGAATAAAGACCACCAATTTCAATGAATTTTGCGTTTCTACTGGAAATAAGATTCCAGGAAATAAATTTCTGCTGTTCCTGACTTATCTGACCGTTATTTTCATCAGCTGTAATACCAGTTACATTGATTTTAGAAGTTGATGCAATTTCATCAGGACCATAAGAACGCATACGCCATCTTCTAAGGATTTCGTTTGCAAGAAGATTCTGACCAACTTTTGGCATTCCAAAAACAAAACCACCGGCAGTTCCATCCTTTGACGAAATCAATGCCAGCTGTTCGTTTATTGAAATAATATGCTGTTCTACAAGCTTATTTATAAAATCTATTGGATTAACATAAAAAATTACAGAATACGACCTGTCATCATAATAATAAGGGTAAGAAATAATAATGCGCTGCTCATTACCATCAAAAACAAGGCGATATTTATTAACTTCTGGAAGAACTGTCTCTGAATCTTTTACTTCTTCACCACCTGTTCCTTCAGAAGATTCTTCATCTACATATTCTGCATCATCAGATTCAGTTTCTATAAAAGCCGTAACAACAGAATATGGCAGTTCCTGATGACCACTGTAAGTTCGTAATTCGTTGTAATTTGAATAAGTTTTATTTCCATGATCATTTCTGGAATCATTTTTATACGAACTGTACTGAACGCTTTTTCCTGAAGCTTCTATGATGCGGACACCATCCAGACCAGGCACATCATCAAGAAGCTTGCCAAAAAGACGACCAACTTCACGAGACGGTTCACGCATAAAATAAGTTGTAACCGCCTTATTAGAAAGAAACCCACCATCTTCAGGACCAAATTTTTCGAGAATACTAGTTATATATTCGTTACTGCTGTCTGCCACTACATCAAGCCGGTCGCGGATAAGCTTTAATCTGGCAGGTTCATAGAAATTCTTTTCAATCTTTGAAAACATTCCCAATGAAGATGCTACAGTCAATCCACCACAGATGATTATTGTAATAAGAAAGCCAACAGCATTTTTTACAAACGATTTCACTTCACGTCTATTATCGGACAAAATCAGAAAAATCTAAAGTAAAATCGTCATTGTACAAAACTTATCAGTTTTGATAGTATGAAAAAATCAGTTTTATAGATTATGATTAATATAGAAGAAGAAAAAAACAGAAAAGTGCGGGCTTTTTTGGTTGGTGAACCAGGAAATAATCTTTGTGAATTAAAAGGATTAACCGATACTCTGGGACTTGAGACAGCAGGAACTCTTACGCTCACTCGTCTGGAAATACAGCCGGCATACGGCATGGGAAAAGGCAAGGCGCAGGAAATAGTTGACCTTGCTAAAGAATCAGAAGCTGACTGCATTATTTTCGATTTTAACATTGAGCCAACAAAGCAGCGCAACTGGGAAAAACTTTCTAAAATTCCTTGCTTTGACCGCCAGGAAGTAATAATCCGCATTTTCGCAAGCCGTGCGCAAACAAAAGAAGCTGTGCTCCAGGTTGAGCTTGCACGACTTTCATATTCTTTGCCACGTCTCGCCCATTCATATGGTGATATGGCTCGTCAGCGGGGTGGCAGTTACGGCTCAAAGGGTGCCGGCGAAACTCAGCTTGAACTTGACCAGCGACGAATTCGGGAACGTATTGCACAGACAAAAAAAGAACTGGATTTAGTGGTGCGAACCCGGGAAACTCAGCGAAAAAAACGTGGTGCGCTGCCTGTACCTGAATGTGCTCTTATTGGATATACGAACGCCGGAAAATCAAGTCTTCTTAACGCGCTTACAAATGCGGACGCTTTTGTAGAAAACAAGCTTTTTGCGACATTGGACCCCCTTACAAGACGTTTGAATCTTAAGGATGGAAACGGAATTCTTCTTACTGATACAGTTGGATTTATATCAAATCTGCCACACAGTCTTATTGATGCCTTCAAATCAACTCTTGCAGAAGCAGAACAGGCTGACCTTCAGCTTATTGTCATTGATGCCAGTGATTCTCAGGCAAAATTCCAGTACGACACTGTTATTCAGGTTTTAAAAGAAATAAAAGCCGAACAGAACAACAGACTTATTGTTTTAAATAAATGGGATGCTGTAAAAGAGAAGGAAATTGATCAGGCAGAACTACAACTTCTTTTTCCAGATGCTGTAAAAGTCAGCGCGCGTACACACGAAGGTTTTGATCAGCTTTCAGAGCGCATTAGCGAAAAACTGCTTGGTGCCATGAACGAATACGAAATTCCAGCTGAAGAACAGGATATATTGCGGCAGATCCGCGCAAATGGTGTAATCAGCGAAGAAAACTGGCTTGATTCATCTGTCGTTTTAAAAGCAAGAATATCTGGAAGAACAGCTGCCATCGCAGAAAAATACAGAAAATTAAATTCCGAGGAAACTGATGCTGAATAAAATATTAGTTGCAGTTCTTTTATTCCTTATGCTATTTGTTGTTATTACTACTGTTGCAGTAAAAAAGCGTCCGCCTCAGAAAACTATTGTAACTGCTCAGGGATATTCAGAAACCGACAATACAGTCTATTCCGCATACAAAAAAATCGGAAAACTTAGAACTGTAACAGCCAGTGACCAGCAAAACAAACGCGGGGTAACAATAATAATTCAGCCTTATTTTGCATATACTGCAGAAGATACTGAATTTTACGAAGAACTGTCACGAAAAAATCCAGAAATTAAAAATATCATAATTGATTATTTCAAAGCGTACACAAAAAATCAGTTGATTGCTATGGGCGAAATCACAATAAAAAACGATTTGCTTCAGAAAATAAATGAACAGCTGGTTTTAAATAAAATTCAGAACATTTATTTTTCTGAATTTACATATCTTGAATAATTTCTGCAACCTTTTATATGGTTGTCTGTCTAAATAAACAAATACTTTTTCTTTGGAGTTTTTCATGAACGAAATTATGACATCAGCACCTGCACAGGTAATCATTTCAATAGTTCCAATCGTAGGCATTACCTTTGGAGCCGTAATCGTATTCTTTTATTTGCTGTGGCGACATCACGAAATAAAGCTTCAGATTAAAACAGGAACATTTGTCCCAAAATCATTTAATTTTGCTGCTTTTTCTCTCCTGACAGGACTTCTACTTACAGGTGTGGGGATAATTCTCACTCTTGTATTTGCAATAATAGACAGATTTTCATATTCAATTCTTGGTGGTTTGATTCCAACAGTAATTGGCATTTGTCTTCTTATTTTTTATAAAATTTATCCTGATTTTCACAGAAACGATAAATAGTAAACTGCGGACTACAAATACAGATGGCTGCGGACTTTTTTCATTCACTTGAAAAAGAAATCATTAAGAAAAGAGACTTCTCACTTATAAAATCCACTCTTTCCGGAAATCACAAATCTTTCGGTATGCTGATGGCGCTTTATAAACTGCGAATCGTAAGTTTTGGCCGCAGTTTTTTTAAAGACGAACGAGACATAGAAGATTTTGTTCAGGATGTTTTCATAAAAGTTTATCTGAATCTGGCAACCTTCAAAGGTGAATCAATGTTTTCAACCTGGTTGATTCGCATTGCCTACACTACTGCTATAAATTCCGTAAAACGAAGAAAAGAATATTATCAGCTGGAAGATGAAACTTTACTTCCAGACACAAAAAGCTGTTCTCCAGAAGAAATTGAAATCAGAAAAATCACTCAGGATGCAATTCGTACTGCAATTTCAGAGCTTCCAGAAAAATATGCAGTATGCATCGAAATGTACTTTTTTTACGACATTCCCTACAAAGAAATCAGTGAAATCACAGAATTTCCAGAAAATACAATAAAATCCCACATTTTTAGGGCTAAAAAAATATTAAAGGCCCGACTGGAGGAATATTATGAACAATAAAAATTGCGAAGAAATCATGAACAGTTATCTTCTCTTAGATAAGGATGAAAAAGTTCCTCTGAAAATTTTTCTTCATCTTTTTTTCTGTAGAAAATGCCGCCAGCAGATAAAAATGCTTTCATACGCAGAAAAACAGATTGCAGCACCTTTAAACATTCAGACACCAATAACTGATGACTCTATCAAAAATGTTATGTTAAAAATTGCCCCGGAAGTATATGAAAAAATGATTCAGAAGCCTATTTCTATTTCAGGCTGGATTGCAGGCGGAATTGTGATGATTGCGCTGCTTTTCTTCTCTATTTTTATTACAAAGAATATGCACAACGAATCAATATCCCTTGTTTATGGACTTCTAATCGCTGCTCTCGTAACAGGATATTGTGCATTGTTCATCTGCAGTCACGTAGATATCTTTGTTGAAAAGATTTCTACTCACATTGGAAAAGAATGGAAGCCTGCTTAATCTATTTCCATAGAGCTGCAGGATTTACTGTTTTTCCAAATTTATAAACTGTAAAATGAAGGTGCGGACCAGTACTCATACCAGTACTTCCTACCTTTCCAATTCGTGTATTTGTAGTTACATACTGACCACGACTTACGAGAACTGCACTCATATGACCATAAAGACTTTTATAACCAGAATGATGTGAAATAATCACATAATTTCCGTAAACATTATTGAATCCAGTAGAAGTAACTGTTCCGTCAAGAGCGGCATAAATAGAAGTTCCACTAGGTGCTGCCATATCAACACCAGAATGATAAGATCGCTTTCCGCTGAAAGGAGATGAACGCCATCCATAATAAGAACTTAGCCAGTAACGGGAATGAATTGGCTTGTGGAAAAGATCGCCGTTGATTTCCTGTCTTGTAACCCAATCTAACTGAGCATCTGGAACAAACACCGTAGTTCCCGCAACAAGCTCTTTTTCTGAATCAAGGGAATTAACTCTTGCGCATTTTTCTGCACTTACTTCATATTTTGCGGAAATCGATTCCACAGTTTCTCCAGTTTTGCGAACTGTATAAATAATACCTGGCATACTTGGAATTTTTAGATACTGTCCAATCTGAAGCAAACGTGACTGATGAATGTTATTTACGCTTATAATTGTATCCTGCGTGATATTAAATTTGTCAGCAATATAGCCAATCATATCCCCTTTCTTAACTCTATATGTGTAATAACAAAGCTCAAGATTTTTAGAAGAATATGAATCCTGCGCAAGAACAGCTTCTGCTGCATCTAAACTGTCAGCATCTGTTACGCCAGTTCCAATACCGCTTAACTCATCAAGATTTTTCAGAAGGTCATCATCAGACACGCCGGCATCAGATGAACTGGCTGTATTTGCGGCAAAGGAAGTTTTTTCATTTTTATCCGATTCAATTTCCTTGAATTCAGGTACGCCGGCAGTTTCAAGACCACCAATACCTTTTTCTACATTCAGGTTACCTGCAAGGTAAAGCACACTCCAGGCAAGCATTCCTCCTGCACAGAATGAAACAAAGGAATGAACAATAATTCTCTTTATCCGTGTATTCAATACACAGAAATAAAATTTTTCCAATTTCACAATAATATTATTTTTTTTATATCCGTTAAATTTTTCCATAAAAAATCACCTATAAAACACCGCGTTAGCGGCGAGCCAGGATGGTTATTATCCACTTATTTTCGTCCTATGCCAACAAGAAATGTTTCAAAAGATTCTGAACGACATGCTTCTGGTTTAAAACCTTTTGCAAGATTAAACAGTTCTCTCATTTTCTTAAGAAATTTCTGCTGGTCTCCATTCTGAAAAATCTTAACGCAGAAATTCCCGCCCTTTTTAAGCATAGTTTCGCCATACCAGATTGCCATTTCTACAAGCTGTTCTGAACGGGCAGTATCTACGATTCTGTTGCCAGTTGTTAATGGTGCGGCATCACAAACAACCAGATCAAAGGGACCTCGTTCTTTTATCTGCCTGCGGATTGAAGCATCGTTCAAATCGCCCTGCAAAAAAAACAGATTTTCGCCCCGCACATTTTTAGCAAGGGGATTCAAATCACAGCTTGTAACCTGACCACCTTCTCCAAGATTTCTAAGAAGAAATGTAGTCCAGCTTCCTGGAGCTGCACCTAAATCAAGAACATTGCAGTTCTTCCTTATCATTCCGAACTTCTCGTCCATTTCTTTCAATTTGTAAACTGAGCGCGCAGGATATCCTTCTGAAAAAGCTTTCTGCGACCAGTAATCTGGTTTTTCATAACTATTTGCTGGCATAATACATACTTTTTCGGCGTTTTTCTTACTTTTTTTGAGAGTGAAAAACGTAAAACTAACAAAAAATACGCGAAATAGTGTATAATTTCAATATGAATAAAGAATTTAAGACTATTTTACAAAATATAGAAAAATCTCTGCAAAAAGCCTTGCCTTCTGGAACAAATGAAGAATGGCAGTTCCGCACATTCAGAAATATTTCTGATTCTGTGACAGACCAACACCTTGCAAATCTTATTAAACCCTGCAGAAATCTTATGGATCTTGGCGGAAAACGCTGGAGACCGCTTCTTCTGATTCTTACCAGTGAACTCTGCCGGGAATCTGGAAAAAATTCACCACTTTCCATACAGCAAACATACGATATTACACCACTTGTTGAATTTGTTCATACTGCATCATTGATTCATGATGACATAGAAGATTCTGCAGACACAAGACGAGGAAAACCAGCTGCCCATATAACATACGGCCTTGATACTGCTCTGAACGCAGGTTCATGGCTTTATTTTCAGGCACCTGTTGTAATTGATTCTCTTGATGCATCCACAGAATTCAAAAATCAGCTTTATGCGCTGTACACTCAGGAATTGCGCCGCCTGCACCTTGGTCAGGCAATGGATATTTACTGGCATAGAAATCCACCTCTTTTCCCTTCTGCACAGGAATATACACAGATGGTACATTGCAAGACTGGAACACTTGCAAGCCTTGCAGTACAGACAGGTTTCCTTGCTGGTGGTGCAACCCCAGAAGAAGCTTTAAAGGCTGGAACTATTGCTGCTTTCCTTGGAGAAGGCTTTCAGATTTTAGATGACGTTCAGAACCTTACGACTGGAAACCCTGGCAAAAAACGGGGCGATGACATTGTTGAAGGCAAAAAAAGTCTGCCTGTGCTGCTTCATATTTCAGAAAACCCGCAGGACAAGGAAAAAATATCAGAACTGTTCAAAAAAGCTGGTTCTGAAGGAATTGATTCACCTGCCGTAGAAGAATGCATTGGAATTCTTGAATCAAAAGGTGCAGTTCAAAAGGCTTTAGAAAAGGGAAAATCTACGATTATTGAAAACATAAATGCTCTTGTGAATTTTTTTGGTAGTGCAGAAAAATCAAAATCTGCTAAAATGATTATGGAACTTTTTGATTCCATGAGTCAGTTCAAAAATCCGGATTCAAAATGATAGAAACTGTTGAACGTTTAAACAATCAGGCAATAATTCTCGCAAAAGACGGCTCTTTCAAAGAAGCAATCGCCTGCTTTGCCCGCGCAATCACTATAGAAAAAGACAATTCTCTTCTGTGGTACAATCTGGCATTGACTTACAGAGATGCAGGCCAGCTAAAAGAAGCAAAGGATGCGCTGTTCAAGGCAAAAGATATTTCTCCTGACGATCAGGAAATTCTTGAAGAGCTTTCACTTGTTCTTTTTAATGCGAAAGAATATGATTCCGCATTAAAACAATGCATGGAAGGACTTTTTACAAACCCAGAAAATTTTCGTCTCTGGAATACCAGAGGAGTCATTTTCTTTAACAAAGGTGATTATAATGAAGCCTGTGAATCTTTTGAAAATGCTGTATATTTAAATCCTTACTACTTTGATGCATTATTCAATTTAAGAGATACTTACAAAGAGTTGGGCAATAAAATCGGAGAGAATGAATGCAATATCCGTCTTAGGGATCTTAAGAAAAACGGAGATAACTTATGAAAAAACAGATTTACGTGGTTACATCTATAACAGAAGATAAAATTTTTGTTACCCATAAAGACAGTTTTTCTGAACAGACAAATAAAACACATGCGAACCTGGAAGTAATAAATCCTAAGCGATATCCTTTATTTGAAGGCTCAGAAGTTTACATTGGTTTACCTCAAAAAACAGAAGCCTTAAATGGAATTCTTGCTCTATTTTTTCCTTTGATTTCGTGTGTTTGCGCTTTATACGCTTCTCCATCCATTTCAAGACTGATTTCAGTTCCGCTTACAGAAACATTTAAAGCTGTTTGCATAATCATTTCATTTTTGATTAGTGCAGCGGTTGTACTATTTCTTTCAAGAAGCACCCAGACAATCGTAAAACTTCAGATAACATCGTTAGCATAAAAAGAGGCTGTCCCAAAAGTAATGAGTGTAGCGCTCATTGAGCTCGTCGAAATGACTGCTACACTAAATGTGGTGG
>ERZ808026.229-NODE-229-length-11852-cov-2.870573_pt1 | contig 11852 bp, 12 predicted proteins | sample MGYA00380182_ERZ808026 | MGnify/ENA primary metagenome ERZ808026 (study PRJEB31490, sample SAMN06133376) | cow dung metagenome | isolation source: H9 | host: cow | place: China: Chengdu | collected 2015-05 ... | reverse complement strand
CTAACAAAAACAATTGTGGACAATTATTTTTGAACGACGAACAATCTTCCAGTTATTGCCTTGAAAAACAGAAAGTTTTATAGTATGATATGTGATATAGTCATAAAACAGTTTTATCGATTGGATTTCGTTATGACGAAATAAGAACTATGACAAAAGGGACGGTGGCCAATATGGTAATCACAGACGTAAGAATTCGGAAACTGCACTCCGAAGGGCGCATGAAAGCAATTGTATCGATCACATTTGATGATGCTTTTGCCGTGCATGACATTAAAGTTGTAGAAGGCGACAAAGGGCTGTTTGTAGCAATGCCTAGCAAACGTATGCCAGATGGCGAGTACAAAGATATCGCGCATCCTATCTCCAGCGGTGTACGCGAAATGGTACAGAGCGCAGTGCTGAAAGAATATGAAGCAGCGCTGGCTGCAGCAGAAGCAGAGGCTGAAGCGGAAGCAGATTATGAGGCTGCACCGGAAGAAGAATAAGCTGTGAATAAAACGGTGAACACAGGATCGGAAAAATGTGTTCATCGTTTTTTTGCGTTTCGTGCTGTGATATTTTGTTATCGTTCTGTTATCTGCAGGCGCTGCATGGTATAATATAGCGAAGAAGTTTTTTGTTTACGGAGGAATGGATATGGAGTCCATGCAGGATATTTATAAACGCCGCTGGCTGATTTTTGCGGCGATTACGATGTGTACCTTTATCAGCTGTGTTGATGCCAGCAGTGTCAATGTAGCTTTGCCGGGGATGGCCGATGAGCTGGGTGTGACCATGGCCAGTATTGAATGGGTGGTAACGGCATATACCCTGGTGATTATCTGTCTGATTCTGGTGTTTGGCAAGCTGGGTGATACCATCGGCAAGGATAAGGTGTTTAAAGCCGGCATTTTAGGTTTTTTAGCCGGGGCGATTCTCTGCTTTGCAGCACAGAATTATGCGATGCTGATTATTGGCCGTGTAGTAGAAGGTATTGGTTCGGCTGCCACCATGGCCAACAGCCAGGGGCTGATTGTGCAGGTGTTTCCGGCTCATGAGAGAGGCAAAGCACTGGGTTTATCGGGCAGTACGGTAGCACTGGGCACTATGGTGGGGCCGTCGCTGGGCGGTTTTATTGTATCTCTTTTAAACTGGAACTGGATTTTTGCTATGGATATTCCGGTTGCGCTGTTAAGCTTTGCTCTGTGCAGCAGGTTTCTGCCGAAATTCGATGATGCAAAACAGGATCATCGTGTGGATTTGGGTGGAGCATTGTTATTCATGGTAATGATTCTCTGCATTTATACGGGTGTTAAATTGCTGCAGGCCGGCAGTGCCTATTATCTGTACTGTGTGCTGCTTCTTGCAGTGGCCTTTGTGTTTAGCAGAGTTTTTGTACGGTGGGAGAAAAAAAGCGACCATCCGTTATTAAATCTGGAAATGTTCCGCAATAAGCTGTTTGTGGTCAGCGTGTTCTGCGCTATGTTAATGTTTTTCTCGATGTCAGGGATTCTTTTTTTACAGTCCTTCTATCTGCAGAAAGTGCAGATGCTGGATGCAGCCCATACCGGTATGCTGATGATGGTTTCCTCGGTGACCATGTTTGTGGTGGCGCCATTCAGCGGCCAGCTTTCCGATAAAATCGGCTCCGAGTTAATCTGCTTTGTGGGGCTTTGTATTGCTACATCGGCCTTGCTGATTCTGTCTACTCTGGGTGTGAATTCTTCCCTGATTGTTTATGTAGTGGGTGCCATTCTGCTTTCTATGGGCAATGCCATGTTCCAGTCGCCGAATACGTCGCTCATTATGTCAAACGTGGGGAAACATCAGACCGGGATTGCCGGAAGTATCAATGGGCTTGCACGAAATCTGGGCAATGTGTTCGGCATTTCGCTCTCCACTGTGTTTTTATATAACATCATGAGTGCTGAACTGGGCTATCCGGTGATGAGCTTTTCGCCAGGCGAGGAGCAGGCTTTTGTTACCGGTATGCAGTGGGTATGCCGCTTTATGGCGTGTACCTGCTTTACCGGCGCCGTATTAACCGGTATCCGCTGGAGAAAACGTAAAAACAAGAAATAAGTAAAAAACAGACCGCATGGCTCAGGCCGTGCGGGTTTTGTGTATGGGATTGCGTTTACACGGCATTGTACATATGATAGTGTTCTGTTATAATATTAAGTTAGAGGTAAATTGTTAAGCCAGTCATTCAGATGATAAAGGAGTTAAGAATATGAACTACATTGAAATAAAAATGGAAGTAAAAGACCGTGATGCAGTAGAAGCATTATCCAATATGTTAGCCGAAATGGGTACCGGCGGAGTTATGATTGAAGACCCGCAGGCAATCAGCGACTATGCAAACAGCGGCCTCTGGGATGCCCATGAATTCAGCGAGGAACTGATGAGCCGCAAAGATGTAATCATCAAATCCTATCTGCCGGAAGATGAAAACATGCTGAACAAAGTGGAGCAGATTATCATCGAGTTAAACGAAATTGAAACCCGTCTGGATATGCCGCCAACTCGTGTAACCTATAAACCGGTTGCGGAAGAAGACTGGGCAAATGCATGGAAAGTATATTTCAAACCGGAACGTATCGGGAAAATCACCGTAATCAAACCAACCTGGGAAACCTACGAAAAACAGGAAGGCGATTTAATTATTGAAATCGACCCTGGTATGGCATTCGGCACCGGCAACCATGCTACTACTGCACTGTGTCTGCAGATGCTGGAAGAGTACGTAAAACCGGGCATGGATGTTATCGACGTAGGGACCGGCAGCGGTATTCTGGCGATTCAGGCAGGGCTGTTAGGTGCAAATACCGTTCAGGCAATGGACTATGATACTGTAGCGGTATCCGCTGCAAAAGAAAATATCGCGCTTAACAATCTGCAGGAGAAAGTATCCATCTGTCAGAGCGACTTACTGGCAGAGGCTCACGGCCAGGCGGATATTATTGTGGCAAATATCATTGCCGATATTATCATTCGTCTGACACCATCCACCATTGAATATCTGAAAAACGGCAAAGTATTTATTTCTTCCGGTATCATTGATACTCGTAAAGATGATGTACTGGCTGCGCTGGAAGAACACAAATTCAGTATCATCGAAGTGCGTGAAAATGCAGGCTGGGTAGCAATTGCAGCTCGTTACGAAGGGTAATTTCTATGAGACGTTTTTTTACAGCACCGGAAGCGGTGCAGGGGGAATATATCGAATTTGATGCGGATCTGGCACATCATATGGGTAAAGTGCTGCGGTTAGCTCCAGGCGAACAGGTAACAGTCTGTACCGGTGATGGTATGGTGTATGTGGCTGAACTGGAAAGCTTTCGCAAAGATTCGGTTACTGCAAAAATTTTAGAAACACTGGAAAATCAGAAAGAAACCGAAGTAGAAATTGTGCTTTATCAGGGAATGCCGAAAGGTGATAAACTGGAGCTCATTATTCAGAAATGTACCGAACTTGGGGTCAGTGCTGTCATTCCAGTAGAAACCGGGCGCTCGATTGTGCATTTAGACAGTAAAAAGGCGGAGAAAAAAATTGAGCGCTGGCAGAAGATTGCCCACGAGGCGAGTCAGCAGTCCAAGCGTGTACAGGTGCCGGAAATTGGCCCGTATTTAAGCTGGAAACAGTGTTTAAATCAGTTGAAAGCGGATGAAGGCTTAACTATTATTTTCTGGGAGGATGAACAGACCCAGAGTCTCAAAGCGTTACTGAAAAGTCAGGAGAAGAAACCGGCTAAAATCAATTTAATTGTAGGGCCGGAAGGCGGTTTATCGGAGGATGAAGTAAACCAGCTGCGGGAAATCGGTGCGGTGAGTGCAAGCTTAGGCAAACGGATTCTGCGTACCGAAACAGCCGGGATGGCTGGCGTGTCTATTATTCTTTACGAATATGATGAAATGAACTGAGGCAGCTGAAATGAGCTATATGGAACGACATCCGATGATAATGATTGTAATCGGGGTTTTAGGAATTTCCCTGTCGGCAATCTTTGTAAAGTATTCTGCTGCGCCCTCTGCGGTGACTGCGGCTTTTCGATTAAGCTGGACAGTAATTCTGATGAGTCCGGTTGTATGGGCTAAACGGGAGATTCGGGAAGAACTTCTCCATATCGAGAAAAAGCAGCTGCTGATCAGTGTGCTGAGCGGTATATTTCTGGCTATTCATTTTGTTCTGTGGTTTGAGTCGCTGCAGCATACATCGGTTGCAAGCTCCACCTCGATTGTATGCACAGAGGTAATCTGGGTGGCACTGGGGTATTGCCTGTTTTTGAAAGGCAGTTTATCGAAAAAAGCGGTGCTGGCCATTATTGTTACCTTTGCAGGGAGTGTAGCCATTGCCTGTGCCGACTCTTCTTCAGGTGCAGTGCATGTATATGGTGATATTCTGGCTCTGGTTTCGGCTGTAGCGGTAGCCGTTTATACCCTGTTCGGGCGGATTGTACGAAACAGTGTATCGACCAGCGTGTATACCTATGTAGTATATGTGTCCTGTGCAGCGGTGCTGTTAGCCACCTGTATGGTTCAAAGCTATCCGCTTTTTGGCTATGGGATAAGTGCGGTGGTGGTAGGTTTGCTGCTCTCGGTATTTTCGACCATTTTAGGGCACAGCATTTTCAGCTGGTGTTTAAAATATTTTTCACCGGCCTTTGTATCGGCCTCCAAACTGTGTGAGCCGGTAGTGGCATCTATAATAGCTGTGTTTTTGTTTAGCGAACTGCCTTCGCTATTGCAGGTTTTTGGCGGTGCTATGATTGTCGGCGGCGTTTATTATTATTCACGCATTGAAAAAGCGGGGACGTAAAATAGAAACTTACAATGAGGTGCTATGGATGTTAAATACAACAGCGTTTTATTATTTCAGTCCGACCGGCGGTACTCGAAAAGCAGGGGAGCTGTTTTGCAAAGCCATTTCTGAGCAGGTATATGCCGTAGATTTGGCAGCAAAAGGCGGCTTGAATCAGCCTGAAGGCGATCTGGCGGTATTTGCTGTACCGGTGTTTGGCGGCAGAATTCCATCGGCTGCGGCAAAAAAACTGCGTGAACTGAAGGGCAACGGAAAACAGGCAGTTACCTTTGCTGTTTACGGGGTTCGTGCATATGAGGATGCATTACTGGAAGTAAACGATATTGTGCAGGAATGCGGTTTTCAGGTTATTGCATCGGGGGCTGTGGTGGCGCAGCACTCTATGGTGCCGGAAGTTGGCGCGAATCGCCCGGATAAACAGGATATCGAGTCTATCCGTCACTTTGCGCAGCAGGTGCTGCACAAAGTAGAACAGGACGCAGAAATTCTGGCTGCTGTTCCAGGGAATCGCCCATATAAACCGGAAATGAATCTGCCGGCATCGCCGATATCGTTAGATGGCTGTAATCAGTGCGGGAAATGTGCAGCAATCTGTCCGGTGGATGCCATTCGCATAGAAAACGGTGCGGTTGTTACCAGCATAGAAACCTGCATCGTCTGTATGGCCTGTGTGCATCATTGCCCGCTGAAAGTCAGAGTGCTTCCGGACGCGGTGCTTGAACGAACCAGAAAACTGCTGGAACCGGTAAAAGATCTTTATCGGGAAAACGAATATTTTATCTGATATGCAGGACACTCGTTTGAAACCGGGTGTCCTTTTTTTACGGGCATCTTTTTTATGAGATGCTTTCTTTTCACGACTTTTACAACCTGTTATAATAGTAAAAAACAAGGATGTGCAGGTGATTTTTTATGATGAGTAATCAGCCTATTGAGGCAGTCTATATCCATATTCCCTTCTGTTTGCGAAAATGTAATTACTGCGATTTTCTGAGCTTTTACCGGCCGGAGGAAATGGCTGGCTATGTAAACGCGTTGGTGAAAGAAATGGAGATTGCGGCAGCTGCATATGAGGTGAAGGCGAAAACCATTTTTATCGGCGGCGGTACGCCGAGCTGTCTGGAAGAGTCATTACTGGAAATTGTATTGCAGGCTGTGCAGAAATATTTTGGGAGCGAGGCGTTAGTGGAATATACCATGGAGGCAAATCCGGGGACATTAAATGCAGAGAAGCTGGCTCTTATGCGTAAGTATGGTGTCAACCGGCTATCGCTCGGGGTGCAGAGCGACAGAGCCGACCACCTGAAAATGCTGGGGCGTATTCACTCCTTTGATGAGGCCCGGCAGGCGGTGGAACTGGCGCGGGCTGCCGGCTTTGAAAACATCAATCTGGACTTTATGTATGGGCTTCCGGGTCAGACGGCAGAGCAGTGGAACGAAACACTGGTTAATGCTATTCGCTTAAATCCGCAGCATCTGTCGCTGTATCAGCTCAAAATTGAGGAAGGCACAGCAATGTATCAGTGGCTGGAAGATGGAAAAATCAGCGAGTTTGATGACGAACAGGCGCTTGCTATGTATCGCATTGCGCAGCATGTGCTGTCGGAACATGGTTATGGGCAGTACGAAATCTCTAATTATGCACAGCCGGGCAGAGAAAGCCTGCATAATCAGGTATACTGGCGCACCGAAAATTATTTAGGGGTAGGGCTGGGTGCCTGCAGCTGGGTGCGGCCTCTGCGCTGGAATAATCAGTTCGAAATGAACGATTATATCGGGCTGGTGCAGACTGGTCAATTGCCGGGACAGGAGCCGGAACATTTAACTGAAACAGAACAGATGGAAGAAACGGTATTTATGGCGCTGCGCATGAATCAGGGGCTGTCGAAACATCTGTTTTCAGAGCGATTTGCAAAACCGGCAGAGGCTGTGTTTGCGGACGCGCTGCGTCGCTGTATGGAAAAAGGATGGATAAAAGAAACAGAAGAGGCATACTTTCTGACAGAAGAAGGTCGTGTGCTTGGTAATCTGGTGTTTATGGAATTTATTCAGTAGAATCGAAATGCAGGACGAATCATTTTAAAAATCATGTATACAATAAGAGATGTATTGCATTTTAATCTGAGGAGTGCTATGATTAATGCATCATCTAGTAATGAAAACTAGATGATGCATTTTTACAACGCAGGAGGATTTGCTATGTCTCGTTATATGATAAAAGCGCGTGATCCAATCAGCAGTATAAGTCATTGTATTGGGGCTGTCTTTTTTGCACTGGCAACGGTGCTGCTGATTTTAAAAACGCTGATCTGGTCAGAGTGGTCCGTAAAAGTGCTGGTGGGTGTTATTCTGTTTGGGTGTTCTCTGGTGGCGTTGTATTCTGCCAGCTCCATTTATCATTTTTTTAATGGATCGCAAAAAACACTTCTGGTATTGCGCAAACTGGATCATGCCATGATTTATGTGCTGATTGCAGGCACGTACACACCGATTCTGCTTAAATATCTGGCAGGGCTGGAAGGCTGGATTTTTACCATTGCCATGTGGGCCTGCGCTATCATCGGGATTGTAATTAAGCTGTGCTGGTTTTCAGCGCCTCGCTGGCTGCAGACTGTTTTATATATTGCAATGGGCTGGGCCATTCTGTTTGACATTTCGATCTTTCAGTCCATGAGCGGTATGGCAGTTCTGCTGCTGGCTTTAGGCGGTATCAGCTATACAGTCGGCGGAGTTATTTATATCCTGAAAAAGCCCAACATCTCTGCACGGTTTGGATTTCACGAGCTGTTTCATATGTTTGTGCTGGCCGGCAGTCTGTTTCACTTTTTCATGATATTCTTTTATGTAGCGTAATAAATTGCACTGGCGATGCCAGTGGTTATAAAAAGAACGCCGGACTGCAGCGATATACAGTCCGGCGTTTATTTATTTTGGGAATGTGTTTATTTTTTTGCAATAACGATAGGCTGATAAAAGCCGGTCTCTTCCGGGAAGAGCCAGTGCACATCCTGACATCCATGGGCAAACAGAAGATCGGATAGTTCTTTTCTTCGTGTTGCCCGATACTCGCATTCGAATTTGCTGATCTGCAGCGTATCTGCATCGTCGATGATATACTGTACTAATGTATAATGGTCATCTTTCCAGGTCCATGTCTGAAAAGAGACTCTCTGCCCCTGCCCGGTTTTATGAATATAAGGAGGAGAATAAGGCGGTTTGTTTTCAAGCAGGGCGTCATAATCCCGAACGCTGGCAATCAGTATACCGCCGGGCGACATCTGGCCTGTAATGCTTTGAATGGCGCTATCCAGTGCGTTTCTGGACAGCATGTGCGGTAATGCATTATCCATCACAAGTATAACATCAAATGGTTCTGCAAAGGTTTCCGATAGTGCGCAGAAATCAGCGTGTTCGAATCGAACAGTCACCTGGCCGGCATTTGCCCGCTTTTTTGCTTCTGCCAGTGCACCGCTGCTGATATCAGACGCGGTTACGGAGTATCCCAGATTAGCGAGACCGATTGCCTGTGTTCCAATTCCGCAGGCGCAGTCGAGAATACGGGCACTGGTATTGAATCCGTAATTCTGAAGTAGCCGGCTCAAAATCTGAGCCTGTTCCTGCGTAGCGCTCTGCCAGTCAAGAAACAGTTTGTCGTAATGGGGTGCCAGGTTATCATAAAAAGTCTGTGTGATATCCATGTATCGTTCACCTCATTCCATGCGGTTTATACTTCGTCCTGCCAGCCTTTGCATACATCAATCCATTCTTTTGCACGAGAATAGGTAAAGAGCGTGTCGCAATCTAATTCGATAGCGCTGTTGCTGCTTCCGCATGCCGGGAAGATGGTATCAAAGCGCTGCAGGGATTTATCCAGATACACGGCTGCATTTTCAGGAACGCCAAACGGGCAGACGCCGCCGATGGCATGGTTTGTCATAGTAGCAACGTCTTCGGCATTCAGCATTTTTGCTTTGTATCCAAAGAAGTGTTTGAATTTGCTGTTATCAATTTTGGCATCGCCGGCTGCGACGATTAACATGCAGCCATCTTCGGTGTAAAAGGATAATGTCTTGGCAATGCGGGCCGGAATACATCCTACTGCCTGAGCCGCCAGCTCTACAGTGGCACTGGATGTTTCAAATTCCAGAATGCGGTCATCCGCCTGGAACTGTTTTAAATAGTCGCGTACGATTTCAATAGACATGGGCAATCCTCTTTTCTGAACGGTAGTTGCTGAAGATTATAACACGAAAAGAATTTGCTGTCCATTGTTGCTATTTGTGCTGGTAATTGATATAATACCTTTATCGTTTTAATAAGTTAATAATAGTTGGAGGCTGTAATCATGAAATTTGTAGAAAGATGGAAAAGCTTTGATGATAAATTAAGAGATCGCGCTATTGAAGAACTGCTGCGTTTTATGACACTGTTCAGCACATCGGCTGCGCTGATCTGCTTTTTTGGGACATTAATGCAGCAGGGGGATATGAGACTTCCTCTGATTCTGCTGACTTTCATGGCGATTATTTCCGTGGCATGGTTCACGAAAAAACGTAAAAACGAAGAAAAATGGGGCGTTGCGAAACGTACTGGCGCTGAGATTTTCCGTATCGGGAAAACACAGCCGACCGAGGCGGAACGGAAAGGGATTCGTGAAGAAAAACCAAAGAAAGAGAAAAAGAAAAATCCTCCGCAGAACCCATCCAAGAAAAAACAGAGAGAACTGGAAAAGAAAAACGCAAACAAAAAAGCAAAGAATGCGGTAAAAAAAGCAGAAACAACTGAATCGAATGAAAATTAATAACAGACTGCTGTGTGGGCTATCCATGCAGCAGTTTTTATTTTGTGGAAATCTGGCGGCAAAACACGGGTGTTTATTGAAATGCCGCTATTATCTATGATACAATAAATATAACTGTGAATTAATAAGGGAGTGCTGATATGAATCTGAAACGAATGAAACAGCTTGGCTGGCTGCTGGTGGCAATCGCTGTTGTATGCAGTCTGACTCTGTGGGGACAGCGTATGCAGTCGGAGGCAGAATACAAAAATGTCCAGATGGTAGTAAACTACAATGACATTGTTGCACTGGCAAACGGCAATGATATGACAGAAGAAGAACTGACAGCAGAAATGCAGAAGCGTGGTGTTTCCGCTGTACTGTATAAAGAATGGAGCCTGGGTGATCTGGCTAATAACGGGCAGGTATCTCTGCAGCTTGGACAAAGCATCCGGAACACTACATTCTATAACCAGGTATCCGGGGAACTGCCAGTTAATGAGGCAACGGTTTATGTAGCAATTTTAGATAATACCATTGCTGAACAGGTAAAAGAACATACGCTGCTGAAAGTGGCGGGCTCTGCTTATTATCCGGGCAGCGTGCCTGTGGTTACCATTCCGGTTATGGTGCCGACCGGAGATACTGAACTGACCACTGTAATGACCAAAGTAAAAGAAATCGGTGTAGGCTTTGATACAGAAGCTATGGAACAGATGGTGGAACTGGGTATGGGCACTGTACCGCAGCTTAGAAGCTGGAGCAGCCCAAGCGGTGAATCGCTGCGTATGGTGTTTGGCGAAGTGAAGGCTCTGCCAAATCTGCAGTATCTGCTGTTTAACGATAAAGAACTGCCGGGGTATCCGGATACTACACGTGCCATTGCTGATTTACTGAAAGACAGTGAAGGCAATCCGGAAGTAACAGTAGGGACTATTGAATTTTCCGACCAGAAGGGGCTAAACCAGCTGGGCGTATTATTACAAAAAGACGTGATTCGTCTGCACACCATTGCAAATAATGAAATGGGCAAGTTTACCCAGGAATCGGCACTGGATCGCTGGATGCTGGCGGCAAGAGAGCGCAATATGCGCAGCCTGCTGGTGCGGTTCTTTGATATTACTTCGCCGGGTTCTTCGTTAGAAACAAATCTGAACTATCTGGAAGCAATCCAGACCGGGCTGTTAGATTCCGGTTTTAAACTGGATCAGCCGTATGAAAAACCGGGCAGTATTGCAGCGAGTATGGTCATTCTGGCTCTGATTGGTGTAGGGGTGGCTGCAGGTGTTATGCTGATTTTACTGGAAATGCGTCTTCCAAAACTCGGTGCTCTGGCACTGATTCTGGGAAGCGTGGCCTGGATGGGATTACTGGTATTAAATCCAGTCATGGCAAAAAAACTGATGGCCTTACTGAGTGTTATTACCTTCCCGACCTTATCGTGCATTTTAGTAATGAAGCCGGAACGCCGTTCGTTAGCAAAATCTATCCTGGCACTGCTGGTAATGTGTGCGCTGAGTTACATTGGGGCAATTCTGATGGTAGGCCTGCTAGCGGATATTCTTTTCATGCTGAAACTGGATCAGTTTATTGGGGTTAAAATTGCCCATGTTATTCCAATTGCGGCAGTACCGTTTATCCTTTATCTCTGGAATGTTGAAAAACCGCTGCAGAATGCAAAACAGCTTCTGGAGAAAGCACTGGATTATAAATGGGCAGCACTTTTTGCTCTGGTTGCGGTAGCGGGGGTTATTTATATCAGCCGTACCGGGAATACAACAGCGGAACTGAGTGTTGCGGAATCCAGTATGCGTAATTTCCTGAATGATGCGATGGGTGTTCGTCCACGCAGCAAAGAATTTTTAATCGGCTATCCTTGTACCCTGCTGCTGTTCTGGCTGGGGGCAAGTCGTAAAAACTGGATTTTAACCATTCCAGCCATTATCGGTCAGGTATCGCTGGTAAATACCTATGCCCATATTCATACTGCACTTCTGATGTCTCTGCAGAGAAGCTTTAACGGCCTTCTGTTAGGCGTTGTTCTGGGTGTATTGCTGGTACTGGGGGTTCAGGTGCTTTTCAAAGTATATCAGTATCTGGAAAAGAAAGAGGGATTGCGATGAAAGTTTTACTTTCTGGATATTATGGATTTGACAATGCCGGAGATGACGCGGTACTGTTTGCCATTGTACAGGCTTTGCGCGAAGTGATGCCGGATGTGGATATTACGGTACTATCCAATCAGCCGGAAAAAACAGCAGAAGAGTT
>ERZ808026.228-NODE-228-length-11915-cov-3.141916_pt1 | contig 11915 bp, 9 predicted proteins | sample MGYA00380182_ERZ808026 | MGnify/ENA primary metagenome ERZ808026 (study PRJEB31490, sample SAMN06133376) | cow dung metagenome | isolation source: H9 | host: cow | place: China: Chengdu | collected 2015-05 ... | reverse complement strand
AGCCGCCTGACAGAACTGCTCCTTAGCCTCAAGGTTCTTCTTGAAATCAAGGTCACGAAGTTCGCGATTGATCTTCACCATATCATAGAACTGCTCAACGTAGAGCTGGTATGTCTCGTTGATGTTTCTGAAGTTCTGGGCAGGTACCGGACCTGCTGCTCTCCATCTGTTCTGGATCTCACGGAACTCAGGGAACGTAGCATTTACATCTTCCTGCTTCTCGATAAGGTTCTTAAGGTCAGCGATCACCTGCTCCTTGGCAGCAAGATTATCCTCACGCTCCTTATCAAGCTGTCTGTTATAATCAGCCTTCTCCTTTCTGTATCTATTGTAAAGGTCTTTGAATCCTTTCTCTATTTCTGCAAACGGGTTCTCTGAAACAGTATCTTCAGTTTCTTCGACCACTTCCTGCTCATCTGCAGTCTGCTCGGCAGGAACAACGTCTGTTGCAGTCAGACCAGCATCGAACTTCTCCTTCTGAAGCCTCTTATAGAATGCAGCCTTAAGGGCCTCTGCATCCTTAGCTCTTTTCATTCTTCCCTCGTCATTCATCAGTTCTTCAAAAAGTCTGACGATCTCGGCAAGAGTCTTTTCTGAATAACTCACATGATTTTCAGCAGCTTCTTCAACAATGTTCTCTACTGTTTCAGGTACATCTGATGTCAAGACAACATCAGGAATAATCTCTTCACTCATAACAAATGGTGTTTATGGTTCATAATTAATACAAGTCGCAAATATACCAAAATTTTAGCAAAACTCCCATCAAAATATTATTTTTGCAGTACGAATCATACATTTAAGAAAATCCGATATGAGAATTGACATTCTGACAGTTGTACCTGAGCTTCTGGAAAGCCCTCTGAGTCACTCAATTGTAGGGCGCGCAATAAAGAAAGGACTTGTAGAAATCCACGTACATAATCTCAGAAAATACGGTAAGGGTCCACGCCAGCAGGTGGACGACTATAGTTATGGAGGAGATGCCGGCATGGTCCTCATGATCGAACCGGTATACAATATGATCCAGGAACTTAAAGCAGAAAGAGAATATGACGAAGTAATCTTCATGTCGCCTGACGGCGAAGTTCTCAATCAGAACATCTCCAATGAATTGTCATTGAAGGAGAACATCATTCTCCTCTGCGGTCATTACAAAGGTATCGACCACCGCATCAGGGAACACCTTATCACAAGGGAGATATCAGTAGGAGACTATGTACTCAGCGGAGGCGAACTTCCCGCCGCCATATTGGCAGACTCAATCATCAGGCTCATTCCTGGAGCGCTCTCAGACGAGACATCAGCACTCAGCGATTCTTTCCAGGACGGACTGGTTTCAGCACCGATATACACCAGACCCGCTGAATTCAACGGCTGGAAAGTGCCTGAAGTCCTTCTGAGCGGAAATCCTAAATTGATACAGAAATGGCAGGATGAGCAGGCAATCGAAAGGACAAAACGCCTCAGGCCTGATCTTTTGGAAGAATAAAACCCGAATTAATTTGCAAATATCAATTTAATACCTATATTTGCATTTGACATAACAATTTTATGTCATTTAGACGTTTCTAACCACTAATAATTAATCATCCCGTAAGGGAATACACTACACTACTAACTAACCAAAAAATCCCGCAGTGATGCGGGATTTTTTACCTGAAAACACTAAGGATATGGAAGAAAACACAAAATACTACGAAGTCTATGAAGAGAATCTCCAGAGAGAGATCCTAAAGATGTGCACAAGTCTCGGAATGCTTGACGGAACTCTTCTTGCATCTGAGGATATCGATCAGAAATGGAAGGAATGGGCACCGGAATACATAGCGGAAGCCCTTCCGGAAGTGAATGCCTACCCGGAATTCGCCATAGCATGCGCTGGCTATGCAGGTATGGCAGTAGCAAAGTGGTGGGACGAAGACTGGGGACGCCACCACGGAGAAAAGTACGAAAAACTCCACGGCCCACGCGGATTCGACGACATGGACGAGTACATAGTGCAGAACATTCTTGGTCTTCCACTTGACTCGGCAGAAGCAAAGCAGCTAGTGAACATCCTGCTTTGCTGTGCTCAGAAAGCAGTAACTTTCATCAGACACGAGCACATCGAAGCTCAGACCGTAAAGGCATTCCACATCTTCGCACGCACTGTCAAGGTAATGTACAAGACAGGCGCAGCCATTCAGCTGCGCCGTCTCGGTTATAAGTTCCACAAGGTCGCTCTCGACCGTGGAGGGATGAAGCCGATCAATTAAAATCTATAGCTTGCCTTAAGCATATAATTCACCGGCGCCTGAGGATAGATTCCGATTCCATCCACAAGGGCGCCGTCTTCTTCTATTATATTCTTCCAGCACCAGCCGTCGGCATAATACATATTATTGAATATATTGTTCACATAAAGAGCAAGTCCAAGAGTTCCCTTGTTAAGGTCGAATGTATGGGAAACTGAAAGATTGGAAACGAAATACGATGGTATCGACCTGGAAAGTGTCATCGTGTTGTCCAGATATTGTCTTCCTACATATTTACCGTCAATGGATACGGCAGATTTCTTCCAAGGGACGAATGTGAGTCTCATCATACCCATCACTGACGGTGACATCAGCATTGTGGAATTTCCGTATTCATATATGGTTGTCCTGCCGGTCATTGTCCAGTCTTCATATGTATCGACATTCTGCACATATTCCTTATAATCACGTATCTTGTTTGAACTGAAAGTAAGATTGGCATCAGCACGCAACCACTTAAATGGTTCATACGAAGCACAGAGCTCCACTCCCCTTCTCCAGCCTCTGTCCACATTCTCCTTGATTGCATATCCGACATTGCTCAGCTTGCCCGTCTCAAGCAGCATATCCCAATATTCCATAAGATAGAAGTTTGCAGAAGCACTCACCTTCTCTCCGGTGAAGGCATAACCGAACTCCAGATCAAGCATTCTTTCCGGTTTGAGAGAGACATCCTGATGGCCGGAAAGCCATGCATTCTTTATGTTCTCCTTGATATCCGCCCTTCCCGGCTCCCTATGGCCGACTGCGGCTGACATAAAGGCCTTATGACTGCCTGACCATCTGAAAGACAGTCCGGCACGTGGATTAAAGAACTGCCAGTCAGTTGAATAGTCCAATGGAACATTGTCATCTTCAGGGCCTGCCATATCAAGCCAGACACCTCTGTACTGAAGATCCGCATATGCGGTCATCCACCTGAAAGGCTCATACTCCGCACGGATGAAGGCATTGGATTCTTTCTTGATTCCGGTATTCAGATACCATTCATGGGAGGCATAATCATAGTCATCACCCAGGAAATCGCTCCACTGGACTTTGCCAATATGGTCGCCGTCGTATCCCGAAAGGGTCACACCTGCCGTAAGGGTCAGAGCATCCGTTCTGTAGCGCACATCCGAATTAAGTACCAGATAATTGTTCAGCAATGCTTCCCTGATGATGAAATCTCCGGAAAAGTCCTGGTCGAAACCATAGTAGCCGGAATTGCCAGACGGCCTGTAATTCTCATAATAGCCGTCGCCGTATGTCCAATGCAGTGTAGTAGTCCAGAGGAGACGCTCACCGAAGAGTCTGGTATAATTGAGCTGAAGATGATGCTGAGTATAGTTATCAGTTTCATTGTCATAATATCTGACATTGCCGAAAGCATCATAATATTCTCCGGCCGGATTATATCTCCTGTCCGTCTCATACTGCTGAAGGTCAATTCCATTCCAGGTGATTCCTGTATGCTGATCACCATAGAGCCATGTCAGACGAAGAGAATTTCTGTCATTCATCCAGCCCAGAGCAGCATAAGCAGAAGCAACATCCGCGTATGCATTCCTGATGTATCCGTCAGTAACGCCCTTGGAACATGCAAAATCGAAATAAAGTCCATGCCTGCTCTTGCCGGTGCCTGCTGCAGCTGTGAGCGTAAATGTGTCATATGAGCCATATCCGACATCAACAGATGCATATGCCTCAGGTCTGACAGATGCAGTGCTCATATTTATACTTGCTCCGAATGCGCCTGGACCGGATGCAGATGTTCCAAGTCCACGCTGCACCTGAACGCTTGAAAGAAGAGATGACAATGCCGGTATATTAACCCAGAAGACTTCCTGGGACTCGGCATCATTCAATGTGATACCGTTGAGCGTGACATTGATCTGGGAACCTTTGACACCTCTGACCGTCATTTTAGAATAGCCCAAGCCTGTACCGCCTTCATTGACAGCCATCACTGAAGGCTGAAGAGACAGAGCCATCGGCAGAGAATTGGAAGGGCCGACCGACTGAAGCTGCTCACGTGAAACCATAGAATACGTTACAGGAGTCGATTCTCCTGCACGTGATGTGGAAACCACTGCACTGTCGAGCTTATCGACAATGCCTTCGGGTCCTGCACCTTGTACAGTACCCGGAAACAGCGCTGCTAACGCTGCTGACAATAAAAAACCTCGCATAATTATGCACAATTATGCAAGGGGAACATACAGTACTTCCGTATGTTTGAGATTCTGCTTCCCTACGCCGGCATTATCCGGATCAGGTTCAACGGGTATGATCTCAGCCCCAGAGGGCACCCCTGCAAGTATTATTTTTCAATAATCTTTATTTCGTAAAGCTTCGGCCAGTTCTTTCCAGTCAGATAAATCTTTCCGTCAACAGGATTGCAGGCTATTCCGTTAAGAACATCTGTATGTCTGGTATAAAGATCCTGCGGAAGAAGACCACGACAATCAATCACTCCTTCAATCTTGCCGTTTCTCGGATTGATGATCATGATCTCATCTGTCGTGTAGACATTGGCCCATATCTTTCCATCTATATACTCAAGTTCATTGAGCCAGCGTACCGGCTTATCGTTCAATGTTACAGGCAGTTTCTTATCCAACTTGAATTTATCATCCATAAAGTAAAGATTGGAGCTGCCGTCTGAAGCAATCAGCTGCTTTCCGTCTGTAGTAAGGCCCCACCCCTCACGAGGATACCTCCATGACGACTTATATTCCATTGTTTCGACATCATATATGAAAGCAATCCTGCTTTCCCATGTAAGGACATACAGATTATCCCCAAGCACGGTAGAGCCCTCTATGAAATACTTCCTGTCGAAATCTAGTCTCTTGACTGGTTTTCCGGTCTGCATATCCACCTTTCTCAAAGTAGACTTGCCGTTCATGCCTGTAGATTCATACATATCTCCCTTATGGAAGAAGAGTCCTTGAGTGTAGGATTCCGTATCATGAGGATATTCGGCAACAATCTCCAGCTTATACTCCTTCACTGTAGCATCAGCACAGGAAAGGAGGGCAAAAACCATCGCAACAACTGTCAAAATCTTTCTCATACGACACAAAAGTACTACAAAAAATCAATATCAAAAAATATTCATTAACTTTGCAGGATTGAATTAAACAAACCAGATGATGAATACATATTTTCTGATTATGGCCGCAATGGCTGGAATGGCAGTTATTGTCTTCGCAGCACTGTTCTTCTTCAAGGCAGGATACGGCTATCTGTCCACTTCAAACTGGGGGCCCAAGATCGGCAACAAGACTGCATGGGTGCTTATGGAAGCACCGGCATTCCTGTTCATGCTCTATTATACCCTTGAGTTTGCATTTTCGGGAGTGGATACAGGAAATTCCAAGACTGTCCTGTTTGTAATGGCAGGATTCTATCTTCTCCATTATTTCCAGAGGTCTTTCATATTCCCACTAATGATGAGGGGAAAGAGCACAATGCCTATTGCAATCATGCTTATGGGATTGGTATTCAACACTTTGAACGCATACCTCATCGGGGGTTGGCTTTACTCGGAAGCTCCTGCAGGAATGTATGAAACAGGCTGGTTCCTGAATCCTAAGTTCATCATCGGAACAATACTCTTCTTCGGTGGAATGGCAATCAATCTTCATTCCGACCACGTAATCCGCAACCTGCGTAAACCAGGTGATACCAAGCATTATATTCCTCGCAAGGGATTCTACAAATATGTCACTTCCGCAAACTACTTCGGAGAATTTACCGAATGGATCGGGTTCGCAATCCTTACATGGTCACCTGCCGGACTGCTCTTCGCAATCTGGACATTCGCGAACCTTGGACCACGCGCCAAGTCTCTGACAGAGAAATACGAGAAGGAATTCGGAGAGGAATACACGAAATTGAATAAGAAACATATTATACCTTTCATCTGGTAATGAGCGAATTGTTTACACCATACAAGATAGGTCCTATAGAACTTAGAAACAGGACCATCAGATCGGCTGCATTCGAAGCGATGTGCCCTGGTCAGAGACCTTCAAAGGAATTGTTCGACTATCATACGGCAGTGGCACGCGGAGGCATCGGAATGACTACCGTAGCCTATGCAGCAGTCTGCCAAAGCGGCCTCTCATTCGAGAACCAGCTCTGGATGCGTGAGGAGATTGTGCCTGAACTCAAGCAGCTTACAGATGCTATACATGCAGAAGGAGCGAAGGCATCAATCCAGTTAGGTCACTGCGGAAACATGTCACACAGAACAATATGCGGATGCATGCCGTATGGAGCAAGCCGCGGCTTCAACCTTTACTCCCCAACCTTCGTCCAGAAGATGAACATGGAGCAGATCAATGAGGTTGCCGACGCATATGGAAAGGCTGTAGAGCTTGCAATCAAGGCAGGATTCGACGCAATCGAGATTCACGCAGGACACGGATACCTTATCTCGCAGTTCCTTTCTCCATACACAAACAAGAGACGTGACGAATTCGGAGGATCCCTCGAGAACAGAATGCGTTTCATGAAGATGTGCGTAGAGAAGGCTGTGGCTGCCGGCAAAGGCAAGGTTGCACTTTTTGCAAAACTCAACACACGAGATGGATTCAAAGGCGGTCAGGAGACAGATGAACTTATAGAGGTGGCCAAGGTACTCCGCGATCTGGGAATCGAGTCAATAGTCCTTTCAGGAGGATTTGTAAGCCGTCATCCTCAGTATGTCATGCGCGGCCAGTTCCCGGTTAAGCCTATAGTCCATTATTTCCCTTGGAGCAAATGGTGGCTCAAGCTCGGTGTCGGTCTGGCCGGAAAGATTGTAGCTCCTACAGTGCCGTTCAAGCCTCTCTTCTTTATGGAAGATTCGCTCAAGTTCCGTGAAGCTATGCCTGACTTCCCATTTGTATATGTCGGTGGCGTGATTTCACGAGAGACAGCCGATGAAGCGATCGACAAGGGTTTCCCAATGATCCAGATGGGCCGTGCAGTCCTCGAGGACACTGATTTCGTCAACAAGATGATGGCTGACGAGAAGCATTGCAGCGGCTGCGAGCACAGCAACTTCTGCATCGGACGCATGTACTCTAAATCAATGCAGTGCCACAAACGCTGTGAGGACATAACGCCAGGCCTTGTAAAGGCAGTTGAGAAGATCAACGCACAGAATGACAGAATGGAGCGTAAGCTCGGATATAAATAGTTCTTTGAAAAATAGGCAGGACGTTTCTGTCGCGGCCTGAAAAGGCTGAGGAAAGTCCGGACTGGGAAGGGCATCCTGCTGTGGAAAGCACAGATGGGAGTAATCTTATGAATGCCGTAACAGAAAACAGACCGCCCGTACGGGTAAGGGTGAAACCGCGAGGCAAGAGCTCACGACGTCGTATGGCGACATACGGCGGTGACGGCACCAGGACCAGCAAGACCATGTATACTGGAATGTCCGCAAGGACAGAGGGCTGCCCGTCCTCTTCCAGGGGGTAGGTTGCGTAGATAAATGACAGATTAAAACAGAACCCGGCTTACGGTTCTGCCTATTTTTTTCATTTTTCCTCTTGCAGAGACGAGGAAGAAAAGTTATCTTTGTATCCCGTATGAAAACGGGATTCGATAATAAAAAGTATCTTCAGATACAGTCTGAACAGATCAAGAAGCGCATCGCGCAGTTCGGAGACAAGCTTTACCTTGAGTTCGGAGGTAAATTATTTGATGACAATCACGCAAGCAGAGTGCTGCCGGGTTTTGAGCCCGACAGTAAGCTTCAGATGCTCACCCAGCTGAAGGATGAGGCAGAGATTCTTATAGTCATCAGTGCCAAGGACATTGAAAAGAACAAGGTGCGCGGAGACCTCGGAATCACATACGACGAAGATGTACTTCGTCTTAAGGGCGAATTCGAGAAGGTAGGTTTCTACGTAAGCAGCGTAGTGATGACCCACTACAACGGACAGTCCAGCGCAGACTCATACAGAGCGCGCCTCGAGAGACTGGGCATCAAAGTATATTATCATTATACCATAGAAGGCTATCCAAATAATGTCGCCCTCATTGACTCTGACGAAGGTTTCGGCAAGAACGACTATGTAAAGACAACACGTCCGCTCGTAGTAGTGACAGCCCCAGGTCCGGGCAGTGGAAAGATGGCTGTATGTCTCAGCCAGCTTTATCACGAAAACAAAAGAGGCATCAAGGCAGGATATGCCAAGTTCGAGACCTTCCCTGTATGGAATCTTCCGCTCAAGCATCCCGTAAACATAGCATACGAGGCAGCTACAGCTGACCTTAACGACGTGAACATGATCGACCCGTTCCATCTTGAGGCATACGGAAAGATTGCAGCAAGCTACAACAGAGACATAGAGATTTTCCCGGTTCTCAACGCGTTGTTCGAAGGTATTTACGGAGAAAGTCCGTACAAGTCCCCTACCGATATGGGTGTCAACATGATCGGTTTCTGCATGAATGACGAGGATGTGTGCTGTAATGCAGCAAGAGAGGAAATCATCAGACGTTATTATTACGCTTTGTGCAACCTCGCAGAGAAAGGCAACAACGAACACGAAGTAAACAAGATATCACTCATCCTCAAGCAGGCAAAACTTACTACCGAGTACAGAAGGACAACAGTGGCAGCCCGTGAAAGGAAGGAACTGTCAGGAGTTTCCACTGCTGCGATCGAGCTCAAGGACGGAACAATAATAACAGCGCGCACAAGTTCGCTTCTCGGACCAAGCGCCGCTCTTATCGTCAATGCCACAAAGCATCTTGCCGGCATTCCTCACGATGTGAAGCTCATCCCGGAAGAGATGATCGAACCGATCCAGAAGACAAAGGTAGAATATCTCCACGGACACAACCCGAGACTGCATACTGACGAGGTTCTCGTGGCCATTTCGCTCCTCAGCAACACTGACGAAAACTGCCGCAAGGCACTTGATCAGCTTCCGAAACTCAACGGATGCCAGGTGCATTCAACAGTGATGCTCAGCGAAGTTGACAGAAAGATTTTCAAGAAACTGGGAGTAGGACTTACCTGCGACCCTGTAAAAAAGGTAGACTGATATGAAGAAGATCATTTTCATCGCATTAACCCTGATCATGTGTAGTCAGGCGGCATTCGGATGGGGACGCGTAGGTCACGCTACAATCGCAAAGATTGCAGAAGACCATCTGACTCCAAAGGCCAGACAGATCATTGATGAATATCTTGATGGTGAGTCGATTGTAAAATATGCATCATATGCTGACAAGGAGAAGAACAATCTACTCATTGATATAGGATTCGACCCGAAAGAAACCAGCAGGGTAACTACCTATCCGCACACATTCGAGGCTGACCTCGAATGCAATCCATTCTCCGGAATCAATGACAACGGAAGATTTGTCAAGAATTGCGTTCATTTCATCGATAAAATGGCAGATGAGCTGAAAGGTCACAAGAAGATGAGCGACTCACTCCGTTTCCACAATATCGTGATGATTGTACATTTTGTCGGAGACATGCATTGTCCTGAGCACATACGCTACTATCCTGAGGACATGAGCATCGGCAAGTACGATGTGACATTCGAGGGCAAGAAGACCACAATGCACAAGATCTGGGATTCGCAGCTCATCGCAGCACTTCATACAGGAGACCAGAATGATGTTGCAGCAAGAATTGACAACTGCACCAGGAAAGAGATTTCCAGAATTACTGCAGGAAACACATACGACTGGGCTGCAGATTGTGCCAAGACCTCAAAGTCGGTTCACGATGTTCCAGAAGGAGCAGTTCTTGATGCGGCATATGCAGAGCAGAACAGAGCCATCGTGGAACAGCAGCTCCGCAAGGCAGGATACAGACTGGCAAAGGTTCTTAACAAAGTCTTGAAATAAGAATTTCCAGAATAGACAAAAGAAAAATGCACGGATCATTTCCGTGCATTTATTCTTTTTCTCAATACAGGAGAAAGCGGCAACGTACTTTCCTGATCCGATTTGTCAAGCCACTTGACCGCCAGATCATAATCACCTGTCATATAGCAGGCTGTAGCTATATTGTAGCATGCGCAGGAACGTTTAAGGGCATCGTTTGATGAAAGGAAGTCAAACCACACATCCATGGCACCTTTCCAGTCATACAGTTCAGCCTTGGTAAGTGCATCAAGCCATTTGTCTCCATTGAAATAATAGATGGAATACTGCTCGTGCTTCCATTCCGGCTTGAATGACATCGCGACTGTCTTTCCAGCTTCCCAGCCCTCATTCGCAAGACCATTAAGATCAGTTGCTCTGGCAGTACTGCTGCCATTGAATGAAAGCATCTTATCATTCCGATTCATAGCATCATAACAGAACAAAGTGACAGTGAAAGGCATGACAAGTCCAGCACTTCCTGTAGTCATCTGACCGTAATCTATCTTATCGAACAGAAACACGACATCAGATCCTGTCTCAACAAGAAGAGAGATGAGAGAATCACGCGATGCATATTGCGAAGCCGGCACATCCAGTCCGAACACACCCAATGAATCTATAGAACCCTGATAGTCAGCTTCGAGATTCCATGCGAATCCATCTGCAAGCGACTCAACGAATGCACTGTAGGGATATTCTGGCGCTATTTCATAGACAACTGCGACATTCTTTCCTGTAAGATCAACTCCGGCCTTGGACTTATATCTCATCTCTACATCTATCATATATCTGCTCGGGCTGCAGGAAACAGCAGCCAACAAAGCAAGAAATGCCATATGCAGAAAACGAAGTCTCATAAGCTTACAATATTTCCAATGGTTCGGCAATCAGGTCATACTCATCTGCCCCTGTCACCTTCACCATCATGAATTCACCTATCAACGAATACGGATCGACATCATCCAAAGATGCACCTTCATATCTGACAAGAATCTCGCCATCAACTTCCGGACTTTCAAACTCGCTTCGGCACACGAAGATACCGTCTACAAAATCATCAACAATGACTTTGACTTCAGTACCGACTCTTGACTGATTGAATGCAAAAGAAATCTCACTCTGAAGTGTCATAAGCTCATCCAGACGCTCTTGCTTGACCTTGTCTGAAATGCTGTCCTTGAAATTTTCAGCACCGTAAGTACCTTCCTCTTCAGAGTACTTGAACGCGCCGAGACGTTCCAGACGCGCATCCTTGACAAATTCAAGAAGCTCATTGAAATCTTTCTTTCCCTCTCCCGGGTGTCCAACGATCATAGTGGTTCTGAGAACGACTCCAGGCACTCTCTCCCTCATCTTTCCGATAAGTTCCCTGGTCCATGCGCCGGTCACGTTGCGATGCATCTTGTCCAGGACCTTGTCTGAAATATGCTGAAGCGGAATATCCATATATCTGCAGACCTTAGGATTGTCTGCCATCTGGTCAAGCACATCCTCAGGGAAAGCTGCTGGATATGAATAATGTATCCTTATCCACTCGATACCTTCAACCTCTGAAAGTTTCTGCAAAAGTTCTGCAAGAGCACGGCGGCGATACAGGTCAAGACCATACCAGGTGGTATCCTGAGCAATGATGATCAGTTCCTTGACTCCTTCTGCAGCAAGATTACGCGCCTCAGCCACCAGAACCTCCATCGGTACTGACTTATGTGCTCCTCTGATGAAAGGAATCGCGCAGTATGAGCATCGACG
>ERZ808026.227-NODE-227-length-11920-cov-4.925019_pt1 | contig 11920 bp, 14 predicted proteins | sample MGYA00380182_ERZ808026 | MGnify/ENA primary metagenome ERZ808026 (study PRJEB31490, sample SAMN06133376) | cow dung metagenome | isolation source: H9 | host: cow | place: China: Chengdu | collected 2015-05 ... | reverse complement strand
GAAGGATCTGAGTTTTTCTGTTTCCGCTACCACCCGGGATCCCAGACCCGGCGAAGTGGATGGCAAACATTATTTCTTCATTTCAAAAGAAGAATTTGAGAATATTATTTCACTCCTTGATTTAAAAGAATCAGATAAATTTATTATAAAATAAAAAACCACAGGAGGAAAACACAATGACTATTATTGAAACTGCAACCGTTCTAAAAAATGCAATCGCGCAATCTATCGGTGATGAATATATGAACGTCGACACAACCGATATTAGCGCAATTGAATCTTTCAAAATTGCAGACGTTGGCGACGCTGTATTAAATAGCGGCAGTGTTGAAGTTGCAACAAAAGCACTTATTCAGCGCCTTGCGAAAATCGTAGTAGACGCCAAAAAGTATAAAGGTGAAATTCCTAGCCTTTTCTATGATAATTTCGATTGGGGTGGATTTGTTGAACGTGTATATTATAGCCCACAGGATATTTTAGAGGATGATATGTGGAACTTGATAGACGGTCATTCCTATGATGACCATATCTATTATCAACCGAAAGTTGCCGCCAAAATCTTTCAGGAGGCGAAAGCGATTGTTTGCCCTATCTCTATTACAGAGGAGCAGTTAAAAACCGCCTTTTCAGGTTGGGAAGAAATGAACAAATTTATTTCAGGCATCCGTGTTAACATCGAAAACACACTTGAGCTTGCAATGCAGTGTTATGCGTTTATGCTGATGCAGTGCGCAATCGCAAGCGCGATTGACGCAACCCAAAATGTATATCACCTCGGTACACTTGCAGTTGCAAAGGGTATTATTTCAGAAGTTCCCACAAATCGTGACGACCTTTTGGAAAATAGCGAATTTATGACTTTTGCACTTAAAAAGGTTGCAACGATTAGAAAATACCTTGCGCGTTATTCTACCGCTTTCAATAACGGAACAATTCCGACTTTTACAAGCGAAAAAGAAAGCAGACTTTGTCTTTTGACCGACTTTGTAAAAAGTGCAAAATTTAACGTCAAAGCAAACACCTATAATAAAGATGAAATTGCAATAGGCGACTTTGACGAGGTTGCCGCATGGCAAGCATTTAGGAACAACGACACCGAATTCGAATTTGCCACAAATAGCACTGTTGAAATGAGTGCTGACGCAAATAACAAACTCGGAATTGGCACAACCGCAAAAACGTATAACAACGTTGTCGGTGTACTGTATGACAATAGGGCTATGGGAATTTGCCCCTATCGTACAAAAGTTACAACCAATTACACGGCGAGGGCTGACTTCTGGAACGAGTACTCACATGTACTTGTGAATTATATCCTTGATACCAACTACCCGATTGTAGTATTCGACTTTAACTAATAACCACTAACAACAAATAGAGGATTCTATAAAAAAATAGAATCCTCTATATTTGCAAAGAGGTGATTTTATGTATACAGTAACATTTTACAATAACAAATCTCCGAACAACTCCATAGCAAAAAATTTAGAACAGATTGCACAATATACAAACGTTGTTTTTAAACAGTCAACCGATTTGTATAATATAGAACTAATTCTAACAAACAAAGCAAACATGAAAGATTGCAATTATTTTCTAATTTCAGGAATTAACCGCTATTATTATATAGATTCTTTCGAATTTGCAGAACAACGCCTAATTATACGTGGACACGTTGATGTCTTGCAAACATACAGAACACAAATAGAAAAATGTAAAATAGTTGTTGACCGTAACGAGGAAAAATCTTTTGCATATCTGAACGATACAGAATTACCTATTGAGTGCCGCGAAACTAAAATCATGTTAGAATTTCCAATTGAACCACTTAAAAAATCGCAAGAAAACATTCTTGTTGTGGCGGGGGGTGTTGTTTAAATGGCTTTATATTTTAATTCTGAAACTTTCGGGCAAATTTGTTGCCCGCAAGTATCTTATAAATGGTATGTCGATGGTTTCAACCAAACATACCCAACATTGACGAAACTTGTTCGTTCCGACGTCCCTTTTCAGGATATATCAAAATTTTGCCCGTATGACTTATTTAACGGGGCGGAAAACGGCGCATACATAGAACTTCTTTCTGGTGTAACGGTTGACGGTGGCGGCAGTTATGATATTGGTTTGATAAAAGTAACTGACACAACTTTCGGTATTTATAATGTAACAACGGGAACAACCCCAACAGGCGCCGCAACTAGCGAAATTCCGTTAACATATTCCGCGGGGGCGGCAGACTTTACGAACACTCGTAAAACCGAAATATATTTTGGTTGCACCTACTACAACGACAACACAAGCAACTCTGCGCAATTAATATACTTTGCAGACGCACAATTACAAACATATGACTTTTCATTCAGCGGAGCAACGGCAACAGTTCAACCGCATTATGAACAAACACCCGCTGGAAAACTCTTTACAAATTGTACTGTAACAGATAGACAAATATCATTCATTCAACTACCAGATATTTTGCCGTCCGTCCGAGAATTTACCGCGTCCCAAATTACGAACTCGCAATATGCAAATATCTTTTTGAATAGTGACATAACAGCCGCAAACGGTGGTGCGGGGTTTGGTGTCCCCGTGAATTTTCAAGGTGACAATTCGCAACCCGACTACGGCAACGGAATTTGGGATGATTACAGCGACAGTCGCGGAAATGCTGACCCCGCAAGTGATACAATTTTACAATCGGGGCTTATTGCAATATATAACCCCGATGCGGGCGACCTACACCAGTTAGGAAGTTTTCTTCATTCCACAGATCTATCGGACGTTATAAACAAAATGTGGGATAACCCAAATGAAAGCATAATTTCCCTTGCCCTTTTTCCGATTGCGCCAGATGATACAAGCCCCGCAAATATTGTTTTAGGTGGAATTGACACGGAGATCGCAAGTGTTAAATTAAACAGTCACGCGCGAAAAGTAACATTCGGAACAATCGACCTGCAGTCAATCGGGGAAAAATTCGGCTCATTCCTTGACTATGCACCGCATACCACAGCGGTTATCTATTTGCCTTATATCGGACAGCACGAACTACGAATAAATGACATTCAAAATACAAAGATAAAACTTGACTATACAATAGACTTTTTGAACGGTGATATTTGCGCGCAAATCCAAACAACCGACAAAGTAACGAAAACAATCGAAACATTGCATGGAAATTGCTCGGCGCAAATACCTCTCACAAGTTCGAACTATTCGCAAATATACCAGTCTTTAATTTCTATGGTTGGCAACATAACCGCGGGCAACACGTTAGGGGCTGTTAATGATGTAATGGGGCAAAAGGTATCACATAGCACAATCGGTGGAATCGGTGCAACGGTTGGTATGCATGGACGCCTTGACGCGTACATACTAATTAACAGACCGAATCAGGTATTACCGCAACACTATAACGAAATAAAAGGGCGTCCCTTGCAAGTCGGTGGAACTGTCGCGCAATTCCACGGTCACACAATCGGGAAAATCGAATGTCAAATACCAACGGCAACGGAACGAGAAAAGGATGAAATAGAACAGTTATTTGAGAACGGGGGTGTTTTCCTTGTCTAATATCTTTCAGAACTTACAACTACAAAGAATAGCTGACGCAATTGAAAACGGGGACGCGGGCGGGGGAACTCTAACGATCAATTTAACAGGCGTTGGCGATATGCAACCCGCTACGGCATCAACTGCGGGCGCGCACGGTTTAGTACCCGCCCCGCAAGCGGGGGACAATGATAAATTTTTGACAGGCGCGGGAACGTTTGAACGCCCGCAAGGTGGGGGAGTTGATTATTCACTGACTGAACAAGACACGGGTCTAAAATGGATTGATGGTAAAACGATATACCAAAAAACAATTGATTTTGGAACAATGCCCGTTGGACAAGAAAAAGACGTTGCGCATAATATTATCGGTTTAGATTTCGTTGTAGATTTGGAATTTATAGTGTATAATACAAACGTGGCACAATGGAGACTAATGCCCGCTATTAGTCGCGGAAACATTCAAGCGCAATCAGTATACGGTGTTAATTCGCAATATATTTTTGTACTAGGAGGTACAAGCGCTGATATTGGTTCAGATTGGGACGGTATTGTTACAATTAGATATACAAAAACAATATAAAAGGGGGTTTTCATCATGTTTTACGACTCTAATATAAATATTATCAATTTTCTACAAAAACCGAATAATGAATATAAATACAAGAAACTAGAAAAAAGTGTTATTTTCTGGAATCATTACCAGTATCTAATTAACGCGGTTTCGGATATGTTTACATACGAAAACTTGCCGAAAGAAATACGCCCCGAATTTTTAGAGTTTTTTCTAAACTCCGAGGGCGGAGCGGGTTTTGGCAAAGCTGGAAGTGACAAGTTTGTTGTATGTGTTGGTGGGCGCGCGGGAAACGTTGACCCCTACGGAATCGGGACATATTTCACGGGTGCATATCCGAGTGATTCATACGGGCGCGGCACATTAACGGGAAGCATTGACAAGGACGTTGTATTTATTCAGAACAACCAAACCGCAACACCCGACCCGTATATTTGGAAATTCGCGGAACAGCTGACAGAAATTGATGTGTCCCTTGACGTGCTTATTAAAAACAGCCGACTTGCAAAAGTTCCCATTGCAGACACTGAACAAGCGAAAACCGCAATAGAGGATGCCTACAAGAAAATATATACAGGTGTTTCCGTTGCAGTTATCAACAAAAAACCCCTTGAAAAGATGTTAAACGAAAATACCGCAAGTTATGAAATGGTTGATTTCACTGACGTTTCAAGCACTGACAGAATTCAGCATCTACTAAAAGCAAAAGAAGATATTTATCGTATGTTTCATTTAATCTATGGGCATGGTACAAGCGGAGGATATAAGCTTGCGCAAGAATCAAAAGACGAGGTGAACAGCAACAACGGCATATCTTTTATTTATCCGAATATAAAACTAAAATGGAGGAAAAAAGGCGTTGAACAGATTAACGAGATTTTTGGTTTGGATATTTCCGTCGATTATTCTGAAAGTTGGAGAATAGAACATGATGAAGTTTTAGCAACTTCTGACGATAATGTTTCACGTGAAACAATAGAAGAAAATGTTTCACGTGAAACAATAGAAGAAAATGTGAAAAAGGGGGAAAGTGAAAATGTTTGAACAGAATAACACGGTACATTATAAAATGACTATTTCGGATTTGGTATGGTGCTATTATACTGGTATGGTTCAACTTAACCCGCCCAACTTTTCTATGGATATAGACGTGTATACGCTTGTTGATGCTGATTTTGTAAAAACAAATAACACTCTATCTTTATGGAGTTCAGACGACTTTATGCAAACTATAAATCAGTTTTACAATTCGCGACAAGTTAGCATTTTTGCAAATCATGAAGGGCAACCCGAACAAGTTGTTGAAACATCTTTGTTATATGATTTCCACGATTTTTTTGTAAATTATAAAAAGCGTATGCGTGATAATTGGTCAAAGATTTTTTGTTCACGCGCGATTGGTTTTTCGCCCGTTGCAAACTATGATAAATATCTTACAGGAAAAACGGAGTACAAAGGAAATGAAAAAACGGAAGAAACACCGACAGGAACGGAGACAAACACGAGAAAAGAAAAGGGAACAGAAACAGACACGTTCAGTCACGGAGCAACAAGCGAAACGAACACCGCAAGCAATACTACGTTCGATAGTTCAGTGTTTTACGATAGTTCGAAAAATGTTGACGGAAGTCTTGCCTATACTGACACTAATACGAAAGATTTTACAAACCGTGAAACGGAAACAATAAACAGTTTTGATAATCGTAAAACAACTACAACAAAGAGTTTCGAAAATCGCAAGGACGAAAACACTTTGCACGAATTCGGAAATATTGGAGTTGCTGAAACTACTAAGATTTTGCAAAATTACCTTGACATGTACAAAAAGGATTTGGTTTTAGAAATAATGTCAGATTTTATAGACACGGTTGCATATTATTGATATACTATCTATATTCATAAAAAGTTCTCCAAAAAGAAAAGCCGCGGGAAATTTCCCCGCGGTTTTTCGATTGTTTCACGTGAAACAATTATTTTTCTCTCAAATCAATACAAACACGTTTCGCATATAAATATAAATTTTCTATAATATTTGTTATTAAAATATATTCATACGTTGTTATTGTACCCTCTATCATATCACAACGCATTGCATCCTCTAATAATTCTAACATTGGTTTTAACTCATAATCATTATAACCATACTTGAAAAGAAGATTCATAAATGCTTTTATTTTATCCTCGATATATCTATTATATGATTTATTCATATTTTACACTCCTTATAATATGCGTTAATCATAGCACCCGTTGTATTATCCGAATAATAAAAACGGTTGCTTTCAAATAGTCCCCAAATTCTTTTGTCTATTGCGTTTCTTGTTCCGAGTTTGTAGTGTTCATTGGATGCTTTTATTTCCCCGTTGGTATAGATATAACTGTCTGAATATGTTTGATTTGCGGGGGAACAGTCAACGAAAAAACCTAAATCATCATTATAACAAAGTTTTAAGTTTATAAAATTCTCGTTGTAATTTACGTAAATATTTCTTGCTAAAACTTCTTTCTCGCAACGTTTACAATGTGGGAATACAGGCATAGCCCAACCACCGCCGACAATGGATTGCAAGCGCTTATTCGGGAAACCGAAAAAGAATCTATTCAGCGATATTGTTTTTTCATCATTCTGTTTACCGATAATTTCAACATATACCTTTGCGCCCTCGTTAACTTTAATTATTTGACTTTCGCCCTCTGTCATTGTAGAAACTTGTTTAGATATGCAAAGTTCACGGAAATAAGGAGAAAACAAGTCAGTTGAATTTGCAAGCCATACACAGCGGGTTGTTTCTCTGTTTCTTCTAATAGTAGAAACCAAATCCAAAAATGATACAAATTCGTCTTGTGTGTAAGAACCTCTTATGAACTCGTCATATATGATAAAGTCACAAGTATTGTCCGCAAAAGAACTTTTGTACTCCTCGTGTTTATCAACGGAAAAAGTATACATGAACGGCAACGGGTCAGTGTCAACTATGTTTCCGTCCTCGTCACGGTAGCATAAATAAAATTTTTGACCGTAATATTTTACACTGTTCCATCGGTCATCAAAGATAACAGAGATATAGTTAAAATTTTCGATTGTTGAAAAAATCCCCTTTATCTTTTTTGCTTGAATCTGGTTTTCGGTGGGGCGTATATACGCCCCACTAATCTTATATAGTTTTCTCATTATTAAAAGATATAATAATACATTTGTCGTTTTTCCTCGTGTTCTATTTGAAAGAATCAGTGAATGAGCGCAACTTTCAAAAGGCACTTTTTGTGGTGTCCAAACATCACGAGGACAATTTAACTTTTTGTATTCTTTTCTAACTTTACTAAAATCATATATCATAACATTTTCTCCACTTTCTTTTGCGATATTTCTCTGTTGATATAGAGATATTTTATAAACTCCAAAAGTTCTATAATTGTGTCAATTCTCTGATTGTGTTCGATTGTCCTATGAAAGTCTAACGGGCTTGTGAAATACGAACGTTTTAACTCCGCTTGTAAAATTTCAAGTTTTGTGACAACTGGTTTGCCGCGTTCTTTCAGATATAAATCATGCTGAACAAGTAAAAGAATGTCTTCTAATTCAATATGCAGTTCGTTAATTTCGTCACGGTTGCGGTTGTAAAATTCCTCAAAATATGCCATTAGCTCCTTTGTAAAAATCCCCTTGTCATTCAATAGTTCCGTGATTTTTTGTCTTGTTTCCTTTGTCATGCTTTTTGTTCTCCTTTTCTTCTTTTTTTGTTGTTCCGTTCTTTATGTAAAATTCTACGAGTGCAAGTATATATCCAAATATAGTTAATACAGCCCCGCAAAATATCACAACTAATCCGTCCCAAATACACATATTATACTATTCCTCCCCTTGCTTTTTGCATCCTCTCATAAAATGCAATATACTCTTTTGTTACTGACATTGTGAACGGTATTTCAAAGAGTGCAACGCTTGAAAGTTCTTTCATGAGTTCCCCGTTCACGATTGCGCTCGTTTCCTCATCATTATAGCAAGTTGTCAGCTTTTCGGAATCATCAAAAGGAATCAACATCCTTGTAGAAAACACATTGTAAATGTCTTGCCCCGTCTTTTTGCAATATTCAACAAGTGACTTTTTCGGGAGACCCGCAATAGTAACATGTATGCCCTTTTCGTCCTCGTAAATATATCTTTTCGCACCCCGTGTCATAAAGGTGACTGGTGCTTTGTTCTCACAGTCAAACATACCTATATCATAAAATTCGGGCGGCAAGCTTGCGTTCTCTTTTGCTATTTCGTTGTTCCACGTTTCTATTGTTTCACGTGAAACATCATCATATACCTTTATTTTCATGCTGTCAGTGTCACAAAAAACAACGTTTGAATCACCTCTATCTTTGTCAATTTTCCATACATTGTATAAAAGATTGAAACGCGCAACCGCTGTCACATATATGCCCCATTGCGGCAAAAGGAATTGTTTTTTGCGAACCTTTTCAAAATTGAACTTGTCCCCCGTTTCACCCCATTGTCCGTTACTGTATGTTATTTCTGTCTCATAAAGGCGGGTAACCATACAACCGTATAGAGAATTTACAAAAGATTTTTGCAAAGAATAGTTTTCTCCGTTCTTTTTCAATTCAGCTTTTTTAATGTAGTTTGTTTTCAGCGGGTCAAGAACATAGTTTGGTAAAGGTGCAGTTTCGGGGAACTCGTAAAAGTTTTCTATTATCATAGAATCCCAATCGTAAAACATAGAATAAATTCTATAATCATAATCGCATAACCACGTTGTTAGAATTTCCGCCCGATGCACTCGCCCGTTGTCTATGATAGGTTTTTGTAAATATAAACATTTGTTTTCGCTTTCAATGCTGTGATTGGTTAGTGAATAGATATTTTTGAAAGTTGCCTTGAAATAGAATCGTGTGTTATCATTTATTTTTTGTTCCAGTGTTTCACGTGAAACATTGAATAATTCACGAGGTTGCCCCCACGGAAAATACTTGAAATGGAGCATAACAGAGGGGTAACTTGATGTAAAATCAAACATTCGTTCAAGTGTTAGTTTGATTCCGATATTATCGCAAGAACCGTGGACGTAACCACCTCTAAATACGTAGTTCATTAAAATTTTATAATCATGATATGATGGAAAACCCTCTTTTATTTTCTCCTTATCCTCTTTGCACATTTCGCTTTTCATGTCGTGGCGGTTTATACTGGTTTTAGTCATAGGTAAATAGTTTTGTGGTTTTATGAATGTATTAAAGAGGTATTTTGAAAATTCAGCAAGAATAATTACATCATTGTAAATATATTGGAACTCCTCGAAAGTTGGGACGTATGATTTGTTGCGGAGCAGTGAATAGTCAAGGTCACCTACCTTTTTTTGTGTCCTTGTATAGTTCTTTGCAAGGTCGGCAAGACTTCCGCCCGAAAGCGTCAAGGCGTCTCGGCACTCTATGCAGTCAAAGAGCAAAGCGCTTATGGGTTGTCGCTCCTTGCGTGCGAACACTTTTATTTCGTCAAAATGCTTTCGGAAAAACTGGAATTCAAAACCCATATTGGCAATGAGCAATAAGAGCCGCTTTGATTTGTTCAGCTTGTTTGCAACGATAATTTTACAAAGAAGTTCGCGAAACTGTTCCCACGTTCGACCGATTATAATATAATCGTTGTAGGAAAATTGCCAAATCCACATAAATGCATTTTTTATATTATTATCGCGGTCAATTACGTTCGTTGTCTCAATATCAAAGCCCGCGTATATTTCTTTATAACCATAACCGTTTTTGCCTTTTTGAACGTTGTATGTTTTAGCTTTAACCAATAACATAGAAATTGTTACGTCCTCTATGTTTATAGGTTTTGCTTTTAATTTGTCGGTGCTTTTTGGTAAATTCATAAAAAGTTCTCCTTTATGTTACTCTTCTGGTGATTGTCCCTCTATGTACCAGTTTATCATAGTTTCCATTTCTGAATAGGTCGGGCGGCGCTTTTCAATTTTGGCGTCCGCACGTAACTCTTTTATATTGCGATACATTGTCTTGTTTGGTATATCGTAGTAAAACTGCATAACCTCGTCAAAGTCAGTTAGGATTGTCACATAATCATTCAAGTTTTGCCCCGTTGGTTCAAGTCCTTGTTCTATGAGTTCCTTTTTCACCTCGCCCGTTGTTGGAACGACAGCAAGCAAAGCATTGATGCGACTTTCGTAAAAGTCAGATAGTTTTGCTGTTCTGGTGATGTTAATTTGTTTTCCAGTTGAATAACCGTATAATTGATACGCAGAGACGTTCGCTTTTTCTGTCGCGTATTTGTCAGCCCGCTTGTTAAGTGTCTGAACGTCTTGCGGCTTTTTCGGCGGGTGTTCCCGCTTGTATTTATCCTTGTAAAAATTGTATATGTTTTGCCTGTCAAGTATGCTTTCAATCTGATTAGTTATTTTGTTAAGATAGGGTTTTTCACGCCCCGCGAATTTCGCAAGGCGTGATATACGCTGATTTAGTTTTCGTATTTGATTATCAACGTTCCCCATTGTTTATTACTCCTTGTTTTTATAATTCTGTGCAAGTTCCTCGATTCTCTCAGACATTGCAACCATATCATCGGGGATAGTATCGAAATATTCAGCTCCCACAATGTTAATAAATGTTGTATAGTTGCGAAAAGCTGACAAAGCACGATAAAGTGATTTGGTTGTTAAACACGTATTTGCAAAAGTTGCAGTGATAGAATTATATTTTGCTCTAACATCATCAAAGTTAGATTCTAGTTCATATAATTTCATATTAGTTTCCCCCGTTCATTACAATATCGAATGTTGTTGACATCCCTTTTGTTGTCTCGTGTTCACGGATATTTGCAAGCGAAACTTTGCCGTCTGTAATAGCGGTTATTTCCTCGTCTGTCAGCCCGCGGAACTTTTCGACAAATCTATTCGGAAGCGTGATTGCATTTTCGGGGCTTGTGACAACGTTAACCTGTGTGCCATACTTGCCTTTTTCGTTGAAAAAGAACCCGTAGATTGTGACAGTTTCGCCGATATGGTCGGCAAGCTTAGAAAAGCTTAATGTGTCAGCAAGTGCAAAAGCGATTGTTGATTTGGTTTTGAATGATTCAAACATAATTCTTTGTCTCCTTTTTGGTTAGTTTGGTTTCTTGTATTTGGTTAGTAGGTTTATAGTTGTGAAATTCTTCTGACCCGTCACAACCGCGGGATTTGCTGTTACTTTTATACCGCGACAACCCGCGGTGCTTTCACCCCTTTATATTGCACCGCCCCGCAAGGGGCGGGTGCTTTCGTTTATACAAGTTCGATTTTCTCAATCATTTTAAAAGTTGTAGCATCGAATATTTCAATTGATTTTATATAATAACATGATTGTATTTTTTCCACGGTTGCGCCCCAACTTGCATATTTATCATACTTGCGCTTTGTATATTCGCTTGCAAGGGCATTTAATTTTTCTTTTATATTAGTCTTATCTAGATGTTACTTTGTCTTTCTCAATTCCTGTATCAGTAATCTTTGCAATAACACAGTCCTGAATAATTGCTACAATCTTGCCTTTAGCTTTGTCTCCAATCTTATCATACAGCCTTCCTGCACTCATTGATTCGCCTCTTACAGTATATGTACTGTTAGCAACATATCCACACTTTCCAAGACCTTTGACTTTTACCATAATTGCTTCACTGTCAAACTTATTATCCGGTTCTTTTTCAAGCTTAACTTTCATTCCTTTTTCCATGAACTTATTACCATAATAATGTCCACACCCTGCTATCGTAAAATACATCTTATCCATACCATATCC